>Ga0114930_10001867_pt1 | contig 19529 bp, 20 predicted proteins | sample AnhtaG_FD_87300 | JGI IMG/M metagenome (GOLD analysis project Ga0114930, IMG submission 87300) | Deep subsurface microbial communities from Anholt, Denmark to uncover new lineages of life (NeLLi) - Anholt_01485 metaG | ecosystem: Environmental > Aquatic > Marine > Oceanic > Sediment | place... | reverse complement strand
TTGTGCAAGTCGTGCGAAAAAGGGGGTCAAAAATTGATAGAAATTGACAGAAATTGACAGAAATTCGCAAAAATTCACAAAAAATTAACAAAAATGTGCACTTTTTGGCACTTTTCGAAAAGGCGACCTGCACGAATTGTTCGAAATGAAGAATTCGTATATCGTATTTCGTATTGCGTATATCGTATTTCGTATTGCGTCGTGCGTATCGCGTATATCGTATGTCGCCAGAGGAATTTTGCGGTTTTGGGACCACAGATTAACACGGATAAAACAGATTGGAGGGATTAAAATGGGGGGGGAGAAGAGGAGGCGAAAAACTTAAAGCTGAAAGCTAAAAACCATAGCGTAAAGGGCAAAACTCCTTAAATTTTGATTGTAATTTTGCATTTTTGGTCTTGATTTTTGCTGTTTTTGTGGTATTTTAGGGCGAGAAAGTTGCATGAAGGCGAAGCGGAAACCGTTGTGTTGACGGGAATTAAGTATTTGCATAATCATATAGGTAGGGAGATAAGATAAGGTGAAGGTAGGTATATTCATAAAAAAAGCGAACATTGCTCTTGCTTTGTTGCTGGGTTTGCGGTAAAATAACTAAGGTGCTTTTCTAAGTGAAGATTTCGGTTTGATTGGAAGGTGATGAAGTAACGAAGCAAATGTGAAAGGGCGCCTCTTCCATTCGTTTGAAGCAGTGGGTATTATGTACTAGGGCAATTAGATGTTAACAGCTATTATGTGCGCAGGTAAGGGTCTATGGAATTTCGTCCGTTGGTGATAAGCCGTGTTTTGGCAAGAGCTTATGTTAAGTGAGGAAAAATGCTAGGTGGGAATAGCCTTTTTTGACGATGTATTTTATATCATACCTCTTTGGGCTATTAGCGGTGTTATGTATGTGAAAACGGAAAGTTAGGACGGAGGAAGAAGGAGCAAAATGAACAAGGACCGAATATTGTTAAAACTTGTGCTGGAAAAAATTGGATTCGGAGACTTGGAAGAAATAAGCAACTTCACTAACCGAAAAATCCTGCAAAAGAAGATATATCTTCTCCAGCTTACGGGACTTGATTCGGGGTACCATTATAATTGGTACTTGAAAGGCCCATACTGTCCCGCTCTTGCTGACGCTACATTTACCCTGAGAGATGAAATCAAGTATGACAATGAGTTTGATGAATATGAGCTCAATTCTAAAACCCTGAGGAAGTTGGGCAAGCTGGATAAGATTACCGCGTTGCCAGATGGTCTGCAAACAGAGGAATCCGAGTGGCTCGAGTTGCTGGCCTCACTCCACTATCTAAAACATATTGCGTACTGGGTAGGAAAAAATGATCCGCAGTTTGAAAAAGTTTTCGAAAAACTTAGCAAGTCAAAACCACACTTTGCAGAAAAGAAACGTCTAGCCAAAGCTGCTTGGAAAAGGCTCGGGGATAATGGACTTGTGGAGCATAAAACGTTGGAGTAGAACAACATTAAAAAGTTTCTATGGAAGATGAATTTCGCCATAAGATAATTATTGATCCGGTACATGGCGATATTGGCTTAAGCAAGTTAGAAACTGAACTTATTGATACACCTACCTTTCAACGACTTAGAAGAATCAAGCAACTGGGGTTCGCGTACACCGTATACCCCAGCGCCAGACACAGTCGTTTTGAGCACTCATTAGGCGTTATGCACATAATGAGCCGTATCCTCGAATCTCTCCGGAGCAAAGATAAGGATGCTGTACCTGAAGACCATTTCCTAAAACAGCGCATAGCAGCCTTGCTGCACGATATCGGCCATTACCCTTATTCTCACTTGATGGAAAAAATTGACTGGGGCTCAGCAGAAAAGTACATGAGCAAAAAAGATCAAAGCGAAGTAAAAGATGCTTCTCGACCCAAGGAGTATCCGAAACACGATAGGCTGGGAGAGATCGTTATTACCGAAAGAAAAGACATAAAGGAAAAACTGGAAGAGAATGGCATTGACCCGAAGGACATCGTAGCTATTGTCAGAGGTAGACATATAGAAATCCCTCCCCTACTCAATGCAAGCTTAGATGTAGACAGGCTGGATTATCTGATGCGAGACTCTCTCAATACAGGCTTACCTTACGGCAAGGTTGACCTCAATTACATTGTGAATAATCTTGAATTAATTAGCGAAGGTGACGAGAAGGAGATAGTCGTCCGCGATAAGGCGAGGAGTTCCATTGAGCATATGCTCATGGGGCGGTATTTCATGTTCAATACAGTTTATATGCATAAGACCGTATTTGCCTTCGAGGAGATAATCAGAAAGATTGTTCTGATACTTTGGAATAAGGGCAAGATTTACAAGTCTGGTGAAGATATTGAAAGAATGGCCCGGGATGATTCTGATGAGTTCTTAGCTTTCCACGATGGATATTTAGATGAACTCATCGACATACACGCGAACGACAGGACGGATAAGACGCTTGCCGCTTTGTGCAGTGCGGTGAAACTGCGTAAGCCCCCAAAACTTGTCTATGAGATTTCAGAGCTCACGTTCAATGATAGAAATCCCAGCGAAGAATACACTGTATTAAGGAGAGGATGGAGTGATAAAGTCAAGGAGTTTGCGAAGGAAACTCGAATACCAGAAGAACGCTGGATTTTTAGGGATATTAAGGGGCCTGAGTTTGAAAAACTACATCCATTTGTGAGCTTGGCTGAAGCCAAAAAGCTCTATGACAGCAAAGAACAGGTGCTCAGAGAGTTGGTGAAGGTGAAGAAAGGATCGGGCGAACCAACGAATTTACTCGAAGATGATAGCAGTATTTTACATTATATGAGTCGCTTGAAGCCAAGGCTTTGCCGCATATATGTCTTGGGGATAGACGATGTACAAGCGTCCAAGATCAGCGATAAAATTGAGAAATGGCTGAGCCAATAAACGCGAGCAGGCGTGGTACTTGATCAAAAGAGCGGATAGAAGAAGTGCGAGAATGGGGATCTATGGTGAGGGGGCGGGGAGGTTAAGCGCTTGGGCTGTTGGTTTGGTGATGGATTGCGGGTTTTGGGTTGAAAGAAAAAGGGAGATCGGTTGGTGCAAGACAGGTGTGTGTAGATGTTGAAGGGCACATACTATTACTAATTTTGGGAAAGGGAATTGGCTATGGGCGAAATTAGACACCGTCAAGCTGAAACGAGCCCTGAAATCGAGTACGCAGAGATTCATATTCCTGACGATCAGAATTTGGGCTGTGGGACCTACAGGACTGTACTTAAACCGAATGCTCTTTCGAAGAAGGAAGGAATCCACAGCATAATGCTCAATGCGCCGGCATTTCAAATATCGGTTAACATCAACGTGCGTACGCGAGAGATACCGGTGTTGGTGGGCAAAGCCGATGGCTCGGATCCACGTTCTAGGAAAACGTTTATTTTGCCAGCAGAAATTGACAAGTCGAGAGCTCAGACTTTTGTGGGTACGTTTGAGAATTGGCAAATTACTGGGCTGGCGTTAAATGAAATGCCACTGGTTGAGAAGTGAAGTCGTACATAGTCAAAAAGGCTGATTGGCTTTTTTGACTAATTGGGGTGGAGTTATTTAGAGGGGCATTTGCGAGGCAGCTGTCATGAGTATTGAGGTTCCGGACGATTGGGGAGACGACTCGGTCACGAGGTTCATGGGAGACGCTTTCCAGAACTGTGTAGCGACCATGACGAACTTCAGAAGGCTGCCCATAATTCAAATGCTCATTAAAGTTAATGATCTGTTCTTCAGCGCGAATGTAATCAAGTGTCACCCTACGCAAGAGCTGTTGTTGCCGCTTTTTCTGGGTAGAGCGCATAGTGCGTACCTTGGAGCGGCGCGGCTTTGCACAAGCGGCCAGGTTGTCGAGACGTACATGGTTGCGCGGGGTTGTTTAGAGAATTCGGTTTACTCGTTATTCATCCAGGATGACCCTACCATAGAAGAGGAGATCCCCGATCGGGTGAGAATCTGGGGGGACAGGGCGGAGAGCGAGGCAGCCGCCACAGAATGTCGTCGAACGTTTTCGAGCCGAAATGTGTTCGCAAATCTCGGGAAGCACGATAAGGAATTGAGGCGGAAAGCATTGAAGTTGTATCACATAGCGATCGACAGGGGAGCACATCCAAATTTCGCTGGTCATCTTACTACAAGCCAAGTGTCTTTGGATGGGGGACACATCGACTTTCTCATACCGGGCGATAACGTGGTCTGCAAAACATGCATCCAGTTCACTGTACAAGTTGGAATATGCACCTTGAAAATCTTTGAGTTGGCTTACGGTGAGAAGTTTGCAAGTGAGGGAATAAGCGAACAGCTTCGAGGCACCGAGTGTTTGCTCGAAAAACTATAGAGTCCCGTGAAGGAAACAGTCAGGGGGTAACGACAAGGGCTTGGGGGGAAAACGTTGTTGAGGTCGGTTGGCGACGGTGTTTTGAATAGATTTCTCGGCAAGCTCGAAATGCCAATTAGTAGAGTGGTGCGAAAGATCGCACCCTACATGACTCAGGATGACCTTCTAATTGATTATTGATTATGGATAATTGATTATTGTGTTGTTGAACCGCCAGCGGCGAAGTCTGTATGATTAGATCCCTCCACTTCGGTCGGGATGACCCCCGCCAGAGGCGTGCGGGGGCAAGCGGAAGGGTATTCTGACCCCCAGCGGAGCTGGGGGCTAACCGATGAGGAGGCGACGCGGGGCGTCGCGGTTTTTTTTATTGGGCCTCGGTTGGGATGACCCCGCACTAAATTACCCCGCACCAAGTTACGCCAGTTTGCTACTTGGGGCGGGACACGGCGGCAGGGGCCTATTAAGTGCGGGGCTAAGCGGTAAGGAGGCGACGCGGGGCGTCGCGGTTTTTTTATTGGGCCTCGGTTGGGATGACCCCGCACTAAATTACCCCGCACCAAGTTACGCCAGTTTGCTACTTGGGGCGGGACACGGCGGCAGGGGCCTAATAAGTGCGGGGCTAAATATTATCACTTCAAGTTTCTTCTGATGACGGCGGCGGCGGCGACGGTTTTTTGTACGCTGCCGCTTTGCACTGTTATAGAAATCTGGACACTTTTGACATAAGTGACTGAGTCTTCGGTGGCTGTGCTCCTGGTGAAGGTCATAGCAGTGATATTGTCACAAAGGACGTAATCGCTGTCGGTCGAATCATCATTTGTAATCAGGTAGAGTTTGCTGTCTGCACTGTTGTATCGATAGGTTAGGTCTTGCCCGTCGGCGGTAATGAGGGTGCATTCTTCAGCCGGCGAGTTGGGAACAACAGCGGTTGCGGTGCGAAGCTGTGTGGTTATGCGGAACAGTGCCTGTCGGGCGTTGTTGATTGTGTTGAAGATGTCCTCGTTTTGGCGATAATTAATAATCGAGGCGTTGAAAGCGACGGCTACGGCGGTAAGCAGTAAGGCCGTTATTGCCAAGGCAAGCAGCAATTCTACGATGCTAAAACCAGTGGTAAATTTGTGCGATTTGTCTGACATAGACTGCCCCCCCATTTTAGTTGTTAGTATCGGGCACGAATCCAGCTTGTTGAACTGATTTGCCTGGAGTTCAAGGAAACGCTTACAGTTACCCTGACGAAGCTGCTGAAATGGTCGGCGACAACCTGTTCGAAGTCTGCAGCGCTGACATTTTCAACGGTAATATGCTGAGTAAAGGCAGTAAAGCTGTTGAGAGTGGTTCTGTCGGCACTAATCGGCGGGGAGAAGGCGGCGTTATCAAAGTCGTCCAAGTCGTCATAGTCGGCGAGAGCTGCTTCTTCGGGGCCGAAGATGCCTGTGGTGTTTGGGTCGATTACGGGCAGCAGGGTGGTAAGCTCCCTTATCTGCTCGATGAGAAACTCAGCGGTTGACAGCTCGGTGCCGACGGCGTTAGCCTTTGTAAATGCACCGTTGGCCGCAAGCAGGGACACAAGTGCCATGCCTATAAGTATTATTGCAATCAAGACCTCAATAAATGAAAAGCCATTTTTTTTCATAAAGCACATCTCGTATTGCGTTTGGCGCCCCATTAGAAAATGGGAAAAGCGCACTGTCATTTCTAACGGGGCACGCATTTATTTACCCATAACAACACTGGACATTTTGAAGATGGGCAGAATAATACTCATCGCAATAAAGCCAACAAAGACACCCATTATAACTATCATAATAGGTTCTATCATTGATGTTACCGTCTTGATAACAGTCTTGAGCTCTCTTGCGTAATAATCGGAAACATCTCTTAGCACCTCGCTGAGTGTACCTGAATCTTCGCCACTTCTTATCATTTGTACCACATTGCTCGGCATAAGATTACAGTCGCTGAGACTGGATGCAATTTTCTTTCCCTGCCGAACCTCGTTCTGCACGCTAAGCCACATATCCTTATAGAGAACGTTTCCCGATATTTGGGCAGTTATGGAAATGGTATCCAAAATGGGCACACCTGCACTTGTCAATACACCCATGGTGTGGAGGCTTCTTGTTATATAAAGGCTTCGGCAAAGTGTTTTTACGAGAGGCAGCATCAATTTGGTCCGGTCCCACCATAGCTGGCCAACATTGGTACGAATAAAGTACAAGAACCCGCCAAGTGCACCGCCAAGCACCGGTATGACCAAGAACCAGTAATTTCTCAGAAGAGTACTGCTTGCCATCAAGATTATGGTCGGCCGAGGCAACAGGTGCTCCTTGCCCTCAAATATCGCTGTGAATCTCGGCAAAACAAAACACAGGAGGAAGATGGACACTAATACGGCCATAACCGCGATGATAATCGGATAAACCATAGCTCCTTTAACCTGTGAGCGAGTTTCAGCTTCCTGGTCGAGATACCCCGCCAATTTTTGGAGCATACTGCTGAGCGAGCCGGAGATTTCGGCAGCAGCGACCATATTTACGTAAAGATTGCTGAACACATCGCGATGCTCTGCAAGTGCCTGCGAAAAGCTTCTGCCCTCTTCGATTCGATTTTTTAAATCGACAATTATCACCTTGAATTTCTTGTTCTCATTTTGCTCTGCGATTGACTCAAGCGAATCCTGAAGACTTATACCTGCCCGTATCATAACAGCGAGCTGATTCGTAAAGTTCAGAATATCCTTCCTGCTGGGCCCGAATTCAACTCTGAAATTCTGTATCTTTCGCAGTGCGTTTTCCTTCCGACGGTCGGCTGGGCGTTTGGCCGGCGCGTGCGGGCTTTGCCTTTGTCCAGACGGTGTCTGAGCTGGCTCCGGATCGTTTACAACTGCAACCGCACTTTCATAATCGCGTGAAGAACTCTCTAACATAAGTTTCTGCCTTTCTTAAACCGCTGCCTGTTACCTGCCGAGTATTCCACGGTCCCCAAACGTCCGTTATTGCGCCTGGGGTCCCTGACAAAGCACAAGCGTTGGACAGTTCAATATCTTGAAGCCCTTCGTGTCTCACGTTGGGGCTTTTTGGAGCGGGTTTTCAACATACGCCCCCTCACGAAGCACTTTCTCCATTTTTCCGGGGTTATTTGCCCGTGTGATTGCTTCTTCTCTGTCTATGTAGCCCTTCGAACACATCTCTAAAATGCTGTTGTCCATATTCTGCATACCCATCCTGCGTGAGGTCTCAATAATGTTAGGTATCTCGTAGATTCTGTTCTCACGAATACAGTTCCTCACTGCCGAGGTGCACAGCAGCATCTCGGCACCGGGAACCATACCCGGCTGATCGATTCGTTTAAATAACGTCTGCGAGATGACGGCCTGCAATGTGTTGGCGAGCATCGTTCGGATCTGATTCTGCTGACCGGCAGGATAGATATCTATGATACGTTCAATAGTCTGATAGGCATTAATCGTGTGCAGTGTGCTGAAGACCAGATGGCCCGTTTCAGCGGCGGTAATTGTCGAGCTTGTAGTTTCGAGGTCTCGCATTTCGCCGACCATAATTATATCGGGGTCCTGGCGCAATACGTGCCTCAGGCCTGATGCAAAATCGGGACAGTCCGCCCCGATTTCCCTCTGTTCAATCATACACATATTGTTCTCCAGCGCATATTCGATGGGGTCTTCGAGGGTGATTATACGTTTCCCTGTCTTTTCGTTTATTAATCCAATCATTGCGGCGAGCGTTGTACTCTTACCCGAACCGGTATGTCCGGTAACGAGCACGAGTCCTCTGGGCAGCTCGGTCAGCTCCTTGACAATCGGGGGCAGGTGCAAGTCGTCTATTGAAGGGATCTGGTTGGGAATCACCCTAAAGGAAATTGCGATTGTATCGCGCTGATAATGGGCGTTGACGCGGAACCTGTGACCATCATCGATGGTTGTCGAGAAATCAAGGTCCCTGTTTTCCTCACATTTTTTGAATCTGTCCGGCCCAACCGTAGCAAGAACCATTTCCCTGGCATTTTCGTTGCTGATGGGCGGAAAATCCATAATCATCAGTTCCGTGTTCTTTCGTAATACCGGCGGCATCCCAACGTTGATATGTACATCGCTGGCCCCCTTCTCTATCGCCTCTGCCAGTATTGTTTTTACATCTTCCATATTACAATCTCCCTTTTAGCAAAAAGGCGTCATCATGTTTGTATAAACTGATTAGTCGTTATTATTGCCCGACATTTTCGACAAAAACTTCCTCTTCGCTTTTGCCGTACACTTCGGTCACTCGCAACACCTCTTCTATTGTCGTCAAGCCCCGTTTTACTTTCTTAATCCCATCATCAAACAAGCTCGGCTCTCCGCTTTTGAGAAAGGCACGGCGCATACTGTTGACGGATGCGTCTTTGTTAATCATATCCCTGAAGGCTTCATCAACGACCAAGAGTTCGTAAATACCTATTCGACCTATATAACCCGAGCCTCTGCAATGGTCGCAACCGGCACCATGAAAGAGCTGCTCGGGCGCGACCCCCGCCCTCTCGGCGTATTTGCGCATATTCCTGGGGACCTGGTAAATCTCTTTGCACTGGGGGCAAATCTTTCTGACCAGCCGCTGAGCAAGCACCGCATTCAACGACGCCGCTATCAAGTACGCATCAATTCCGATATTGACCAATCTTGTAATACTGCTGGTGGCATCATTTGTGTGCAGCGTTGAGAGCACCAGATGCCCGGTCAATGCAGATTGCACTGCTATGCGAGCTGTTTCGTTATCTCGGATCTCACCTATCATTATGATGTCCGGGTCCTGACGTAGCAAACTCCTCAGTGCGGAGGCAAAGGTCAGCCCGATTTTCTCACTAACCTGGACCTGATTGCAAAAATCAAGTTTGTACTCGACCGGGTCTTCAACCGTCGATATATTCAATTTGTCACCATCCATCTGAAAGAGCGAGGAGTAGAGCGTAGTGCTTTTACCGGAGCCTGTAGGCCCTGTAACAAGCAAAATCCCGTGAGGCAGCGCTATCTGCCCACTAAAAGCGGTCATTACCTCAGGCTCCATACCCAACTGTTCGAGACCCCGAATAATGGACTTGCTATCCAGCACACGGATAACCACTTTTTCCCCATGATTTGTCGGCAGTGTCGAAACTCGTAAATCAACTTCTCTGCCCCCGACAATAACGGAGATTTTGCCGTCCTGCGGCAGTCGTCTCTCGGAGATATCAAGATTGGCCATTATCTTGACTCGTGAAACAATGGCAGGATGCATCTTCAAGGGTGACTGTTTCGTTTCGAAGAGCACGCCATCTATTCGGTACCTTATTCTCGTGAACTTATTCTTCGGCTCAATATGGATGTCACTGGCCCCTTCATGTATTGCATTGCTGATTAAGAAGTTGACGAATTTGATAACAGGCGACTGGCCCGCCATTTTTTCAAGGTCTTCAGAATCGTCCTTGTGGTCCTGAACAACCTCCACTTCCGTCATATCACTGATGATGTCGTCGAGGTTATCGTCAACTGTTTCTTCCCTGAGCGCGTCACAGACGGCCTCAATATCTTTCTGGCTGCACACTACGACCGAAACATCCATCTGAGTCTGTCTTTTCACATCCTCAATTGCAAAAACATTTGCCGGCTCAGAAGTCGCAACAACCAAAGTTTCTTCTTCTATCGCAATCGGGCAGACAGAACTGCTCTTTATAAAATCAATGTTGAGCTTTTCAAAAGCCTGCTTCCGGACGTTTTCGGGCTCTATGTGTCGAAACCGCAGTCCGCACAGTTGTGCCTTAGCCATCAAGACATCATCAGCAGTGCACAGGGCTTCTTCTATCAGCAACATTGCGGCATCACTTCCGGGATTGGCCGACTGCTTTTGCCGCACGTTCGCGTGCTGCTCAGGTTTGAGCCGGCCCATTTCTAACAGGACATCAGCGACATCGCGTACGTGGGATTGGGCGACTTCTTCTGGGACATAGAGGTCGCTGAGCCCGCATATATCTTCAGTCTCGGAGCAGACATCGTCTGCCGCAGCATTAGTGTGCAAAGAGCCTTGCGGCCCCGACGGTTTTTGTTTTGTTTTAGATGTAAAGGGCAGTTTCATTCCGTTAGAAATTTCCTAATTCTGTATCATATTATTTCCCATTAGAGGATTTGTAACGGGATTCATTCCGACAGCTTCAATATTATTTGGGTTCCCAATCGCTCTTTATCGCTTTTTGGGTCCCCCTGCACTTTTTGCGATTGGATTTTGCATTCGAGCCTGACAAAGCTATCACTGATTTGACGAACCTTAAAACCATTTATTGAATCTCCCTCGTAAAGGATTTTGTCATCAATCATACAGCAATTGCCCTGAACCGACTGCATAATGCTCAAAAGCCGGAGGTCCTTTGCCTGTCGCATTAATCGTTGTTGAAGCATCATGTCGGCGTCAGTGTCAGGGTCTTTGGCTTCAGGGGGGGAATTTGCCTTTAAATTGCCACCGAATACGTCACGCTCGAACGGATTTTTCACCAACTCATTAACTCTGACCTGCTGCACATCGGAAAACTCGTAAAATTTTCTGACTATCTCGTCCATCCGGTTAAACATTTCCGACCTAATACCGGTAAGCCGGGTAATGGCCTTCTCGATTTGGGCTTCTGCGGTGCCAACAACCGCTGCTGTTGCCGTTTGAGGTGTGCTCTTCTTTATCATAAATAAAAGGCACAACATACCTATAGCAAACAAGACGGCAAGCAGGTATGTCGTCCTGCGAACATTCTTACCCTTAGCCGCCACGGTAAGATATTCCTGCTCAGGTGCATCATTAGGAATCCTATCAGGGGCGGCATCCGGTTTTTGGACCGCTGAATCTCCAACTTCTTGTTCTCGCATAAAAGACAACATGTCCTATCTCCATTGAAAGCAAAAATTCTTATCTTACGGGCTCTGCCCAAAAATGCTTTATCGCGTTTGGGCCTCCGTTTACACACCGGTCATTGTGCATGCAGCGATGTCGGGCCTTACCTATTAACCGGGTTTATTCTGGAAAAATATACTCACAATAAAATCAGTCGTTATTTGGCCTTCGTGCCGGGCTTGCTTGTTTACTTCAAGCTCGCGGATTTTCATTATTCGAGGAAGCTTCTCAAGCTCTAACAGGAAGGAATAGAACGAATTAAAATTTCCCACTAACTCCATTCTTAACGGCTGTTCAATATAGCCGCTATTGTCCTTTCTCTTGAGTGTTCGAATCGTTTTGGGCTTTAGGCCCTGCTCTTCTCCAATGACAGTTACATCTCGAAGGACCTTGTCAATTTCACTGGTAGGCGGGAGCTTGCTTTCAAAAAAACCGATTGCCTCCTGCAACTGCTCAACCTGTTTGCTGAGGCCCTGTGCAGCGGCTGTGGCTTCTTCAAATTCGGCCAACCTGCCCAATTTTGTCTGAACTTTAGCCTTGTGCTCAGCTAAATGCGTGTTGGCCGGCTTAATCATAAATTGGTATGCAACATAAGCTACGCCTAACAGCAAAATGAAGAACACAACTTTTCTTAAACCGCTTGTCATAATCTTGCCCCTTATCAATCAATATCGGGTTGGGTCTTATGCAACCTCCGCATCAAAAACTACTGCGTACTGTATTCTCACCTCTGGCCCTAATTCTCTCAATGTCTTCTTTGGAAAGATGAACATCCTTTCTAAGCATTGCCGTCAGCTTGAATCGCCTGTAAGCCGTATCTTCGACCTTGTGTTCTTTTGATTCCACCAGCGCGACATTGTTGAGTAAACTTGAACTGCTCAAAGACTCAATATAGGTTGCAACCTGACGGTCACTTGGAGCAATACCTTCAATATCAATATGCGTCTCTAACAGTTTTTCCCGTGACACCGGCGTCTGAGCCGCTGCTGCCTTATCGGCTTGCGCCTTCTGATACTTATTAGCTGTCGGAACCCGGTTCGTTTTCTTTGGCTCTTTTTGAACAAGTTTCAGTTTCAACAGCGATACGCCTGCAGGCAGGTTATTGGTCAATGACGCCAAGAGAACACTTCTGGGCACGGGTTCAAGCAGCTCGGCGGTAGTCAGAGCTGTTCGCATCATCACTTTGCGTTTTGTCTGAAGCTCTTCAAACTGCTCTACCGCCTTTTGGGCGTGCGCCAATTCTGTATTTACAAGTCTCTCCTTGGTATCAAGCCCTCGCTGGCGTATCTTGATAGTCATAAACGAACCGCCCAGCGCCGCCATCACTACTGCAAACAATACAAGATACATCAGGTTTGCTCTGTGAGACTCGCTACTTTGAATGTAATCGTCGGGCACAAAATTTATATTAAGCATTTTTTAACCCCGTTACAAAATTTTCCCTTTTTGTGTCATATTGCTGATAAATCTCTCTGGGCAGGCCGTCACAGAACGTCTAACGTGGTTAACCATCGGCCCTTGTCGGGCGCCAAAACTGTTTATCACGATTGCGTCAGTGGTCGCGTCCTTATGATAAGCTCAGCCCAAAAGCAGTAGCCCAGTTAACTTGACAATCCCTTCTTTCTATCGGCGAACGGCAGGAATCCGCTATTTTTACGGCTGCCAAACAATCTCCCACCTGCGCCGGCATTTCCAGCTGCCTGGCAATTGTTGCACATACGTTCTTAGCAGCGGCCTGACCCGAAAGAAAAATTAAGCGCTCGATTTGAGCATTTTTGTACATCGAACCAAAGTGCTGTCTGCATGCAGTCAATTCCAACACCAATCTCGTTACCATTTCATCGTTATCGAGCCGGTTTGCTCCTATTGGTATGGAACGAGCGAAAAGCAAATTCTTATGCCGACAGACCACAACATTCGTACGATTTGCATCTAACTCGAGCAGCATCACAACCGTTTCAATATCGGCTCTACGTCTGCCGAAGAAGCCGGCATAGCTGTTCACCAGAGCTATCGGCCAAACACCAATAGACTTAATCTGGAGATTGGCATTTTCGTATATCGCCAAATGCCTATCAATAATCTTGCGTTCAACAGCTATCACCACAACATTATTGTGCTCTGCAGGGATGTACTTTATCATCGCGTCATCAGGTTCGACCGAGAGCTTGTGTTTTATGTTTGCAAAGATTGCCTGTTGCAGTTTGTCATCGCGGCCGGACTCGTCTTTTGTCTTCGGCATTTTCATGTGATCAATTAACACCTCACCTGCCGGCATTGCCCCTATCGCGTCTCTGCCCCGAAATTTGCCGTCTGCAGTCAACTGACGTATGGCTTCAATGGCCCATCTTTGCCAATTTCCACCGCCCGGCTTTACATCGCCCGGCTGATTTTCACTGCCGCCGGCAATTAGACTTATACCCTTTCCATTACGGACAAGCTGGGCCATCTTCACGGTGTCATCACCAATATCGACACCAATCAGGCCACATTTGGCAATACGCTGCAAAATGGCAACTCTCGAACATGCGTGGTTTTCCAAAAACCAAACCATATCAATACCTCGTCGTGCGTATTGCCTGATGCTCCGTGCGCAATTATGTACCCCTAACACCTGTGCCTCTTATCACATCATCGTTCCAGTTTTATAGCTGCATTAAAGTTAATCGGGTCTATACTTTCGGCAATAAGTATGATGCCAACTAAAATATATGAAACAGAACCGCACGCGGCCAAATGTGGACAAAAATGTGGGAAACTCATTTTGCAGAGCACCGCCAAAGCTGATTTCACTTCCTATAAAATGTGCGATTTTGCCTGGCGAAGGGAGTTAGATTCATAAATAACTTCGGCTGGTCAATGCCTGTGAAGATTTTTGAAGTGCTAAAATTTTTCTAAATGTAAAAAATTTTCTTTGAAACAAAATGAATTTCTCTCGGAATGTATCGCGGTCGCATCAGAGAAATTTTGCCAGGTCAGACAAAAGCAAATCTTATAGGACAAGCCTTTGGGGCCGATAATGCTTATTCAGCTTTGAGCCGACGCTTCATCAAATCAGCGATTGCCGCCCTCACCGGTTTATTCTCAAACAGGACTTCATAAACAGCGGCGGTAATCGGCATCTCAACACCGCAGCGGCCTGCAAGAGCAACAACTGACTTGCAGGTAGCAATGCCCTCAACTACCGATTCAGTAGCTCTTTGGGCATGCTCTACAGTTTGGCCTTTGCCTATGCTTTCGCCGAACGAACGGTTTCTTCCCTTTGGCGAAATGCAGGTTGTCACTAAATCACCTAAACCTGTTAATCCCGCAAAGGTCTCCGGCTTTGCCCCGCAGGCAATCCCTAAACGTGTTATCTCGGCAAGTCCTCTGCTCAAAAGCGCCGCCTTTGCGTTGTCACCGGCACCTGCGCCATCTATAACCCCGGCGGCAATAGCGATAACGTTCTTGCAAGCGGCAGCCAACTCAACACCGACAATGTCAGTATTAGTATAAATGCGGAGCCAGTCGGTATTGAAAGTGTACTGAACCTCTGTGGCTAATTCTTCATCGTCACAGGCGACGCAGGCCGTTGCCGGAAGTCTTCTGGCCAGCTCATCGGCAATGGTAGGCCCGGAGAGAACGGCGTATCTCGTTGCTCGTCGCTCGTCGCTCGTCGCCGGCTTTTCGCCGAGCACGTCGGCAAGTATTTGGGTTGGGCGCAAGAGTGTGTCATTCTCAATGCCTTTGGCGACTGAAACAATAGGAATGTTTTTCGGGGTATAATCCTTCAGTCTATTCCAAACGCGGCGCATAAACTGACAGGGGACGGCCGAGGCAACCAAGTCAACACCTGCCATTATATGCTCATCTTCGGGCTCAAACACGAGGGTCTCGGGGAGTTTATAGCCGGGCAGGAATTTTTTGTTTTCACGGCCCAACTGTATCTGTCTCAACTGCTCGCGGTCGTAACCCCACATCTGTACTCCGGTCTTCTTTTCGCAGAGCAGCATGGCCAAGACGGTGGCCATCGCCCCATCCCCGATTATGGAAACATTCTTGAACATACCAGAAGCATTAAAGCAGCGAAAGAGCAGAATTTCAACAATTTTCCTGCTCTTGCAGGAATGAGATTGCACGTTTCTCAGCATCACCGCGCCTTCGCCGCGTTAGAAGTGCGCAGAGGTTCTGGCCCCGTTAGAAGTCCCGACCGAAGCTCCGATACTTCCCGAATCCGACTTACTTCTAAACGGGGCTGGCAGCTTACTTCTAACGGGGCGAGCCGAGAGTGCCGGAGCGTAAGGTAATGGACGGGATATTCTTTGTATTGCGAAGCGGTTGTCAATGGAATGCTCTGAATGAGACCGGTATTTGCTCAAGCAGCACAGCCCACTCACGATTTCAGGAGTGGACCAAAGCTGGAGTTTTCCAGAAACTCTGGGCAGAGTCCTGCGGAGAAAAAAGCCAGGCTGCAAGACAAAGAGAAAGCATAAATAAGTATACTGTCCCCCGCTTTTGCACAAAAAACGGGGTCCCCGAATTTTGCGTAACCTCTTTCAAGAAAAGCACTCACAAAGGAGCACGTCTGCTAAACACCCTGCCTGAGCCCAAAATTCTGCAAAAATATGCAAAAAACACTTGACATTTAGTAATGTTTGCTTTACATTATGTACAATATAGTTTACATAACGTAGTACAGGTTTGAATCAGAAAAGGAGAAATGCAATGAACAGATGGCAGCGGTACAACGCAACGCTTGTACGTCTACGGCAGCTACATCGATGAAGTCCTCTTGCTCAAAGCCGGCTCAAATGACTATTACTACGTTCACGACCACCTCTACAGCCCCGTGGCCCTGGTCGACATAAGCGGCAATGTTAAGGAACGCTACGAATATGATGCCTACGGCCAGCCTACCATCTGGGATGCGACCTTCACAAATACGCGAGAAACTTCAAATTATGGAAATCCGTACTTGTTTACCGGCCGGAGAGTTGATATACTGGACAACTGCTCTTTGAAAATCCAATACAACAGAAACCGCTACTACGACTACTACACCGGCCGATGGCTCACACATGACCCGCTGGCCTACGTGGACGGAATGAACTTATACGAATATGTCCGCAGCAATCCAGTGGTATTTGTAGATCCCGATGGCCAAGCGGTTGTAACAGTCGCAGTCTGCGGTGGTGCTGTTACTCTTACCGCCGCTGAAGCTGCTGCCGCCGCGTTTGGCGTCTCAGTGGTTACGTGTATGATGATGCCAGATTGCAGGGAACTTGCTTTCAGTGGAGCAGCCAAAGCTGCAGTTGACGCTATTGACGCTGTGGCAGCGGCTGTTAAGAAATTCTGCAAAATCCGGTGCGAATTCAAACCCCAAAAACCTCACCATTGGTGGTGGCGGCCGCGGCTGGGCTGGCCCCCATGGAAGAAGTGTTATATGAAACACATAAGGGTCACGTGCTATTTCGAGGGCATAAAAGGGTCCAAATGGTTTGAAAAGCAGATACCTTATGGCCCTTGCTATAAGTATCCTGGCGGTGCGGGTGGTATAACTCATTAAGGATAACCTAATCATGAAATGGTCAACTCTACGATGCTGTCTTCGAGAAATTATAGTGGAATATAGAAAAACGACTAGGAAAAGGCCATTTCTACGACGTTGCCTTCAAGAAATTGTAGCGGAATATGAGAGTAAACCGTATGAATATTGGGAGATTGTATCTTTCCCACTCACTTTTGAAAGAATTTTTGAAGACAAGGAGATTCAGGTTGAGATAGATATACTTGAATCAACACCTGAATATCTCCATATTAGTTTTTCTGTCTTTGGTGGGTGGCTGTCTGCTTATTGCCCAGTTGGGACGGATATTATCGTCAGGAAAAGTAAGGAGACAAATAGGCAAGGACAATAATAGAGAAAATAATTCTATTGAAGGAGTTCTATTTGTAAGGCGGAGAGTTGATATACTTAACAACTGCTCTTTGAAAATCCAATACAACAGAAACAGATACTACGACTACTACACCGGCAGATGGCTCACACAAGACCCGCTGGGAATTACACCTAATCCACGAAAGCCGAACGTGTTTGATGCGGTTGGCCAATACAAGAACGGCCTGAGTTTATACGAGTACGTGAACAGCAATCCGGCGTATCAGCTTGATCCATTGGCGCTGTCATGGTGCACGCTGGACTTCGTTCACCATTATTTTGGTTTAGGCTTTATTGATGGTATCTGGCTGTGGCCCGGTACCTCGGTTGATTTAGCAACTGTAGGCTTGCTGCCTACATTCAAATCCGCTCCAAGTGTGGTAGCCGCAGTATCTAATTTTAAGTCATTGGTAGACCAGGGTGTTTTGTTAATGAAAATGTTGCTTGGCAACTGCGCTACAAACGCTAGCTTTGGCGGTTCCAGTCCTACTACGACGAATGTCACATGGGAGCCATGCTTGTTCGCCGTCGGAAACAGTTCATTTATGCGCCACTGTCATTGTACCTTGTTCCCAGATCCTGGTGATCATTGCAAATGGGATCACACATGCACACTAACTTTCTCAATAAATGATGAATTTGCGGATCCATTAGATATGGGAATCGAACTACCCGGTGGTACGACATACCCAATAACAGCGAGTTGGTCCGAAATCTATCCGTAAAAGCCCGAGGAGGAAAGAAGTGAAATCGAAGCTAATTAGATGTACATTAGGATTCTTCACAATTTGTGCGGGTTGCCCAACAGCACGCGGTAGCGGCTGGTGCGATTATGCCACGAGGCTGCCTAACGGCTACCAACTCGTGAGAACCAACGTCTCCACAATAGCCATATTTGCACCAGACACGATAGACTGTTATTTGGCTTATAACGGTCGGGTGCCAGTGCCACCCAAAATTACTGCACTAAATGTTCAAGGCCATAGGGTATTCGGAAAAACAGTCGACTCCGCACGTGCTGATCCAGGCATAAAGGGCCCAACAGGTTTTTTTATACTCGACACAAAAAACCACAAAGTGCAAGTTGGGCTTGATAAGGATACGTGGTTGGATTCACTGAAGGTCTACGGTATCAAGAAAGAACCCTCCTTGAGGAAACCAGGCCGATTCTTCATGATAAGGATACAACTATTACGTTCTCTAAAGTGGATGATATTAGGCGTCGGTGTTGTATTCTCGATGCTTATATGGCACAAATTTCATAAACGACATAGATTGCCTAAGCAAGTTTGTGAGGCGTAGGGCGCCGCAGTGTTGTCGATGTATTAAATAACGATACTCAGTTATTTTCCGTACTTGTTTACCGGCCGGAGAGTTGATATACTGGACAACAGTTCTTTGAAAATCCAATACAACAGAAACCGCTACTACGACTACTACACCGGCCGATGGCTCACACATGACACGCTGGGCTACGTGGATGGGATGAGTCTGTATGAATATGTGAAGAGCAGACCGACTGTTTCGGCTGACCCGAATGGAGCCTTTGCGATAGGGCCAGTCTGCGTATGGCTGGTAAGGAAAGCTGTGAAAGATACAAAGGGGATGGATGATAAATATAGACACTGCTATGTTGGGTGCAAAACAAGTTTTTATTGCCACCCTATGCTTTGTGTGGACGCGGGTGTTCTTAAAGAGCTCTTGGATTTGGCGGGTCTTGGCACGCCCGAGGTCGCCGATTTGATCGCCACCTGGGCCGGGTGCGGCTGCGGACTAATGCCTTGCAGCTGCAAGTGCTGCTGCGAATTGCTGGGATATTCTCCCTGAAATGGACGCGCCAGAGGGATGAGAACCTTTGCAGATTAGGAGTTAGGTGGATGCCTGGAAGCAGGTTACCCGACGCTAAGAAGCGATATTGGACCGCGGCGTTGATTTGTTTGATGGCGTTAATTCCGCTCTTCTTTCTTAGTATGTATGGTTTTAGGGGGCTTCTTCACGTCGCGAATGCTTTCAACCCAATGCTACTTGCGTTTCTGGAGTCGTTTAGCATTGTGAACAATTCTGGAGAAGCTGTTGAGGTTATGCCGCTTGGCATGCTTACTGTTACCGGCAGATATGGGCCGTTGCCTCGCTATAAAGGCTTTTTCCCGCCAGCCGTCCCCCTGCAAAGTTCACAACCAATACACCTATCTCCGGCGGCCGAAGCAAAGCTGACCTACGATTACGACGACATCAATTTCAGACATATTTTGATTCACTACTGTCCCATTATAAGTCAAATAATAACAATTGGTTATGAAATTGGAAGTTTTCGTTTTGCAAAAGATTTTTCGTAAGTACTTGCGCCATAGGCACTTTCTCGAAAAGTACAATGCTG
>Ga0114930_10001863_pt1 | contig 19574 bp, 13 predicted proteins | sample AnhtaG_FD_87300 | JGI IMG/M metagenome (GOLD analysis project Ga0114930, IMG submission 87300) | Deep subsurface microbial communities from Anholt, Denmark to uncover new lineages of life (NeLLi) - Anholt_01485 metaG | ecosystem: Environmental > Aquatic > Marine > Oceanic > Sediment | place... | reverse complement strand
CACCCCCGCCAAGGAAATGGCCTGCTTGATTCCGCGGCTCATCTCCTCAGCCAGTTCCGGCGTCAACGCCTTCAGGTCCCTGTTTTCACAAAAGGTGCGCAGGTTTTGTTTGATCTCCGCAATACCGGCTTCTATCATATCTTCGACGATCATTTTGGGCTCCTTTCTGTGGTGGTGCCAAGTAATTCAATGTGCTTGGGTTAGCACATTGCACAAAAGGAGTCCATAACTATTCAAATATCACAGTATTAGCGGTATAATCAGATCGGCACCCCTAAGAACTCAAGAACTCGTGTATGATCATGGTTCGAAGAACGCTGGTCACGCGCGCTCTGTCGCGAGTTGACAGACTGCCGAGGCGGCGTTCCAGTACCTGTAGCGCAAGAGTGCCTAGTACAGGCTTGATCCATGTGGGCTTCAGTAGGCCGGCTTCGCGCCAATCCTCGAGTTTGAGTAGTTCGCTTTCTTGTGGCGAACTGGTGAGCGCCAATACTACGATGTCTCCGTAACGCGCCGAGAAGCGCCCGGGGCTGACAACCACGACCGGACGCTTTTTCGTTGAGCTTAAATCGGTGAACGGGAATCTCACCAGCGCGACATCGCCGGGCTCATAGGAGATCATACGCGGCATCTTCCGGGTTATCCCATGCTCTGGCAAAAGCGTCTTGCTGGATTCTCATCCACGCACCCGCTTCTTCTCCGTGGCCTTGCTCGCTTTCAAATATAACGATGACCTCGCCCGGAGCCATCTCCGCAACGTCTTTGGGCAATAAGATCTTCTCCCCGTCAAACTGGGCCTTGATAGCAAGCATGTTGGATCTCCTCGAACAGACTGAGAATTATCAAATTCCTTCGTTCAGCCCTCGACTGCTTACTCCACGATAGCACACTTGGACTTGTCGCGGCCATTGCTCGTCTTTCGTGCGAGGCAGACCGATTCTGAAGTGTGAAGTGTGAAAGCAGCATGTTGTCTCATTTCCGTAGTCGCGTTCATGTGCGCGGACTGGCCAGGTTCAGGCGATTTTGGCTGCCAAGAGCGGCGCCACTTCGAGGACTAGCCGTTGGGGCTCTTTGCCCAGGACGTTCGAAGCGTCGAGGATCTCGAGTCCTGCCAGTTTTCCGTCCGGGCCGTAGTCGGCCACGACCTCCTCCGTGAGGTCGCGTGTGTGGGCCGTACCCGGGGCCAAGGGATGCAGTTCGATGTAGAGCGTGTCCGCCTCGGCATCGTACGTGATTTTCATGGGTCTCACCTCTTCAACCGTTATGGTAGTAAACCTTGACGGTGAACACGACAATTCGATCCGGCTCGTCGGCAAACAGAACGTCGACCGTCTTGTACGCATATACAAGCCCGTTGACTGGTGATGACCGGCGGCTTGCCCTGCACCTTGGACCGTGGCCCTCGTCGTGGGGTGAGGCGCCCGCTGTGGGCTTGTGTTTCAGCCAGCGTCCGCGGGGGGCATGGGGGTCTCGATCCACTTGAGGTTGAAGGCGTAGTGGTGTTTGCTCGAGATCAGGTGGATGAGGCGGTCGGGGGTTTGCACGCAGGCGAGGTAACCGCGCGGCTCGGCCGTGTCGGGGCCGAGGGTGAAGGGGCCGGTGTTGCCGCCGCCGTCCATTGGCCGCGGCGGGCGGTCGTCGGTCACGAGGCGGTAGGCGGTCCAGGTTTGTGCGGAATCGTAGCTTAGTGCGGTGAAGAGACCCGACACGGTGCACTCGACGCCCGCGGCGTCGGTGACGGTAAGCTTCTCGGCGAACGAGGCGACCATGAGGGGACCCTCGATAAGGCGCTTGAGCACGAGGCGCTGCCCGCCGCTGATTGGGGGAAAGGGGCTCGGGGCGTAGGTCCAGGTTTCGCCCATGTCGGCGGAGCGGCTCATGGGCATGCGGCCGTCGATGGCGTTGCCGCGGCCGAAGGCGAGCAGCGAGCCGTCCTCGAGTTGGGTGACGCCGGCGTGGATGCCGGCGATCCAGGCGCCGGTCTCGCCGTTCTTGAAGGTGGGAGCGGGCCTGCCGGCGCCTGGGTCGACCCACGTGTGGCCGCGGTCGCGGCTGATGTGGACGGCCGAGCCGCCGTCTCCGCCCGTCACCGCGTCGCACGGGAGCACGAACCAGCCTTGTTGGGTCTCGAATACGCCTGCGATGGGCATGTTGCGCAACGTGTGCTCGGGATTGACGATGCGGGCCTTGGACCACGTGGCGCCATTGTCGGTACTCGTGCGCATGATGAGGGCGAGTTTGCCCCACGTGGCGTCGGAGGACATGCCGTTGAGGTGATAGAGCGTGTCGCCGGACCAGAGCAGGGCGCTGGCGTGGTCGTTGCGGTCCGGCGTGTCCCAGAACGGGGCGGCCGGCGCCCATTCGTCCGCACCTCGCCGTAGCCGCGACGCGGCGATGGCGAGTTCCCGCCCCGGTTCCGTGCGCGTGGTGTACCAGATGGCCAAGAGGTCGCCGTTGGGGCACGCGGTCAGGGCGGGGCAGTGGTTGTGGTGCGAGTACAGCGGGCCGTTCGAGTTGGGCGGGACCTTGACGTAGACGCGCGGGCCGCGGAAGTACGGCGTGTCCGGGTCGGGTCCGTCCGACCAGTCACAGGGGGATTGGCTCACGTCGCGCGCCCACGGCTCGGGGGGCGGTTTGGGCAGCGGTTTGGTATTGGGCAAGGAGGCCTGGACGACGCGGAACCCGATGAGCCAGTGCTTGTCTTCCGGGAGCGTGGCCAAGCGATTGGCGGCGCGCAGGAACTCCGGCTCGGTGTTGGCGCTGCCGCCCCGGGTCACCCTGAAGTCGGCCTCGGCGCGGCCCACGGGGTCGGTCTGCGCCGCGTCCACGTAGGGGCCGTACCCATCCTGGCACCATTCCTCGACGTTGCCGTGCATGTCGTGGAGTCCCCACGGGTTTGGCGGTGTTTGGCCGACGTGCAGGGGAAGGGGCACGGCGTTCCATTCGGTCTTGGGATGTTTGAGGTAGGGCTCGGGGAGTGAGTCGCCGGTGTGGAACGGCGTGGTGGTTCCCGCGCGGCAGGCGTATTCCCACTCGGCTTCGGTCGGGAGCCGGTAGGGCTTGCCTTCCTTCTGGGACAGCCATTCGCAGAAGGCCACGGCCTCGGGCCAACTTACGAACACCACCGCCTCGTCGTCGTCCTTTGACAGGCCGCGCTTGCCGCGGAGGTCGCGGTGGGCCGGGTCGAACTGCTCGTACTGCGCATTGGTCACTTCGGTCGCGGCCATGTGAAAGGGCTTGGTGATCGTGACCGTGTGTATGGGCCGTTCGTCGAAGTCGCCGCCCTCGCCCTGGCCCATGAGGAAGCTACCCGGCTCGATACGGACCAACGTCATTCCGATGGAGTTTGTGAACATGTTGGGCATGGGATCCTCCGCGACTGCCGCGTGCGTCACGCAGAGACCCACAACCGTAGAGACCAGGCCTGCGATGGTACGCTTCATGACGTCTTCCTCGTTGGTCGCGGCGGTCCTGCCGGCACGTGTCGAACGCGCTCGCGAGCAGACTGTGTTTCGTTCATTCAGCGATGATCTCGATGCCGTTGATGACTGGCGGGTCGCCGGCCCGCGGCACGAAGTCCAGGGTGATCGCCGTGCCGTCCCCAACGGAAATGCCTTTGAGTTCCGTCACGAGCGGCGCCTTGGGTTCCCCGGTTTCGTGTGCGATATCCACGCGCTGGAGCAGGGGCAGGTCCTGCACCAGCACGTCGAACACGCGCTGGCCGGGCTGGACGTCCTCGACCTCGGCGAAGTGGAGCCGAACCGTGTACGTGTCCTCGACCTTGGGCGGGCCGTAGGACACGGGCAGGAAGGCCTGGGACCGCTGCGGCCTCGCGCCCCACTGGTAACACAACTCGGATTTCGGGACCTTTTGCAGGTCCACCTCTGCCCATGCGAAGTCGATAGTCTTGTCCACGCGCTCGAGTATGGGGTCTTCATACCAGCGATTGCTGTAGGCGGCCGAGAGACCGCCGGCCTGGCCGTCGGACGTGTACAAGACCGAAGGCGGCACGATCTCCTTCGGAATCGAAGGACTGCTCCAGAGCAACTGCACCGTGGCGGAGCCCTTGCCTTCCTCGTAGACGACCTCGATGGGCTGCCTCGCGCCCGCCTCGAGGGCGACGTCGGCGCTGGTCTCGCCGGGGGTCCCTTTGCCGTCGTGCTCGACGAGCGTCTTGTCCCCGATGCGCAACAGGGCGCGTTGGTCGGCCCGAAGGGTGAAAGTGTAGGTGTCGGCGGCGGGCGGCTCGATGAACCCGCGCCATCGAGCGGCGAAGCCATCGGTCGGCACGGTGAGGAAGTCGGGTGATCCCAGGTTGCCGGGCCCTGTGCCCAGCACGTTGATGGCGAGGGTGTCGCGGTCGATGCCGGCGTCGGCCAAGGTCCGGAAGGGGACCGCCACCTCGACGGTCATGCTCGTGTCGTCGGCGGTCGCGGCGCTCTGCCAGGGGCCGGTCCAAGCCCGGTCCAGGCCGCGCAGGGCTTCGTAGGCCGTGTAGTCCCACCGGCCGTCGAATCGCGCGCCCGAGGCCGACACGCCCAGGTGGACGGCCGCGGTTCTCGATTTGTCGCTGAGGTACAGCTCCCACGAGTCGTCTTCCCAGACCCGTGCGTCTTCGCCGACGGTCGCCTTGACCCACGGCGTGCCGCCCTGGTCCTGCGTGCACCGTATGGCCACGTAGAGGTTCTCGTCGTCGTAGCGCAGGTAGAGGTCGGCGTTGCGCTTCAGGCCGTTCGAGAAGCCGAGGCGTGTGCGGCCATTGCCGCCGGTGTCCAAGAGGCTTTGGTCGAGTGTCCCGTCGATGGTCAGCGGGGCATCGCACGCGAGCGCCACCGCGGGCTTGAGACTCAGCAGGTCGACCGTGATGCGGCCTGGATCGCGGACACCCGAGCCGTACAGCCACGGCTTGGTCATGCCGGCCAACTCGTCCTCGCGCGGGTGGCGGTAGTATTGGGCCGATTGCGAGGACACGCTCACGGCCACTGGCACGGCGCCGCCCAATATGGGCCGGGGCATACCGAGCCACACCGTGCCGTCGTCGTCGCGCCGGTCGCCGGGCGCGCCGATGTTCAGGTTCAGGCGGGCCGCGGGCTCGACGGACTTCCGTCCTGCGAACACGAACCACGATTCCGGCCTGCGGTCCTCGGAAGGCACGAGGGCGAGGGTGGTCTGGAAGTTGTACGTGCAAGGGCAGCCGCTGCTGCTTTCGGGGAGTATGGCCAGCCCATTGGCGGCGATGATGTTGATCGAGCAGCCGACGCGCACCCCGCCGAAGGTGGTTGTCCCGTCGGTGTCGAAGTCGTAGAACCCGGCCACGCCGGAGCGGAAGAACAGCATGCTCTGGCAACCCGCCACGCCGCCGCAGCCGTAGGACTGGATGTAGGCCCAGCCGTCCTGTTCGCCGGTGGCGGGGTCCGCGCCCAGACGCTGCTCGCCGGTGCGCAGGTGGTAGGCATGGGGCTGCGCGATGATCCAGTCGCCCCGAATGAGCGGGGGCCGGTCCGGGGCCACGGGCTTCTGCCACAGCAGGTCGCCGGTGGCCGCGTCATACGCGACGTTCGCATAGACGGACACGACCCCGGCCGCGAACTGCACCTGGTCCGAGGGGGTCTTGGGCACGTCGTCGCGCCGCCAGACTTCGGTGCCGTCGGTCAGACTGAGTGCCACGAGGCTTCGGACGGGCTTTTTCAGCTCGCCGCGCCGCCGGGCGTGCTCGTCGGGCGGCTCGAGATCGAGGCAGTAGGCGCGTCCGTCGCCGAAGGCTATCGCGGCCAGGGGCACCGTGCGTGCCGAGCGCCAGTGCCAGCGCAGCGCGCCGTCGTGTTTGTCGAGCGCGAACAGGCCCAGGCCGGTCCCGCATGTCCCGAGCAACAGATCGCCCGCCACGCCGATGTAGCCCCAGTCACCTGGCTGACCGGAAACGGCCTCGGGTATGTCAAAGGCGGCGACGTTTTCGCCGGTATCCTGGCGAATCCGATAACAGGCCGGGCCGACGGCCACGTAGACCATATCGTCGTCGGCCACGGAGTTCGCCGCGTTCCACATGGCCCCGCGCCGGCCGAGCCCCCGCATAGGGCGGCTCCACAACTCGCGCCCGTTGTAGGCGTCAAAGGCGATCAGGTCGTGCTCGCCCGTCACGAACACGCGGCCGTTGACCGATAACGGCGGCGAACTGCCGTAGTGGCGGTCCATCATGCGGTTCGGTCCCGGCCCGCCGAACCACAGCAACCCGAGCGGCATGTGGAGCCGGCCCTCTTGCCCGATGCCGGTCCGGCCCCCGTCGGCCCACTGGTGCCGCCATTCGCCGGCCCCCGGTAGGACGCCCCGGGCGATTGCGGGCCCGCCGGCGTCGTCGACGGCGACCTCATCCTCAGGAGCGCCCGTCTCGGCAACCAGACGCCCCGACTCCTCCGGCGCGAGGTCGCCGGCGAACACAAGCACGCCGCCACAGGGACGGAGCACGCGGTACAGCTCCTGCCCGGAAAGGGCCGCGGTGGCCCCCGCCACGACGACCACGTCCGCGAAGTACGGGGCAAAGGGCAGGCGGTCCCACGCCGGCACATCCACGACCGCCACGCGCGTGCCGTAGAGGTCCGTGCGCAGGAGTTGTTCCCGCGCCTCGGCCGCCCGGTCTTCGCCATGGACCGCGTGCATGACGTGGAAGCGGCTGCGCATGGCCAGCGCCGCACTAAGCGACGGCGCAACGTCGCCCACCAGCAGCGCGTATCCCTCTTGCGTGCCGGCCTTGCGGATGATCGCGTCGGCCATTGCCGATGCCGTGGCCGGGATCTCGATGCGCCAGTCGGGCGTATCGTTGACGAGCCGCGCCCCGACTTTGGCCGGGGTAAAGCAGGTCAGGACGCCCTGATCGGTCGCGGCCACGAGGCGGCCCCCGGCCACGGCCAGGCCGCGGATGGGGCCGGGGATGTCCTGGGTGCGGTGCCACGTTCGTGCGCCTGTGGCGGCGTCTAGGGCGGTCAACACGCCTTTACCGCCGATGAACAGCGTATCCCCGGCGAGGGCTAGGCCATACACGCGCAGATGGGGCGCGCGCCACTTGAGGGCCTCGGCGACAGGCTTCCCCGCGCGCAACGCCGCCAGGTCGTAGGCGGCGGCCTCGCCGTTACCCACCGCATACAGGGTGTCGCCGGCTGCGAGCACGCGGTTCTTGCCGTTGAGCGTGAATACCGGCTTGTTCGTGGCGACCTCGTAGGCCACCATGCCGTCGTCGGGCAGCGGCGACGCCTCGCCAACGAGCGACTCACTGGTGCCCTTGAACTCGCGCACGCCGTTGAAGTACAGCCCGCTGCCGGTCGTCAGCCAGCAACCGCCCCGTTTGGCGTCGTCCCAACTGCGGTGGGGCCAGCAGTACATAAACTCGCCCGTGTGCCGGTTGAACGCGGCGGGGCAGCTCCGGCCCGTCGGCACGAGCAGCACGTCCCCCGAGACCGCCAGATAGCCTTGCGGGGCCACGCCCGAGAACCCGGTCGCGCCCGGGTGGGGGAGTTCGACGTACTGCATGCCCGTGGTGTCGTTGCGCCACAACACCTCGCCGGTTGCGGCGTTCAGTGCGTAGGCGCACACGCCTTCCGTAGGCCACATGCCGGCCACCGTGTACACCACGTCGTCGACCACCACCACCCCGGCCCGCAACGGCCACCTCGATATCATGCGCCCGTTGCCCAACAGCAGGTCGTCGCCGGGCGCCGCGCGGAATCGCCAAAGCACCTCGCCGGTGCCGGCGGCCAGGCAGTACACGCAACCGTCGTCCGATCCCACGTAGACCCGGTCCCCGGCCACGGCCGGCGCGAACCGAATCGGACCACCCGTCGTGAACCGCCACAGGAGCTTTCCCGTGTTGAGGTCCAGCGCCCGCACCGTGTCGTCGGCCGACGAGCCGAAGAACACCCGTCCGCCCGCGACGACCGGCTGCGGCGAATAGTCGAAATGCAGCCGGTGGGCTTCCTTGCCCGGCTCTTCCCAGGCCGGACGCGGGACCTGCGGCGGCTGGTAGATCCACGCGGGTTGCAGCGGGACCGCCAGGGCTTCCTCCGACACGCCCGAGCGCGCCGCATCGCCCCTGTACTGCGGCCATGCCGCCGCCTCAACCCGCGCCACAAACAAGGCCTGCGCCAGCAGGATCCCCAGGACAACTGCGCTGCTTCTGGATGCGTTCATGTTCTTCCCCTTCCATGCATGTATGCAGCAGTTACAACTCACCAGCGAAACCATGACTCATAGTGAATACACAGGCACAAGCACTTCTCGCTCCGCTTTTCGGCGCCCCCGAATGCTCTCTTCAATCGTCTTGAGCACGTTTGCCGCATAATAGCGTGTACCGCACTGTGTACATACTCCCGCGGGCACACTCTCAATCAGCACATAGTTTCCCTTGACTTTGCGATGCAGTGTAACGCGCTTCTCGACAATCGGTCCGCCACAGTATTCACAAGTTTCGCCTTCCCAAAAACCCATGTTTCTCTCCCTTCCCATCATTTCACGGGTCTGTCTTCAGAAGCTGTGATCACGCGAACTTTCCCCGTCTTGGTTGTGCGACACACGATGCCGACAGGTCGGCCATCCAGCGCTGTTCCAACCACTTCGTACTTGCCCTCTTTGGGCCAACCGGCGAGCCCATGAACCGGCGCTGAGGGTTTGCGCGTGCGGCGCGGTCTGAAGAATGCCAACGCCGAGACCTACGCCTGCGTAACACACCCACGTCACCGGAGTATAGCCACACCGGCTGCGATGGGCAACAGTGCGAACGGCCTCATCGGACGGAGGCGCGCCGCCTTCTTCTCCAGGACCCCGGGTCGGGGGGCGTCATGCGTCTTCGGCGACGACCTCGATGCCGCAGAGGATGGGCTTGCGGATGGGGCAGTCCTGCGAGGGAAAGAACTCCACGGTGAGGGTGTCCTTGACCTTCACGTTCTCGAATTCGACGACATGGGTACGGCGGGGGCCGGCGGCGGCCTTGACGACGTCGAGGTCGGCGAGTACCTCGCGGCCCTGGACTTCGATGGAGAAGACGCGCTGCCCTGGGGCGAGGTCGTGGGGTTCGGCGAAAACCAGGCGTACCGTGTAGGCCCGGGGTTTTCCGGCATCGGGGGCCAGCGTCAGCTCGAGCCGCGTGAGGCCCTCAGCGCCGGACGCGCCGACCCACTCGAGGTCGCCTTCCTCGATCCAGGACACGTGGTGCGTGAACCATTCGGCCTCCTCGGGCTCCGTGACGATTTCGACGTCGGGAGAATCGCCGCCGACTGCGGGGAACTCGAGCCACAATGTGCCGTCCTGCGCTTTGCGGTCGCCGGGCGCCCCGAGGTTGAGGCCGAGACGCGTGATAGGGCCGTCGATATCGAGTTTGGGATAGGTGGTCCAGACCTCGACGTCGGGCATGTGGACGAAGGCCAGCGAGGTCTGGTTCTGGTAGGAGCAGGTGCAGGTGCGCGTATAGTCGGGGGCGTTGAGCACGCCGTCGGCCGCGATGAGGTTGGCGGAACAGCCCGACTTGAACCCGCCGAAATGGCCGGTACCGCCGTCCGCGACGAGGTCGTAGTAGGCCGCGGCCGAGGAGCGAAACGTGAGCAGGTATTCGCTGGCGATGCCATAGCCGCATCCTTTGGTCCGTTCGTAGCTCCACGGCATGGGGGCGCCGGTAAGGGGATTGGGCCGCAGGATGGGCTCGCCCGTCAGCAGGTTGTACATGGCCCTGTGCGTGATGATGCGGTCGCCGTGGAGGATCGGGGGGTTGAAGTAGTCGCGGGTGATGTCCCAGACCACCTGGCCGTCCGTGGCGCGATAGACGATCATGCGCTTGCCATCCTCGCCACGGACCATGTCGCTCGAGGGCCGCGTGGCCTGGAGCAGGAGGTCGTGCTCCTTGGAATAACCCAGCCACGTGCCGAACACGTTTTCCTGTTGCTGCCAGCGGACCTCGCCGGTCCGGACGTCCAGGGCGAGCAGTCGGCAGGTCTTGGGCGGCTGTTTGCCGCGCCGCAACAGGGCGTTCTCGAGGTAGGGGGGCACGCGGTCGAGGCAGTAGACCGTGTCGTTGGCCACGGCGATGCCGTTGTGGATGAAGCCGTGGTGGGCGTCGAGCGTCCAGTGGATTTCGCCGGTATGGCGGTCCATGACGGCAAGCTGCATGCTGGCGGTCTTATCGTAGTTGAGGTACCGGAGGTCTTTCTTGGTTTTGTCTTTGAGCTCTTCCGCATCGTCGGGCAGGCGCTTCGAGAAGGCGGCGAAATCGCAGCCCGCCACCAGAAAATCCTCGTAGACCCCGACGTAGCCCCATTCGGGGGGTTCGTCGGCGTCGCCCTTGGGTAACGAGAAGGTGTCGAGGCGCTGGCCGGTGGCGGCATCGAGGACGACGCAGCTTCCGCCTTGCAGCACGTAGGTGGCGTCGAGGGCGGCGACGAAGTTGGCGCCGCGGGCGTTGGCGCCGGGGATGTGCTGCTGATTCTGGCCGCGTGCAAGGTAGGTCTCGTCGTAGTACACGCCGAGGGTGCCGAGGTCGTCGAAGTCCGTTTTCCACAACGGGCGCCCGGTGTACACGTCGCGCGCGTTCAGGCAGTTCACGCCTTCGACGAACAGCCGGCCGCCGATGACTTGGGGCGAGGGCCCGTGGCCGTGGCGGGGGAGCACGTCCTCGTTCGAGCTGCCCCCGAACCACAGCAGGCCCAGGGGCATTTTGACGCGGCGGTCGTCGGACTTGACGGTATTGGCGACGTCGCCGTACTGGTGGGTCCAGTAGGCGGAATCGGGCAGGGGGCCTTCCCGGGACAGGATGACGCCTTCGGAAATGGGGCGGGCCTCGATGCCCGGGAGGCGGCCGGCCGCGACCGTTTCCAGAAGTTGGTCGCGTGCGGGGCCGGTGGCGGGAATCCAGGTCTTGCCGCCGTAGGGGCGCATCGAGGTGAAGATGCGGTCGAGGAAGCGGTCGCTCGGCTCGAAGCGGGCGGCCGGCGGGTCGGCCACAACGGTCAGCGAGGCCAGGTAGCGGGGCAGTTCGACGGTGAACGGGTCGCCCTCGAGCAGGGCGATGCGTGTGCCGTAGAGCCCGCGTGCGTCCAAGCGGCGGCGGAGCCGGTCGACGTTGTCCGCGTCGGGATCGATGGCGACGATGGACAATTGCGATTGGCAGGCCAGGGCCTCGAGAAGGTCCCCATCGGCGGCGCCGTAGAACAGGGCGTAGCCCTCGGTGACGCCTGTGTGCTCGATGATGGCGCCGGCCTGGGTGGCGGCGGCCGGCGGAGGTGTCGCCCTTTCCGGTTCGTGGTCGAGAAGGCGCGGTTTGGTCTTGTCCGCGCCGAATGCGAGGACGCGCCCGTCCAGGGTTACGGCGAAGAGCTTCTTGTCCGCGGCGACTAGGCGTTCGACCTTGCCGTCCACGGCTTGTTGCCACACCACGGCGCCGTCGCCGCCTCGCTTAGGCGGGCGGATGGCGGCAATCTGTCCGTCTCCGGCCGCGTATAGCCGGTCGCCGGCCTTGATGAGGTCGCCGGTGGCGTCCACGTCACACGCCCACAGCCGGTTGTCGGCGCGTTTGTGTGGGTTCGCGCGGAGCCCTGCGGCGGCGTAGGCCACGATCCGCGATCCGGACATGTAGAAGGCGTCTTCCGTAACCACGGGCCGGCCGCCCAGGTCGGGGATAACCTGATAGCCGTCGTCCACGTCGTAGGCGGTCACTTTGTCGTCATAGTGGTGGTTGAAAAAGACGCCGCCGGCCGCGCATACGAAAGAGCCGCCGGTGTGCCCGTAGCTGCGTTCGCGGTCTTCGTCGAAGTGGAAGTACCGAAACGCGCCGGTGGCCAGGTCGAAGCAGGCCGGCACCGAGCGCCCGCCCGGCACGAGCAGCGAGTCCCCGGCAACAACGAAAGCGCCCTGCGGGGCGATCCCGGCGAAGGCGGGGTTGCGGTGGGGCTGGTTCACCCACTGGGCGCTGGTGCTGTCGTTACGCCAGACGACCTGGCCGGTCTCGGCGTCCAGGGCGTAGATGAAGGTCCCCATGAAGGGCCAAATGCTGGCCGCGAAGTATACCCGCCCGTCCTCGAGCACAGGGCCGCCGCGGGCGGGCCACGTCGAGATAAGCCGGCTATTGCCGAGGACCTTGCGATCCGAGGGGCCGCCTCGGAACCGCCACCGGAGGGCGCCCGTGGCGGCGTCGAGGCAGTAGAGGTAGCCGTCGTCGCTGGTGAAAAGAACCTTGTCGTCGGCTGCGACGGGAGGGAGGCGCACGGGGCCGTCCACGTAGAAGGCCCATTTTTCCTCACCCGTGTCCGTGTCCAGGGCCAACAGCTTGTCCGTGTCGTTGAACCCGAGGAACAGGGTTTTTCCGAGGACCACCGGCTCGAAGACCTGGTCGTAGGGCATGCGGTCCTGGTTGAGCCTGTCGGGCCAGACCATGACGCGGGGGCCGAAATGCCGGACCCACTGTAGGTGTAGCTTGTGGGGCAGTTCGTGCGGCGAGGCCGCGGTCCGGCCTGCGTCGAAGCGCCACATCGGCCAGTCGCCGTCGCCGGCGTGGGCGAGGCAACAGAGCGAAGTGAGGGCGATGACCAATCGGAGGGTTTTACTGCGGGTCATTACGGGCTTCCTTGCGTTGCGGGTCCGTGTTGGGTTCTTCCTATTGAGAATGTGATGAGACGCTCGGCCTGCGCCGCGGCCTAATCGGGCGGCAGCAGGTAGAGGGCCGCGTCGTCGAACCACGCGAGGGACGGGGCTTCCTGATACTTCACGCTCAGCATGAACACGAGCCTGCCGGCGCCCTCGGGTACGGTGGCCACAAGGCCCAAGGGGCGCCAGCCGCCCACCGACTCGGAGAAGCCGGCAGTCGGCTCGAGGTCTTGCCGATCATGCCACTCGCCGCCGGGTGTTTGCCAACGCACCCCGAGACGAACCAGGGCGTCCTGGCGCGCGGGGTGTTTGCGCGCCCACACGGCACAGAGGTAACGCTGGCCCGGCTCGACCGGCACGTGTTGGAGATAGCAGGCGGAGTCGGCTTCGGCGATGGCGGCCGCCGTGGACTCGGTGCGACCCTCGCCGGCGCGCCGTGGGAAGCGGGTGGCACGCGCCCCGCCGCTCCACGTCGACCACCCGGGCGGCGCGCCGGCCGTTTGCCAGTCGCCTTCGGGCGCAACGGGGTTGGCGCCGTTGTCCTCGAAGCCGGGGTTCCGCAGGAGGTTCGGCAAGTCTTCTCGGCGGACGCGGACCCACGCGCGGGCGAGGCGGCCAAGATCGCCGGGCTGGGCGCGCACAACACGCTCGAGCTCGGGGTCGGCCGGGTCATGGTCCAGCAGGACGTCGAGGGCCGCCAGCATCCGGCTGCGGGCGTCGATCTCCTTGATCTGGTTGGCCACGAAGTACTTCTTTGACCGCAATCCGCGCAGCGTCTCTCCGACGAGGTCGTCGCGCTCGAGGGCGGCGGCCCAGAACTGCTCGCGCTCCTCGGCCAGGCGGGCGAGTTGCATGAGGTCCTCGAGCGTCCCGAGGGCGTTCTCTGGGGTGCTTACGGGAGCACGGCCCAGGCGTTGCGAGAGGTCCAGGGTGCGGATCGCGTAGGCGCCGTAGTGGAGCCCGGCGGCCACCACGTCGATGCGGCTCAGGGCGTCCTGGTCGTCGGTTTCATGTCGGGCCTGTTCGAGGAGTTCGTCGGCGCGATCGATGTCCGCGACGTCCATGGCCCGGGCCTGGGTGCGCAGCATGCGATGGCCCCAACTGAAGCGGCCCGGCCGGGGCGTCATCCAGGAGCGTTCGAGCACCTCGTAGTATTGCCGCATCGTCGGGGCTGCGGCGCCGAACATGCGGGCATAGAACTCCTCGAGGAGGGCGTCGGCGTCGCGCTCGGTGTGCCATTGCAGCTTGGCGATCATCCACATCATCGGCGCGGTGTTGGGCAGAAAGGTGTAGCACTCGTTGTAGACGCCTTCGAAGCCCAGGGCGTGGTCGAACTTCATGCCCTCGGCCATGGCGTGTGGAAACACGCGGGGCGTCAGGAAGCCCAGGCCCATGTAGTCGTAGCGGCTCATGTGGTCGCACCGGTTGCGCCACTGGCGCGTGAGCGCCATGTCCTCCTCTTTGCGGCCGGGCCGCCACCATTCGGCGCAGCACTGGGTCATGCTGATGAAGACGTTGGATTCGAGCTTGTCGACGGTCTTCGGGAGTTCCCGCGCGATGGCGTAGCAGAGCGTGCCGATGTACTTGTCGGGGTGGGTCTTGGCCAGTTCGCGGGCGACGGCGTTGACGAACTTGTAGTGGCGGTCGGCGAAGCGTCTGTGGGCGTAGTCGTCGGGCGAGGCATCCCAGGCGCGGCACTGCTCGCAGCCGCACAGGTGGACGATATCGTCCATGGCCAGCGAGAAGCTGTTGTGTTCCGGGTGGGCGTCGAGGTACTCGCGGGCGGCCTCGACCGTGAGGCGGATGACGTCCGGGTTGCTCTCGCAGGGGCGCCAGGCGGGCTCGCCGGGCGCCGGGATGTAGCGTTTTCCTTTGATGAGGGGGTAGTACTCGGGGTGGCTTTCCGCGTACTTCTCCGGCGCGAACACGTGGTGCAGGTAGTTCTGCATGTTGCGAAACGGGACCGGCGGCTTGCACATGGCCTTGTTCCGCAGCAGCCACGCCCGCCACGACGGCGTCCAGGCGTGGCCCGACCAGACACGGGGCGACCAGTCGGGGGTGACGACCCGGCTTTGGACGTCAACCTCGAGTTCCCCGGCCTCGCCTGGGGGGACGTACTCCCAGAGCGCGCCTGGGGCGTACCAGCGGACCCCGAGGTCGTCTTCGATGAAGCTGACGACCGCGAAGGCGGTGGCCGGCGGATGGCGGCCCTGCAAGAAGAGGTCGCCGTCGCGGACGGATAGGGCGTAGGTCTCGGGATTGCTTTCTTGCGGAGGGAGGTCGGTCTCGACGACGGCCTCACACGGCCCAATGTAGAGGCCCGTGCCGTCGACGCGATTCCCGTCGTCCCGCAGCGGCAATTCGACACCGCACAGGGCGTTGACGTAAAGGCGCAAGTCCGCGGCCGCTTGGACGAGCAAGTCGTCTGCGTCTTGGGGAATGACGATGGTGGCGGCCGGGGCGGCGTCGTGGGCGAAGGGCACGACCTCCGCCGCAACCGACGCAGACGTGACCATAACGATCAAGAAGAGACAGCCTGCAAGCATGGTGGCGCGACTCCGTTGCGGGGATCATACCCTCTGGAGGGGTTTGCTTCAAAGCCACGGGGCTCTGGAGCGCCGTAGGGGTGGCCTCGGCAGGGCATCGTGTGTCGGGCACTAAGGACGCACGGAAGGCGGAGACGAATGTACGGGCGCCGACCGGGCGATAACCTCTTGCTCGCGCCGAAACTCCTCACTGCGCTCGCGCCAGTAGGCGGTCTCTTCCTCGACACTCATCCCTTTGGTCTGCTCATAGATCTTGCGGGCGCCCCGCCGCTTCATCTCGACACAGTCAAACGTCTTCGTTCTCGTGGTCATGGACAACGACCTCCTGCGGCGTGTGTATACCGATGACGCCATATCCGTTGGCAAGGTTGACTCCATTGTACAACGGGATCTTCTGGAAGTTGACGACATGCCTGAAGTTCCAACTGACTATTACGCGGCATCTCGACACCGTAGCGACAGCAACATGCAGGGCGTCGGCACGCGACTGCTCGCCGACGATGCGTGCAGCCAGATAGGCCCGCTGCAGATGGATCGCCTCTTGCGCAATATCAGTGGCCTCGGCGTGTCTCCGGATCTCCGCGAAGAACGCCCTCACATGGCTTGGCGCGTCCTCCAATTCGTCAAGGATCATTCTCGAGATAACGAGGTCATGCCTGCCTTGGCGCACTTGCTCGAAGAACTCCCTGCTGGATTCAGCGAATTTCTCATCAAACACCCCGCCGAATACCGACGTATCAGCATACGCTCGAATCGCTGGACCTGCCATGGTTCGTCTTTCGGACACAGCGTTCCTCGGTCTTCGAAATCCATCCTCCACACTTTACCATACTTCGCAACGCTTCGTCCTTCAAAAGAAGCCCTCGCACCACACGAAATCCAATCCGTCCAGCGCGGCCGCCATATTGATGCAAGACGTCGTTCGTGAGCGCCACTATGGACGGCTCGCCTTGCGTCTCAGCGCGCGGACGCGGGCACCGCCGTACCCCAAGGCCCGTCGGTGCAACACGCGCGGGCAGATCATCGTGGTCTTCGTGTGGTTGTACCGGGACATCCTCTCAGGTGGCGTGGTTGGTTGGGGGAGATTCTCGCTGCTCGAGCCATTTCCTGAAGGAGGTCTGGCTCTCTGAGGATGGCTGGCCTGCCAACAGGCCTTGAACGCTGACATCTTCGTCGATATCGTCCCAATGGATGCCCTCGCCCTTGCCGCTCAATCTCCAGTTGTCTCGTTCGGCCGGCGTGGCATGCACCAGCCGGGGGAACCAGGCCAATGGCACGGATATGCTTCGCCCGTCGCTCAGATCAACGCTCAGCGTATTCTCTGTGACCGCGACGCCCTGGGCATAGGGGATTTCAGTCTCAACCGCGGAAGTACTCATTCCAGGCCTCCGTCAGTTCCTGCTGATGCTCCGTGATGATACGGTGGATGCGTGCGATCTCGGGTCGACTGAATCCACAGCTCCTTTTCAATCTTACGGGGTCGAGCCAGAATTTTGCAATCCTACCGTCTCGCTCGACGTGAACGTGCTGGGGTTCCTCTCCATCGCCCGCGTAGAAGAAGAACCGCTAAGGGCCGTGTCGGAAAACGGTCGGCATTCCTGACCACACTCCACCATTCCGCATGTCTGATTGCAGTCTACCACACCGACTGCATGCTATCACGGCCTGTGTCTCGCGCGTCAGGCAGGCGCAACAGAATGGCCCCGCCACCCACTGCCTGATACATTGGGAGTTCTGGGGACAGCATACGCAATTGTCGCTCGAAGCGGCGCCTTGACTTGACTGGTGCGCTGGCTGTGTTGTTAAATACCCAGGACGGCGCGGCCAGTGGGAAGGGAGTTGACGAAGTTCGCGGCGGCGCTGGGGCCACAAACTCGGGTTTCCTACGGCAGTTGTGTTCGGACGCATGGCCTCACCCGAGCGGGTGACGAGGCGGGAAAGAGACGGGAGCATATGGCTAGGCTGGGCAAGACAAGTCTGAGTAAGATAACGCGGGACCTGACGCAGGCTGCGCGCGAGGGGCAGTTGGCGCCGGCGTTCGGGATGGACAAGATGCTGTTCGACGCCTTGCAGGTGTTGATGCGTAAGGACCGGAAGAACCTACTGCTGGTGGGGGAACCCGGGGTGGGTAAGGGGAAGTTCGCCCATGGCTTGGCCTGGGCTGGTATCCAAGGGGGCGAGACCGGCAACGACTTGTTCAACTATAGTGTGCTGGAACTCGACCTGCCGACGCTGGTCTCCTCGGCGCCGGACGCGGAGGGGGGCGTCGTCCAGTCGTTGCTGCATTTTCTGAAGGCCTCGCCTCACGTGATCTTGTTTGTGAACGGGATTGGGCCTGCGCTGAACGAGGAGGCGAAAGAGCCATGGGCGGTCCAGATCGCCGAGATGCTTGGGGGTGCGATCCGTAGAGCGGAAGTGACCTGTGTGGGCACGCTGACGCCCGGGGCGTACGAAGCCTTGACGGCGCAAGATGCTTCGCTCGCAGACGATTTCGAGGTCATCCGAATGAATCCGCGGTCGCGCGAGCAGACCCTCGAACTGCTCGATCAACTCAGGCCGCATCTGGAGGAGCAGCACGATGTGGGCGTGGGCATGCGCGCCCTCAACGCAGCCATCGCCTTTACCGAGGAGTTCATGCCGGACAAGTGCCTGCCGGGCAAGGCGGTGGAGGTCTTGGACCAGGCGTGCGCGCGTTACAAGCTGAAGGTGGCGGCCAAGCAGAACTTCCCGGATATGGTGGAGGAGGCGTCGTTCCGGCTGCTCGGACGGGAGGTGGGTCCGCACGATGTCATGAGGGTTGTGGCGCGCAATACCAAGGCGGACGTCGAGGCGTCGGCCAAGAAGTGGAAGACGAAACTGGCACAACGGTTGTTGCAGGACGTGCCGGGTCAGAACGACGCCATCATCCGTCTGGCGAACAGTCTAGTCCAGCTCAGGATGGGGTTCGCCGAGCCTTACGGACCGGCGGGCGTGTTGCTTTTCTGCGGGCCGCAGGGCGGCGGCAAGGTGCAGACGGCCGAGGCGTTGGCGCGCACGCTCGGGGGTTCCTCGGGGCGCATGCCGGTGTTGGACATGGCGGACTATGCGGATGAGGGCGCGGGCGAGCGGCTGCTGTCGCCCGGCGCGGAGGGCGGCCTGCTGATCATGGCCACCCCGCCGGAGAAAGCGCCTTTCAGCATCGCGGTGCTGGCCCATGCGGACAAGGCGGACGCGTCGGTCTTTGACGCGCTGCTACCCATCTGGGAAACGGGGGTACTTGAGGGAGAAGGGGGGGCGCCGGTGAGTTTCCGCCGTTGTCTTTTCGTGATCACGTATGACTTCGTTGTCGAGGGCCCGGACCAGCAAGGGTACATGAAACAGCTTCGGCACGCCCTATTGCAGCAGATGAAGCCGGAGATGCCGCAGCTCATTTACAGCGTGGTCTTCTTCAGGGGGCCTGCTTCCTAGGCCCGCCGGCGCCAGTAGACCAAGGCTGTGGCAGAGGCGACCGCGGGCGTTGCTGAGCCATTCAGCCCGCCACTTAAGGAGGGAGTGTTGATGCGCCATGTGAGGAGTATCTCGAAGCGTTCACCCATGCCCGCGCAGTTTGAGTCGATTCTTCAGCTGGTGGGCCTGGTAAACGCGATCCTCAGCCTGTATGTGAACGTCGCGAACACGTTTGGGATACCCGTCCCACAGAAGGACACCGAAGAGGCGTAGGCGCTCGAGGGGCGCGAACGGCTTCGGGCCCGGCTGCTACGTAGACAGAGGCGGGCGAGCATTCGACGCGGCGGCGTCCTTTGGCGTCTTCAAATAGGTTGGCGGTCGGCGCCGGGCGGGTCCTCACTGGGCGCGGCAAGTGATTCGGGGCACGCCGCCGATGCAAAGGGGTTGAGCGATGACGGACGACCAAAGTGGAGATCGACCAAGCAAGGCAGAAGGACCGGCGAACAGCGACCAGGCCCAGGGCGATTCGTCGTCGGCCTTTTCGGAGAGCCTATGGGGCTCACCCTTGGCCACGCCGGGGCAGGACATGGCCACCCACAGCAACTTCGTGCTGGCCGACGATCTGGAGAACTACAAGGTCGAGGGTGTCTTGGGCCGGGGCGGGTTCGGGACGGTCTACAAGGCGCGGGACACGAGCCTGAACCGCGACGTGGCCATCAAGGTATTGAGCAACCCGCTCAACGAGGGCGACTTGAAGCTGTTCAAGCGGGAGGCCGAGGTCATCGCGGCGCTGAGCAAGCACCCGGCCGTCGTTCAGATCTATCAGTGGGGGGAGCATGAGGGCTGCCCCTACTTCGTGATGGAGTACGTAGCAGGCAGCGCGGCCCACCTGTTGGATGAGTCGCCGCAGGGACTGCCGGTGACCACGGCCTTGCGCATTGCGGCGGACTGCGCCGATGGGTTGGCCTACGCGCATGAGCAGGGCGT
>Ga0114930_10001862_pt1 | contig 19590 bp, 24 predicted proteins | sample AnhtaG_FD_87300 | JGI IMG/M metagenome (GOLD analysis project Ga0114930, IMG submission 87300) | Deep subsurface microbial communities from Anholt, Denmark to uncover new lineages of life (NeLLi) - Anholt_01485 metaG | ecosystem: Environmental > Aquatic > Marine > Oceanic > Sediment | place... | reverse complement strand
TTCCGACCGACTTGATCCCATATCTTGGGGAGGCGCCTCTCCAACGTTCGCCTGGGATCGATGCTCCTCACCATGGCCAGGGCCTGCTCTTGTCCCGCCAGGATGTTCAGGTCCCGGTCCACGAAGAGGCACCTGGCTCCGGTCACCCGGTGCAAGCCCAGAGGCGCCTTCACAAGACTGCCCAGCCCACCGGCAGCGATGCGATCCTGCTTGGGGAACACCTCGTGCTCCCGGGTCAGCGCCCCACCCAAGGCTCTGGCCATGCGGTTCGCCACCGGAGAGGCGAAGAAGACCCAGAGATGATACCCCTTGCGACCCGAGAGCTCGGTCAGATGAGGTATGTGGGCCCTCTCGAGGCGTCTCCACAGCGAGCACATCACTCCCTGCTCCTTGGTGTCCACGTCCAGACACAGCCACCTGGTGGTGGAATCGGCTGCAGTGTATAGGTCCAGAGTCAGTTCTCCTTCGAAGTGCTTGCAGATGGTCTCATCGGTCAGGGGTCTACGGACCACCGTGTATCCTCCCCCATCGAGCTGGATGGGATACAGATCAACTCTCTGCACAAAGCGCTCCCGAAACAGCCTGACCAGCTCAACGGTGATCTCCATCCTCGTCTCCTTTCTCGCCCGCCTCTACCCATATAGCGGCGGAAACGAGAATGGGGTTTCAGTTGGGTGGCGAGAAGCCCCGAGGAACCCTTGAGTTTGCGGCCGACAACAGGAGAAGGAATCCCCGGCAGGACAGGAAGATGGTAAGCTCAAAACGGTGCCACCCCATGCCACACCTCTTCGTACAGCAACCGTGATCCTCCTTTCGGAACGGAGGATTGTGACGAGCGAAGGCGAGCTGGGCCAACCTGAGTATGGAGGTGACGAACGCGGGAGTGTTTTCAGGTCGGTGTGACCATGGTAGAATAGTGCCACGCCGCGGCGGCTCGATCGAAGGAGGGTTTACAACTGCTCCAGTGTGTGTGCCCCAGCCGAGGATCCATGCGTAGACTAGTCTTGCTCTTACTGCTTGCAGTGTCGACGGGATCATCATGCTGCCCTCAGCCTATCGCTGCCGCTCAGAGCGAAGGGGCTGTGCGTCGCGTGAATGCCCCCCACTTTGGCGATGAGATCATCTGGACCGAAGCTGGCCTCTTGTGGTTTGGAACGGCCGAACTCAAATCGGATCGTACGCCGCCTGGTCGGAACTATGTGGATGTACGGGTGGCTTACACAGATGATGAACTGGTAGTTTGTGCCAACGTGGTGGACTATTTCATTTGGTACGATCAAGATGCCCAACCCTCCAGGGACCTGACCCAATACGATGCCTTGGCAATCTACCTGGACACGAGGCACGATCGGTCGCCCATCCCACAGCAGGACGATTATTTCTTCTTGACCGGATTGTGTCTCTACGACTGTGGCGACGGCTCTGACTATCGGCGGCAAGGGCAAGGCACTGGTGCGACCTGGGATACAACTTGGAGTGGTGGCTGGACCGCCCATACCTGGGCCAGCTGGTGGTGTAACCCAGGACCAAACAGCAACGACTGTGGCATTGACTTTGGCTGGTGGACGTACGTGCACGTGCCATGGAGCACTTTGGGACGTGCTGGCCCACCGGGTTCTGGTGATGTTTGGGGCATGGGGATACTCTTGTATGATCGGGACAGCCAACCACCAGCCGGCTATGTAGCTCCAGAGACCTGGCTAGCAACTCTCTCCACCAACAGCCCCTCGACCTGGGGTGAAATCGTCTTTGACCCCTTGCCCTACCAACCACGCTCCGCTGTTGTCACAGGTACAACTGTCATCCAGCGGGGTTTGGAAGAGAGCGTCGTCGAAGATAGCTGGGTAGGCGGCGGGGGTACGTGCTCTGGCGGCCACGAGGGAGATCCCGATCAGGACAACCATGGTAGTGATACCAGCCTGTTCGTCGCTAATCAGCAACTTATCGCCGACTTTCCCTGCTTCAGCAAATCATATCTGCGATTTGGCCTGGATACTGTGCCGCCGGGCAAGGTCATCCTCTCTGCGACACTCACCTTGCATCATTGGGGCAACGCCAATCCCTCTGAAGCGCAGCCCTCACTGGTGCAGGTCTTTGCTGTTGACAGTACCTGGGAAGAGCAAAGCCTGGCGTGGAACAACGCTCCTTTGGCTCGGGAGAGGTTGTCAGCTACCTGGGTGGAACCTCTCACTCAATTCCCTGGTTGGCCCGGCGTGCTCTATGAGTGGGACGTCACCAAAGCTGTGGCTGAAGCATACGCCTCCGGAGAACAACTCAGCATTGCGCTGTATTCGGCAGATACTGCTTCTCACAGCAGCAAGTACTTCACATCGTCGGAGACGGGCGATTGGAATGCCGAGGGGCGTCCGCGGCTGAAGGTGATCTGGGGCGAGCCGGGGGGTGGTTTTCGTACGTATCTGCCACTGGTGATGAAGCAGGAATAAGTCTGCTGTGTTCCGGCCACGAGGAATGCTTGGGGTCAAGCACCTACCGCCGAGTGCTGGCTGCGGTGCCAGCCCTGGCGTGCACCCCAGGCTGGCCTCCGATTCCAGTACCTCCCTGGCCTGAGCGGCCATGACGTAGGGACCCGCTCGAGCCACCAGGGACTGCTCCACCGTAGGCATGAGAATACCTCCGCAAGGGGTGATCCTTCTACCCCTTAAGCGGGGGATTCCACTCGCCAGTTTCAGTTGTTGGGGATACGATCGGAGGGGCCTCTACCTAACTTGGGCCGTGGGGATCTGGCTCACCTGCCCAGGCGCCTCATCCGTCTCATCATGAAGGGGTGTTCGATGAGCAGACCAGGGTAGTTGGCCTTGAGTCGGGCGGCGCTCCCCTCGGTCAGCTCCCCCGGGAGAAGATGGCCATACTTGCCCAGGTACTCCTCCGTCGCCGCCAGGCGTTCTCGGGTCGAGAGACCCTGCCAGTAGTCATGGACCCGGGCCCTGATCTCGTTGCGGGCATACTCCAGGGCCAGGGCCTCAGCCATGGCTCCCAACACGGCCCTCAACCCACCCTCCAGCCCGGTTCGGACCATCTCGAAGGCGGTCTTCCAGCCCTGAGAGCCATAGGCCTGGTTCAATAGGGCAGTGGCGCGGCCCCGGTAGAGCTGTGCTCGCGTGTCGTACATCGGTCTGATCCTAAGCACCTGGGCTTCGATGTGGGCGAAGAAGCGACCGATCAGCTCCTCATATTCCTCATAGCCGGTGATCAGCGCCTTCTCGAAGCGGAAGCTGTTGCGTGCTCGATTCACCCGGGCAGCGACCTCATCCAGGGTGCGGGAGGGATCGATCTGGGCAAGCAGCACCTCAAGTTTGGTGGGCATGGTGGCTATCCTCAGGGTCACATTCTTCTGAGCGACCTGGCGGTTCGCTGCAGGGCATCCCGGTAGGCCCGGATGAGCTCCTGGTAGTCTCGGGCGTAGCGCTCAGGCTGATCGGCCCGGACCGAGGAAGAGAGATCCTGTCCACATCGGGCCAGGAACTGTCGAATGACCTCCACCTTGTCCTCCCAGGAGTTGGGTGCCACGTACCTGTCGAAGACCCCCCGAATGTGACGCTCCACCGCCTCGTCCTCCAGCCGGTCGGCAATCAGGTCCAGGATGGACCTCATACCCCCGTTGATCCCCTCGTGGGCGTCGTTGTAGGCGTTGACCAGGTCTTCACCCCGGCGCCGGTACTCCCCCTCCAGGATCTCCTTAGCCCTACCAGTGGCCTCGGATGAAGAGAGCCTGCCCCCGTGGGAGATGCAGCGGGTGAAGTGGTGGTTGAAGTAGTCGCCAATGATCCGCTCGAACTCCCGAAAGTCGGCGACCGTGTTTCGGGACAGCCAGTGACTCATGCGGAGCTGGTAGACAAGGCGTCGGTCGGCCTTGCCGCCAAAGTCCCATAGTCAGATCCCCCGTTCCAGGCCGTCTTTGGTTTCCAGCAGCAGTTTCCACTGAGTGCCCCATGCTCCGACCGTCGAGTCGATAGGTTCCCAGTCATTCCGGTGGGTCAAGCAGGATAAACCCGTGAATATCCTCACCTGACCCCGTGTACTCAACCCGCGCATTGGGATCAAGGACGACGCGGTCCTGCGATTCATCAAACTGCCATCCTCCATCACCTGTAGCCCTTTCTGGTTGGACCGAAAAGTCCTCGGAATTGAAGTAGCCCCAGGAACGCGTCCCGTCTCTCCTTTTGAACCACGCATCGAAGTATGTCCCCTCCAGTAACTCAGCTACGTCGCGGACAGTCCTAGCGGCTTTTGCACTCTGCTTGGCTGTCTTCCGCATCTGCATTCTCTCGCCCGAGAGCCCGATGCTGTCATAGTATGTCTCCCATTCCGGCTTATGGGCCGTGTCGTCAGCGCCTTGAACTCGCTGCGTCATTTGGGCTCGGATTTCTTGATAGAGATCAGGGAGCGATATCCCATGGTTCTGCAATTCGGATTCACAATCGACGCCGCCGACAGACTTAAAGATTGTCCGCTTCTTGTGGTAGTCTGTGATTCGAATTACCGTTTGGTCCCCACTTGATTCTGGAAAGAGGTATTCCTTGAGAAACCGTACGATGCCTTCTTTGCCCTCAAGCTCCTCTACATGCTCGCACCGTCGGTCAACAAACAAGAACCCAAAGTAATGTGTTTCAGCTTTCATTCGGTATCCTCATGGCTAGGCGTGGTTGCGTGCATTATCCGGAAGCGCAACGCAGATCGGAGAGCCTATCACAAGATGTTCTGCCTTATCCACGAACACTACATCAAGCTGGTTGCTGAATACTTCTGCCCAGATTGCTGCATTGAGGCGGTACGTGTACAGCGCACGGAACACAACGTTGACTTCCACTGGCTGCATGTAGGCGCAAACAGCGCCGCAGAAAAAGAGGACACTGTCGAGGCTGCCCTCAAGTGTTGCGGCAGCGCTCTCTACGGCCCAATACCTTTCCTGGGCTAGAGCGAGAAGGTATTGGAGCGTCGCCCATGAAGGCGAAATGCTGTGTCGAGACTGGTCACCGGAGCTCCCAATCATATTGCTCGGAGAGCCAAGCAAGAGCGTCAGCGCATTTCCCTCGTCTTTGTACATACAGAGAGCTACAGCAGCAGTTCGGTGACCGGGTCTCGAGTGGTCCAAGACCGCCATGTTCCATCTATCGATGTCTTCGTAGTACCCAGTCCGGAACGATGAGCTTTGGTACGGCAGCGAGATGATGCCTGGTTCCTTTCGAAGACTTGCAACAACGGCAGCTAGCCTGGAATACACCGTGGAGCCTCTGTTTTGAGCGTTGTGGCTCTCAATGCTGGCAAGCTGCCCGTACAGCATTTCAACCTTCGAATGCGACACATACACATAGTACTTTGGTCGGTTTGCCACCCGCGCGGCTGAATCGCTCGTACTCACAAACGCGGACGGCTCGGCTGTACGAGCCAATTCGACATTCCCGCGGCAGGCTTCAAGGAGCTTCGCATATTCCTGCTCGCGGTCCTCCGGCCGCCAGCTGACATAGAGGAATTGCGCCAGGGCGCTTTGGATGGGGGCTTCGTCGAGCCGCAGGGGAACGAAGCGGCGGTCCTTGTTGAGCGGGTCGCGAAACCGGAACGTGCCCGCCTCCAACTGCGTCCAATCGGAGCCGAAGGCGCTTGCCGACATGCACAGCACCAACACCCGCGACCGCTCCAGCCCTTCCTCGATCTTTGCCGGGATACTGTCGCCCGCCTTGAGTTCCCATTCATCAAACCACACCCGCAGTCCGTCCGCGCGCAACCGCTCCGCCAACGCACGAACAAGCACCTTGTCCCGCGAACTGTGGCTCAAAAAGACATCGTATTCAAAATCGCCAGCCATGTCTCACCTTTACCGCGCTGCGCCAGCCTCGATAGGGTCTACACACATTCGCCTTGTCCACCGCGATGTTGAATCTGCAAGACGTCGAACCTGAAGTGCGTCGTCAGCGGCATTTATTGTTTCCCAGGCGTCTAGCTCATACAGAACCTTTCTGCATAAGTATTCCTACTGTGTGATTATGAAGAAAGGTTCTGCAGAAGCACCGGATACTTTCGCATTCCAGAAACCTTCTGTACAATGCCCGCCAACAGGACTTTTTGCAGAAGCATCAGGATGAATCACTGTCTCATCGCGCGGAATCAGAGTTCCTGCGTCAGCCATGTCAATACTGTATCACAAACTCCGCTTCTTGAGCAAATCCAGATTTCCGGAGGCTCGCATGACACAGCGACCCAAGAAACTGCTCGTCCAAGTGCGCGATGTAATACGGCTCAAGCACTATGCCTACAGCACCGAGAAAACCCACGTCTATCGCGCCAAGCGCTGGTTGGGCCGGCGTGAATCCCCATCCTATCCCGTGTACCTGGCGTTGAAGAGCTCAGACGCGTACTGGAGCATCTCGATGGTATCCTCTATCAGCGCCAAAACCTCTTCTTGACTTTTCACGACATGACCGTCTCTCTTCAAATGCTCATCTAGATACCGTGAGTGCTTCTTCATCCGCTGCGTGACTTGGAATTCCGGTTTCCATTTGTGGGTGATCGAGTTGCGCAAGCCCCGTATGTATTCCAACTTGACGAAGAGGTCTGGGCGCTCATGCATTGAGTGGCCCGTCGCTTGCCTGAGAATCGAGTCGTACACCTGGTAGACGCTTCTACCTTCGATTTCGAGACCTGTCACCGCGGGTCGTGCACCGCAGTATGTGGCAATCAGATTCCCAATGTGGATCTCGAGGGCTGTACCCAGATCTAGGATCGCTCGTGGCAGATCGCCAACGGCATTGTGATACTTAGCGTCAAGAACTAGAAGCCATGCCGGGTTCAGCGGATCCAGGTCATTGAAGACCCACCAGAGGCGATCCAGGGCCTTCCGAGTGAGGGTGGCCTGAAGGGTCAGCCCGAACGGTCCGAAACTGATGCTTTGAGTGAAGACTCCATTTGGGTCCTTAGACTTGTCGGAGGCCTCTGCCCATGCGTGGACTTCGCACCTATCAAACTGGTCTACATGGTGAACCGCCGGGTCGAAGGCGACGTACTTAACAGACAAGAGAGCCCGATTGGCTATCCTAAGTGCCTTCTCAGCGTACGAGCGCAGTTCGTCGCTTGAAGGCAGGGTGCTCACAGGAAACACTACATGCACCCTGCTCTTGATGTAAGTACCCCGGCGATCGTCTACTGCTCGCCCCGAAGGCGAATCTGCATGTTGCGCTGGCTGGAAGTGCTGGAACTCCAGCGTGAAAGGCTCCATATCAATACGCGGAGTGAGTACGACGTTTTCTGGTACAGGCACATAGTAAGGAAGTTCGCCGATCACCTTGACCAGGGGTTGAGAAACGACAGATGCGTCGCTTTCTTCAGACATAGACGTGCTCTCCAAGACTCGGGTTTGCTGCGCCTGCCTCACAGTCCCAAGCTCAGCCGACCCGCGCGTTGACCGTCACCACCAACCCGCGGGCATCGGGGGTCGTCCCAAACACCAGCAGGGCCCTCGTGCGCCCCACTGCCGTGCGTCCGATCTCGCTGGATGCCATCATGCCTCTTTCCTGCTCCCAGTCTTCTGTCAGACCTGGCTATCCGCATCGTGCCAGCTTCGAGCCCTGGGTACATCCGCAGCTCCAGCTCCCCATTCAGCAGTGACTCGACATGCGTCGCCTCCTGCCCCAGGTCTCCGGTCTGAGCGGCCATCTCAAGGTCACGTCCTGGATACGCCTCGGCCCAAAGCACCTGTTCGGGGAGGATCATCCCCTCCCAGATCAGCCTCCCCGTCGAGAGAGTGAGGGTGTATGCGCCAGGAAAGATATTGGGCACAGAGATCGTCTTGACACCTATCGGGACCGGGATGACCGCCTCGGTCTCGGGTCCACGCCTCAGCTCCAACTGCAGCGAGCCACGGAGCCCGAGCAGGGGCTTCAGCTCAGAGCGCATCTGGTCCAGCTCGGCCTTCAGGTCGGGATGCGCCTCGCAGAGACGAAGGATCGCCTCCTTCTCCTCAGTCGTCCCCTCCCAGGTATCGGCGACCAGATCGGGCAGGAGTAACCGCACTGCCTCCAGAAAGTGAGCCCTGGTCGCCTCGGGCTCGGCCAGCAGTTGATCCTCGACCTCGTCCATAAAGCGTAGAAAGTTCGCATGATCTTCATTATGTGTACTCTTGGCCCCGAGACGCGCGATCTCTCTGAGCGCCTCGGCAAGCGATTCCTTGCGATCCTCGCTCTCCCACGCCTCCAGAAGCAGGCGGATGAAGTGGAGTGAGCTACTCTCAGAATCCATGCTCATCCTCCAGCAGTTGCCCTCCGATCAAAGCCAGAGTCTGCCTCAGGCGGCGGAGGACTCTGGCCTCGATGGCGGCGGCCAGGAACTCGGGCTCCCTGGCCAGAAGGTGAGCCAGGTTCCGCCAGAGACCGGGTACCTGCACCGAATCTGGGCCGCCAAGCCCCTGACCCCAGCGCGTGCCGGCAAAGCGACTCAGGGTGGCCTGGCTCAGCCCGAACTCGCGAGCCACCTCCTTGGCCCTGTAGTCGCTCAAGGCCAGCGAGCCGAGGATTCGCACCACCAGCCATCTGACCCCCTCCTCACCCAGCTTGCGAATGGCGCGCCTTTGATCCTGGACGTGCTCGGCCTTCTCGTTGGCCAGCATGATGGCCAATGACTCCACACGTTCCGCGGCTTCCCTGTGAAGGACCTCGATCCAGGGCGACGGATCGTCGGCAGGAATGCGGCCTTGAGCACCTTTCACATCCACTAGCGCAAAGCCCTTCCACACTGGGCACAGTCGCAGTTTGCCGTCCAGCAGAAACACCAAGAAGGAGGGGAAAAAGCCAAATACCATCCCCAGCTGCATGTACCCCTGTCCGGCCAACAGAGCCAGCGCTGTGGTTATGCTTAGCCAGACAGCGGAACGTCGCTCGCCGGTCAGGGCCAATGTCAGCCCAGCCGCCATGACTAGGCTGACTGACGCGAGAGAGAGGACCAAAGGAAAGAGACCCGCATCAATCCTGCCAGCCAGGTGAGGTCGCGCACGGGAAGATGTGCTTGAACGCGCTCGGGCAGATCGTTCAGCAAAGCTGCACGAAATCCCACGTCACTTCAAACGAGTGATGGTACATGCGCTTGTGGGATGCCCAATCACATGCACGGTATCATCGTGTCGAAGGGCGATGGCGGAGGAGACACACCTCTGTGGCTGAGGGCTGTAGGGGCACGGCATGCGGTGCCCCATACTCAAGTATTGGACGCGTCATCTTCCAAAACCTAAGGCCGTATGACGGCCCCGAACTCAGCCGCCGGTGGGTGTTGCCGCAGGGGCGTTGAGTTCGTACCAGAAATCCGACAGAAAGCCTTGAGCATCCGGCTTGAACAACTCTTTGACGATCTCGGGGGCACCGTCCGTGCAACGCCATTGATAGACCGTCTCACGGCCCGTGATATAGGCTGGAATAGAATCAGAGGTTGGATTCTCCTCGCAAAAATCCTTCATTTCAGGAGAGGGCGTTCGGCTGGTATCTGCCTTGTAGCACGGTAAGTTGGCGCCGACGAAGCAAGCCCAGACTTTGCCGTCCACGCAGCGCCAGGACGTTCCTGCAGCGACCCATTCTGTTGGTGCGTCGTCAGGCATCTCCAACTCTTCCCTCAGAGCTTTGACGATCTCCTCAGGTACCTCAGGACCAGTATACCGCTCGTCTAGCACGTCAATCGTACCAACCGCTGCGCAGTAAGTGAAGGGATCAGTGAATCGGTCCTGCCCTGTTTCCACAATTGAACTGACGGTGTACACAATTCTGCCTTCTTCACCTGGAGAATCGCATTCGATACTGCTATCGTCAAGCCATGTCGGATTAAATGGCTTTGCTACCGAAGTAGCAATTTCTTGCGTGCTTTGACCATCAAAATCATAGACGAATAGGGTGACTGGTTGTTTGCTTTCTTCAAACTCCTCAGCACTTTTCGCATCGTACATTGCCGGGTAATCGCTGTAAGCCAGTTTCCCTATGTTCGCATTCAAATCATACTCTGACTGAATGGGCAATTGAAGAACATCGTACGTGTCTACTTGCCACGAGCCGACCATCACCCTCCAAAAAGCTTGCGGCCTTGGTCCCATCTGTAACGCACCCCAAAACGCCCCACCATCATCTGACCATTTCAGTGCACTAATAGCCGGTGGATCAGGAAAGTCCAAATCCCCTAGTTGGTCAACCGTGAATTCCTGTACCAAGTTACCCTGAGAGCTTAGAAAGGCTAGCCTAGCCTCCTCAGACTCACTGGGAGAATCCCTTACAGCAATGTGGCTTTCATCGGGCGCTACACGAAAATCAAATCCCTTCGTTGAATAGATGCATGTTCCTTTCCCCTGGCTATCATACCTCCAAAGCTCATCAGACCATTCTTCATCAGAAGTCCCTTCCTCATAACCTATTCTCCTGATGATGTACAAGTTGCCATTGTGATATTCGCTGTTGTGGTAGTGTCTTGTGTAAACCTCTTCAAGTGTGATGAATAAGCTTTCTTCGTCTGTATTGCTGTTGCGTATGTAAACATCAGTTTTGCTGGCGTCTTGGGAACTGGGCTGTGTGACAACCTCGAAAGCACCTAGTACGCTTGGTGTAGGTGTCGGTGTTGATGTACGAGGCAGTGATGTTGGTGTAGGTGACGGCACAGGTGTTGATGTAGGAGGCAGTGATGTTGGTGTAGGTGACGGCACAGGTGTTGATGCTATAGCTGCCGACGTAGGTGGTTGAGGACTGGGAACGGAAGATGGACTCTGTACACAACTACTGACTGTAACAACGATGGAAGTCATAATCAGGAAAAGCCGAGTGAGTCTTCTCATTCTTCTTTCCTCCTAATTCCTAGCACCGGCATCTACGTCAAGCACGTTTCGGCCTCCACTCCCATCCGCTCAGTGCCCACCCAACAAGAGATCGACGCTCTGGGTGGGGGCAAGACCACCCGAGACTGGGAGGCCCCCTTCGAGCTGGCGCACCAGACGCGGGCCACGCGACCAAGGCCCAAAGCTTTGGCCAGCCACCATTGTACCAGCCCCGCCAGGGCTAGGCTGGCTACGATGGTGATCTTGGCGCCATTGATTGGTCCCCAAAGAAGCGTGGTAATGACCACAATTGAGTGCAGCACGACGCCATGCATGTCAACAAATGCTGGAGATCCGCCGTTGGCGAACCCATTCCAGAGGACACAGTCGCCACACTGGGGGAGTAGAGTCCAGACGAACTCGGACTGGAGAACTATATCGAACTCGCGCCCCCACGGCCACACCTTCGGGTCCAGGCTGAGGTAAGCCCGCCCAACCCACATGGCCCATAGGACAACCACGGCCAACTCAGCCAAGTGGCCCCAGGAGAGGCGGGAGCGACACCCTGCGGGCGCTCGCTGCCGCATAGCAGAGGGCCAATCTCTCAGGCGGGTGAACAAGGCTTTCATTGGGAATGATCCCGGATCGCAAGAGTGAGTTCCATCTCAAGGATGAAACAAGAAACAGCAATGAGGCAATGACGGACAAAGCCCCGTCAAACCGATTCGATTGTACGGTCTTACCTATTGCTCGTCAAGTCGTTCGCTTTCCCCACGTGCGCGGGGACATACGTCTCGAACGCACGGTCAGTTTCTCCGTTCTCGTATCCTTGGCCTTGAAAGGTGTAACTAAGCCTGCTCGTCCTACACAATAAGATCCTTCTGGTTGAATCCCAGGGGCGCAAACTAGGACCGAGCGAGATAGATAGAACCACGTGGATGATAGCCGCTGGTGATATCGGTGCCCGTCTTGGAGAGAAAGAGCAACCTTCGTGGCAGAACAGGATCCAGATGCGCTACACCACGGTCTCGTCGCGGATGGCGGAATAGACAAGATGCGCGAGTACGAGGTGCACGTCTTCGATCTGCTCCATCGGCTGGCAGGGAACGACCAGGCACAGGTCGCAACGGTCTCTCATTTGGCCCCCGTCCCGCCCAGTGAAGCCAACCGTCGTCAGACCTCGAGCTTTGGCCAGGTCCAGTGCTCGGAGCACGTTGGCAGAGCGGCCACTGCCGCTGAAAGCGATCAGTACGTCGCCCGGCTCTGACAGCGCGTCGACCTGTTCAGCGAAGATGGTTTCATAGCCACAGTCGTTGGCGTAGGCCAGCATCACGGGGATGCTGTCTGTGAGGGCGATTACCCGCATGCGCGGTTTCCCCTCAACCACAGTACTCTTTAGCAGGTCGTTGGCAAAGTGAGACGCAGTTGCTGCGCTGCCGCCATTGCCGATGAGGAAGATGAGTCTGTGCTCCAATCTGGCTCGCCGAAGGATTCTGATGATCTGAACGATCTGATCTTGCGGAAGCTGATGCATGATGCGACCGATCTCATCCAGATACCACTCGACATAGGACACGTTACACCTCCTTGCAGTGCCTGTGCCTGCGCAGCGTCAGGTGAAAAGGGATCTTCCAGAGAATTGAGCGACACCGAATTCCGCCGCGCTCCGCAGTCTTCTGAGCATCGTGGCGTCGCCGAGAGAGACACTGCTGACCGCCCCGCTCTGGCCGGGGCCACCTCCCTTCGCAGGGCTAGTAGTTACGTCGCCTGGCTGCTCCGCTCGGTGGGACCCGCCCGGCACGACGCACCGCCCCCCTGGAGACTCTATGTCTCCCACAATCGTAGCACAGGCCGACAGCTTAGCCAAGGTGTTCGCCACTTCGTTTGAACTCGTCGCGCGCCCCTGCAATGTCGGATCAGGCGATGGCTGAACCTGTCCCAGGGCACCACTCCTTCGACCGGCGCAGGAGGTCACCCCAAGGGACTACCCGGCGATAGAGATAGTCGCCGTCCAAGGATGTCTCGCCCGTGGACTGGCCCCGTTCCTTGCTCGTGTGTGAGCGTCCCCTCTCGAGTGTGATGTTTGCGCCGAGTCTACCGAACCGAGCCCAAGAGGCAAGCTCCCGAAGACTTGTTCGATTCTCTCCACTTTTCGCACTTGCTCTGGAGCGGCATGCATGGTAAACTCGCAATGTGTAGTCTGCTCCATGACATGAGTGCGCGACAGGGCTGCGACTGGGCTTCTGTGGAGAGCTTTCTGCCTGATCGGTAGTCGGACAGCTTGGGGGCGAGTCGAAAACGACAGTTGATATGAGCAGGTATGCGGAGTGATGATCGATGACTTCCACTCGCGTCTTCTGGACTGCAATCTTGCTGGGCGCTCTCGCCCTGGCGGGGATCGTCATCTTGGGGTTTGCACCCATGGGCGGTCTGTTGATGTTGATCTTAATAGGTGTAGTTGCCATAGCGGGATCGCTCATCGTGAGGCGCACAGTTTCTCGATCGCGCGAGGAGACATCAAGCGATCATGGCACTGCGCGTCTCGTGTCTCAGGATAACAGGGGAGGTGACGTGATGAACAAGGCGGCACGCGTGTTCTGGATGTTAGTTTGGTTGGGCGGGCTGGCCATCGCAGGGTCGGTCATCTTGACCATTGCAGCTTCGCGTGTGGGGGAGCACAAGTCAAGCACCTACGGCCGTGCCTATGCCCAATTCCAGGATTCATGGGGGGGCGAGATCGGCATCGTCCCACCGAGGTTCGCCCTGGAACGAACCTATGCTGTCAGGCAATACAATAGCACCTCGAAGCAGTACGAAATGCAGGTACGCACCGAGGAATTCCCCCTTATCCCGCACTCCATAGTCATTGACTCCACCGTGGACTATGGTGAACAGGAAAGGGGCTTGCTCAGATTCAATGCGTTCGAGGCCAGCAGCGTTGAGACCTACGTGATCCCCAACGAGACCGAATACGCGGGAAAGCTACTGGTCCACTTGGCCAATCCAGAGAACGCGAACCTGATGTACGATTTCTCGGTGACACTGCCAGAGCAGGGGGGCAAGGTACTGCGCCCCTTGATGGGAGATTCCATCCTCGTGGTGCCTGAGTTCGGATCAGGAGAGCAGACAAAGGTCATCATTGCCTATGCTACCAAGGGGATGGACGTCTACAAGTACAATCTCTCGGCCTATCAGAGAAACGTCATCGAGAGTCTCAAAGCCCGAATCGCTCTCAACACGCACGATTTCCAGATCTATCGCTTCGGATTGCCGCATGATATCGACCTGACCCCAACAGGAGCGAACATCCGATTCGAAATCAGGGACTTTTCCACCACTCAAGACTTGGGCATCGCCTTTGACTCGAGGCAAGCGTACCTCGATCAGATACAAAGCCTCATGAGTTATTCGCCGATCTCACTGCTTCTGTACCTGGGAGCGGTTTTCCTCTTTTCTCAGATCGAGGCACTAAGATTCAACGTGTTCCATTACCTGTTCATCGCGGCAATCAACGTCTTCTACTTTCTGTTCGTAGCCTACCTGATACGCTTTTTCGGTGTGGGAGTCATTTTCGGCATATCCATAGCCCTCACTGCGGCGATGTTCCTGGTCTATTGCCCCAACGTCCTTGGGTGGCGTTTTGCGGGTCGCATCGCAGGTCCCTATCTGTTTGCTCTGACGGTGATCTTCTCGCTGGTCTTTATGATGCCCATATTCCGTGGAATCCTGTTCGTGACCCTGGTCTTCCTGATCTTCATGTCCATCATGATCTCCGTAAGTCGCTCGGATATCTCCAGATGGCCAATCGTCGGCGGAGACGATCAGCTAGGAGAAGCCGCCTGAGCGCGCGGCACAGATGTCCTTGGACGAGATCCGCTTCTTGACAGATTCTCTGGACTCGCTTGGCCTCTACTTCCTCTTTCTCGTGGTGGACATGCAGGGGGTAGAGGCGCTGAGGCGGCTGCTAAGGGTGTTGTTGACCGAGAGTAGGTGCGGGCCGCACTTGCACCGATCTGCTATCCACGAGCAGCGAACCGGCGGACAGCAGGGGCGGCAAGGTCTTCCCCTAAGGACGAGTGAGTCTGCGCCAGGAAGCCGCGGCCGGGCCATCCGGCAATGCATAGCTCCGATGCCGACTATCTGCGCAAGTACATCCGGATACGTTGGAAATCGTGTGCCTCTGCGTCATCGAGACGTGGCTGACAACATCGACGCCATCACCTGCGACGCGCCCATTCGTGGGCAGGTTCTCTCCAAGGGCAGCCTGACGCATGAGGCGCACATCACCATAGTCTGGCTCAGTCGGCAGAGTGGATAGGGCGATGCAGGTGCACAAGGGCAGCAGTAGGAAGCATCCCCTGTCTCGGCGTCGTGACCGGGGCAGGGAGATGACCAGTGAGCGCAGTTGGGCACCGAAGCCCGACGGATACATTGGTGATCGCAAACAATGATCAGAGTAGGCCTATAGAAGCTGCCTCGCCAGCACGAATCCTCCAGCCAGCAGGTGATCCTCCGCGGATCGCCAGAAGCGCTGGTCGTTACCCTCCCTGAGAAGCCAGACAGCGCGCAGCATGGGACTTGCCGGACTGGGATTGCCTGTGGGCCCAATGCCGAAGTAGCGCCCCTACAGACTCCCCATGACAAGGGCCTGTTCGGACATAGCGGCCTCGACCAGACCGAACACATCCCTCACTCGGCGGATCTCCAGACCGCCCGCTGCATGCTTGATCCTGGCCCTGACTCTCTCACATTTCTGACGAGCAAGAGATCTCCGGTAAGGACCGGTCCCGGGATCGGGCCCGGTCAGCCTCGAGACGTTGCTCGATCCAATGGCGGCTTCGATCTCGCCCGGGTGCTCCCCACGGTGGGACCCACCTGGCAGGACGCAACGCTCGCCTGGAGAGCCCGCGTCTCCCGCAATCGTAGCACAGGCCAGCAGCTTAGCCAAGGTGTCCGCTACCTCATCCGAATGTGTCGCGCGCCATTACTCCAAGTCAGCCAAATGCCGTCGCCCGCCCCACGGTGGAACAGCTTCTGGAAGAAACCAAGGGTGAGAACGCACTGGCCCACTATGGAATCCGTCACTGGCACAGCTGGTATCGACATGTCACCCCTTTCGTGACGGATGACGCTTGTTGGCTTCCATCCTCTCGAGGTCAACGAGCAGATATGGCGCTGAGCCCTTCTTGGTCGAGTTGACCGTTCCAGAAGTGTGTGGCCACAATTGTCAGGGGTTCTAGTGTCAGTGGACTGCCCACTTGTGTCACGTATGGGAACCTTGATGCGCACCGCCGCCACGAGTTTGGCGACAATTCCAGACCGAATCGGGGACGCGCTTGTGACCGGTGTCATACACAGCAAGAACTGGACTTTCAAAGACTTGACACAATCGAGTCGCCCGATTATAATAGAGCTAGTCAATCACACGTGACTGGCGCCCGCAGAGGGAGGCATCGTGGATGCTTTTGAGTGCAGGCTAGGTGGATGGCAGGCTGCCCGTGTGGTGGGTATTGCCTACCACTCCTTGGACTACTGGGTACGCTCTGGGCTCTTGTCTTGCGAAGTCCCGGCCCGAGGCAGGGGGTCGCGTCGAGTGTTCTCCTTCCTGGACCTGATCCGGGCACGGGCGGTGGCCGATCTGCGCAGACAGGGCGTCAGCCTGCAGACCGTTCGCCGGATCCTGCAGGAGTTGACCGAAAAGTGGCAAGTGGACGACCCCCTTGTCCATACGGGACGTCTGGTGGTGGCTGGCGATGATCTTCTGTGGGTGTTGGACGACCAGGCTCTGTTGAATGCGATCACGGGGCAGCTCGCGGCCCAGGCCCTGGTGATCTTGCCGGTGGGAGAGATGGTGGCCGAGATCAGGGCCAGTGTGGAGGCGTTCGGCGCGGCGTGACACGTTGACCATGGTCCGCTGGGGGATGGCCAACATAGCCGGCGGGAGATAGTGTGTGGACACTGGGTTGAGCGCCCCCTCAAGGTAGCCTTGCGGCAGGGCAACGAGAGTGGCACCCTCAGGCAGGGGCCTGGAGATGAGGGCAAGGGAAGGAGCGTTGGCAACCGCATTGCCCGCATGTCTTCAGCCCGTGCTTTGACATGGTGATCTAGACGCTTCTGGATTCCCACCCGGCAGGGTGACACGGTGCGCTAGAAGTGAGCCACTGGTGCCTTTCTGATTCAGAGGGGGGAAACCATGCGCAAAAGCGAGCGCCTCGGCTTCGTGCTCTCTCCGCGTGAGAAGTCGGCGCTCCGGTACCTGGCTGAGATGGAAGGGGGCTTGTCACAGAGCGCTCTACTGCGGCGGCTAATCCGCGCGGAAGCTCAGCGCCGAGGACTGTGGCCAGAGGAGCAGAGTCTATGGGAGGAGACACTCCACGCGGATGAGGAGGTCACTCAGCGGGCACCAACTCCTGAGGAAGTGCGTTCAGCCGCGTAGAGCGGGGACAACGAGGGGCCGAGAGAGAGGAAACGCGCCCACTGGGGATCCATACTGGTCTTGAGCTGGGCAAGCGCCACGCACCCCCAAGGATCTGATCGGTCCACCCGACCCTGACGGCCCAGCACAGACTGTAGCTCCGTTGAAACCACCAGGTGACTCGATCCCGGCAGAGGGCGCCAGAGGAAGGCCGCAGTATGGAAGTGCTGCTGGCACGCACCAGTCTAGGTGCGAAAGGCTGGGTGGCTCTTGGTGGGGGTGGCTGGCACCTCGATGGCCATCTTCTTGTGCGCAGAGGAACAGCGGAGTAGACAAGGCTCGCAGAAACTTCTGAGAACTGACGGGAGAGCTTCCCCCGACATGTTGTGGGTCTTGCCGCACGGCGTGCTCTGCAGGGTCGTGGCAAGGCGTGAGGGGCTTGAATCCACATGGACTTGCGCCCAGCGGATGCCAAACCCGTCGCATTTACGAGGTCACAGCCTTCGCCAACTAGGAGAAGCGGAGGCCCGTTACTGCCCCGCTGGTGGCATGCTCGCGAAGGGACGCTTCGCATCAGTATGCCCCATGATGTCAAATGGAATGGAATCGCGTGTATCAGACGGGACTATTTCCTCCTACTTTGTCTTCTCCTCCCTATTCTCATCCTATCCATTGGGCTGAACTTGCGGTGTTGAGAGATGACCTGCGGTGAAGCGAGAGTCACATACCTTCGCACCATCTCGAGCGTCGTGTGACCGAGGATCTGTTGGAGCGAGAACACGTCGCCGCCGTTCATGAGGTAGTTGACGGCGAAGGTATGGCGGCAGAGGTGGGGGTGCAGTCTGGGGATGCCTGTCCTCTTCCCGAGTCGCTTCAGCACCAGGTATATGGCATTGCCCGTCATCGGAAAACCGTCAAGTGCAAGGAACACGTTGTCAATGTCTGGGTAGGCGCCCTCACCGCGGGAGAACGCGATGTAGCGCTGAAGTGCTGAGCGCACGGTCGCTCCTACGGGTACGATCCTCTCCTTGCTCCCCTTGCCGAACACCTTGACGTAGCCGCTGTCCATCAGGACATTCTTCATCTGCAGGTTGGCGATCTCTGACAGACGCAGCCCTGTGTCCAACAGCGTCACCAGCAGGGCAAAGTTCCTCGCCCCTGAGATCGTTCGCCGATCAATGGCCGAGACTAGCCTCCGTATCTCCTCCAAAGTCAGAACACGCACCAGTTTGCGTGGTGCCTTGGGAGGCTTGAGGTCCGCAAGCAGGTTCTCGTCCGTGAACCCTTCTCTGTACACCCAGGAGAAGAAGGCTCGGATTGCTCTGACCTTGGTTCTCACGCTCACTGGAGAGAGCTTCCGTCCGTGGCCAGGAATTGACGGGTGGTCATCCCACTTGTGCTTCGACTGGAGATAGAGTATGAAATCTCGCACGCGGTGGATATCGATGTCACCCAGCACGGTTGATAGCCCATGAGCTTCCAGATACGCACGGAACTGTCCCAGGCTGTCGCGATACCAGCTCCGTGTCTTTGGCGATTTGTTCTCGATCTGGTTGTGGGTATCGAACTGGTCCATCAGAAGCTGAAGGGAGATCGTGCCCTTGTTCATGCCTGCCCGCCTCCGGTTGCCCCTTACCCTTACTGCCATTATACAGCCCCCCTTTCGTCTCTGGGCAGAAGTGTGACCCCAGCGTGATGTCGCCGTGATCTCTCCGTGACACATGTGTGATGTGAGGGTGAGCTGAGTGTGAGTGGCAGCCGAAAACCAGGCAGGGTGACAACGGAAGTCGGGCCGGCCATGCCTACGGCGCCCATGGAGATGTCCAAGAACACTACATCTAGTAGGGGTACTGCTTCCGAGGTACTACATATTGTGGTTTGGAGACGAAACGAATGAGCCGTGCGCGACTCGAACGCGCGACAACCTGCTTAAAAGGCAGGGGCTCTACCGACTGAGCTAACGGCTCATTCCGGCCCAATTATACAGGAGGCCCGACGCGCGGTCAAAACCGAGAGCAGACGACCCTTCACTCTCGCCGAACGACCACCTCTGCCTGGCCACTTGGTGGCAGCGACACGACCGACATCGACTTCAGGGATACATCCTGCCAAGAGTGCGAGGGAAGGGAATGGTCTCGCGGATGTGGTGTATGCCGCATATCCAGGCTACGGTTCGCTCGACGCCAAGGCCAAACCCGGAATGAGGGACAGACCCGTAGCGTCGCAGGTCCAGGTACCATTCGAACGCCTCGCGCGGAAGGTTGTGCTCCTTGATGCGCTGCTCGAGGAGCTCCAGGCTCGCGATGCGCTGGCCACCGCCGATGATCTCGCCATACCCTTCTGGTGCGAGGAGGTCCACCGAGAGGGAGAGCCGAGGATCCTCCGG
>Ga0114930_10001860_pt1 | contig 19600 bp, 20 predicted proteins | sample AnhtaG_FD_87300 | JGI IMG/M metagenome (GOLD analysis project Ga0114930, IMG submission 87300) | Deep subsurface microbial communities from Anholt, Denmark to uncover new lineages of life (NeLLi) - Anholt_01485 metaG | ecosystem: Environmental > Aquatic > Marine > Oceanic > Sediment | place... | reverse complement strand
CCTGGCAGATCCAGGACGAGCCCGGCAATCACTGCCAGAACCGCTATCGAAACGTGGATGCGGGCGTTCCGTTGAGTCCTCACAGTATACCCTAGCCCTGTGAGTGCGCAACGGAAGCTCTGAGCCAAGCTTCCTCTTTCAGCGTTCATCTTCTCCTCCGAGTGCTACCGACGACTGCGACGGGTGAGAGATCATCTGTGCGGAGCCGTATTGACGATCTTCATGGATTCATCTCCACTTGTGCTGAACGAATCCCCGCAGAATCTCTTCCTGTCTCTCCCACATTCTCTCTCGCTCTTCGGCAGTTCCATCCTCATACCCAAGAAGGTGTAGCACGCCGTGTACCACCAGACGATCCAATTCGTCTTCCACGGATTGTTCAAATGCCTCTGCCTGGGCCTCGGCGCGAGGATAGCAGATCACCACGTCGCCCAGGTGAGCAGGGACCGAGGGAGGAGTGACGAAGGAGGCTTCAGCGTCGTGCATACCGAAGGCCAGGACGTCCGTTTCTGTGTCAGTGCCTCGGTACCTGAGGTTCAGTCTTTTGATGTTCTCATCATCGGTGATGAGGAGTCCCAGACTGAGGGGTTTCCCCGTCCCCTCCCGACGAAGAGTTTCCAGAACCACTCTTCTTATGCGTTCCCGATCTACCTTTCCCTGAAACGCGGGATCGGCCTGTACGCTTAGTTCGATCTCCAACCTTGGCTTCCTCTTCTTTGGTCTCTTGGTTTTGCTCCGGGTACTTGATGCGCGGGTGGTATATGCCTTGTAGGACGTTGACGAATGTGACGCTTACCTCCTGCAAGTCGCGTAGTGTCAGATCGCTCTCATCTAGCTGGTCATCGGCGATCCTGTTGCGGATCAGGCCGTCAACCAGTTCCTCGATCTCCTCGACGGAGCCAGGGCGATTGGCCCGCGAGGCGGCCTCTACCTCGTCGGCCAACATCAGGATAGCCGCTTCGCGACTACGCGGACGGGGACCGGGATAGCGGTATCGTTCCGCTGGGATCTCTTCAGAGCTCTGGCTCTGCTGGCAGGCTTCGTGGTAGAAGTAGGTGGACAAGGCAGTGCCGTGATGCTGCGGGATGAAATCCCTTATTTCTTGAGGGAGCCCGTGTTTCTTCGCCAACTGTAGGCCATCCTTCACGTGGGAGATGATGATTTGAGCGCTGGTCTCGGGATCTAGTCGCTCATGGGGGTTCACGCCGTCGGTCTGGTTCTCGGCGAAGAAGTAGGGTCGAAGCAGCTTGCCGATGTCGTGATAATAGGCCCCCACTCTGGCCAGCAGAGCGTTGGCTCCCACGGCCTGGGCAGCCTGCTCGGCCAGGTTGCCGACCATGAGACTGTGGTGATACGTCCCGGGAGCCTTGACCAACAGTTCACGCAGGAGGGGATGGGTGGGCCGTCCCAATTCCAACAACTGAAGGGAAGTCGTTATGTGGAGAATGTTGCTGAGGAGGAAGAATCCACCCAGGGTTAAGCTCACGGCCAGCACAGCGTTGGCCACGCCGCCTCCCGCAATCTGAAGCGTTCCCAGCAGGTCATGATCCTGTTCCAGGATGCGGAAGATAAGCACGACGCTGAGGTTGCTCAGTGCTGCATAGACCCCTGCCCACAGGAACGCGTTCAATCTCTCAATCCGCCACAGCCGAAGCGAGGACACAACTCCTCCGGCGAAGCCGTAGAGCACGAACTCCAGAGAACCACCAGCTATGAAGCCCACCATGAGGCTCAGGATGGCCGTCACCACGATGGCTATCTCCGCGTCTACGAGGGCTGTGAGAAGCATGGAGACCGCCGCTAGAGGGAACAAGTAGCCCATTACAACATGACCAGGGATCATGAGCTTGGCCACCAGAACAGCCAGCACTGTCAGAAGTCCCAGTAAGAGCACATCTTGCCAAGTGTCCCAGAATGTGGGATGGAGATAGATCAGGTACAGGGCGAGGACAAAGACCAGCAGCGACGCAAACAGTATGCGGACGACGATATCTGTCCATTCGATCTGAGGTTGGCGCAAGCCCAGCCTACCGAGCGCTTCCCAGGCGAGGGGAGTCGTAACCTCACCTTCGCGGAGGATGATCTCATCTTCTTCCAGGGTGACATATACCGGTTCAACGGCCTCCCGAGCGAGAGCTCGGGTCTCCCCAGTCGCCTCGGGGTTGAGAAAACTGTTGGGTACCACGAAGTTGCTGACCCACGCTTCCACCAATGCGGCCTGATCCTCCGGCAGCGCGAGGCTAATGAGGGTAGAAACTTGGTTCTTCACTTCCTCCACTTGATCGGTACGGATCTCCTGGCGCAAGATCCCCTCGTCCAAGACGTAGAGGCTCTCCGATACGACCTGATTCCAGGATTCCTCATCAAGGTTGATGGTGTCGTGAACAGCCGTGGGAGGGAGTTCCACACCGGGTATCGCTTGGATTAGTTCCGCTTTGGTGTCGGCGTCGGCGTAGACATCATGGCGCACGGCATCAACGTAGTCGAAGACCCGCCTCACGCGGTTTATCTGCTCTCGGGCAATGCTCGCGTCAGCCGGATCGTAGATCTCCTCCACGGCTGCTTCTGCTCTGAGCTTTTCCTCCTCCGTCTTGATCTCGCTCTGATAAGTGATCCTGCTTGGAGCCCGAATGTCTGTAGGGCTGACGTCTCCGACTTGAAGATTGATGCGGCTGGGGAGGAACTGAAAACTCAGGATGAAGGTCAGGGCTACGATAAGGGAAACACAGAACAGGAAGATACGCAGCGTCCGCCGCGTTGTTGGTCGCGCCTGGGGGCTGCTCGGATCAACATCCATGTCGGAGACACTTGGTGGCACTTCGTCCTCTCCGTATCAGGACCGGCTAGGCGAGAGAGTGCTCCACGACGATGATCAATGGGTCTTTCCTTTGGCCAGCGAGCTGACACGTATCGGGATTGTCATCCCGTCTCGCTCAGAATCTGCTTGACTATCGTGCTCACCACCCGGCCATCAGCCTTGCCTCTGAGCTGCGGCATCAGCACTCGCATCACTTCACCCATCTGGGCTGGGCTGGTAGCCCCTATCTCCACAATGACCTCGCGAGCCCGGGTGCTGATCTCATCCTCTGACAACTGCGGAGGTAGATACTCCAGTAGAATCTGCAACTCTGCCTCTTCTTGGGCCACCAAGTCATCCCGGCTTCCTTTGCGGAACTGATCTATGGATTCCCTTCGCTGCTTGGCCTGCTGCGAGAGGACTGCTATCAGGCCTTCATCATCCAGCTCTTTGCCTTGAGCTATCTCCGCGTTCTTGATGGCTGCCAAGGCGAGGCGGAGTGTGGTCTTGCGTATCTCCTCCCGATCTCGCAGCGCTTGTTTCAGATTATCTTGCAGTCTCTTCTTCAGTCCCATCATCGTCTTTCTGCGGTATGGGTCGGTTGTCGTCGTTGTCCGCACGGTCACGCTAGAGCTTGTAGCCGATTCTCCTTAACAGGTCTTTGCGCTCAGCCACGTCATCTTCGGTCTCTATCCCCTTCGACCTCTGCCCGTCTATGACGCCGAGTATCCCTCGGCCTTGACCCGTCTCCGCGATGATGACCTCGATGGGATTGGCTGTGGCACAGAAGATGGAGCAGACTTCGGGCACCGTCTTGATGGCCGCAAGGACGTTCACGGGATACGCCTCTCTGATGAAGATGAGGAACGCGTGGCCACTGGACAGCGCCAAACAGCCGTTCTGAGCCAATCCGATCAGCTCGTGGTCATTGCCGCTGGCGCGGACCAGGCAGGGCCCCGAGGCCTCGCAGAACGCCAGGCCGAACTTGACATTAGGCACGGAATTGACGAGCGCCTCGTGAAGGTCCTCGACCGTCTTGATGAAGTGTGACTGGCCCAGAATCACGTTGCAGTCCTCGGGTTTCTCTATCTTGACCGTCAATAGTTCCATGGTGCTTTCCCTTCTGCTGACTACTCCATGCTGTCCTTGAATCGCAAGGCCATGCTCTCTGGCGTCAATGGCCTTCCTCCCAGAAGATGGAAGTGCAAGTGACTGATCACTTGGCCGGCTTCGGGACCGATGTTGATCACCAATCGATAGCCTCTATCGGCTATCCCTTCGGTTTCGGCGAGCTGGTGGGCCAAAGAGAACATCCTGGGCAGTAGGGAGTTATCGGCTTCATACAGCCCCTCCATGGAGGTAATGTGGTCATTGGGGACGATCAAGACGTGGGTTGGTGCTTGTGGTCTGACGTCTCGAAAGGCCGTTATCGCCTGATCTTGATAGAGAATGTCGCTTTTTGCTTCGCGAGCAACTATCCCGCAGAAGACGCAGCGCTTCCTGGATGCGCTCCCTCTATGGTCCATGGTTTCTGGCCGCCGAGCTCAAGTGACTTGCTCAAACTAGGGTTCCAGTTCAAGGTCTTCCTGTCGGAAGATCTCAGAGGCGATCACGAAACGTTGTAGCTCGCTGGTACCTTCGAGAATGCGGGTCACGCGAGCGTCGCGGTACATGCGTTCTATGGGAAGGTCTCTGATGTAACCCGCTCCGCCATGGAGCTGGACGGCCTTGTTGGCGACCTTGCAAGCTACTTCGGAGCCGAAGAGCTTACACATGGCTGCGAGGCTGGTGTATCCCTCTCCCTGCTCCACAGCCCAGGCCGTTCGGTAGACGAGATAGCGCAGCGCCTCGATCTCGGTGGCCATGTCTGCGATCATTGACGAGATCGCCTGCTTCTTCGCTAGGGGGACGCCAAACTGCTCACGGTCTTTAGCGAACCTGACGCTTGCCTCCATGGCCCCTTCCGCTGCACCCAAGCAGGTGGCGGCCATGCTTAGACGACTGAAATCCTGCGTCTGTAGGGCGGCGTCTGCTCCTTTGCCTAGCCCCTCCTCTTCACCCCCCAGGACGTTCTGGCGGGGAACGCGACAGTCATCGAAGAAGAGCTGAGCGACGGAGCAGCCCCGAATGCCCATCGTGCGCTCTGTGCGACCGACTTTGAATCCTGGATAGTCCTTTTCGACGATGAAGCCTGTTATGCCCTTGCTCCCTGCCTCGGGATCAGTGTTGGCAAAGACGGTGAAGACCTCCGCGATGTCACCGTTGGCGACGTAGATCTTGGTGCCGTTGAGGACGTACTGGCCATCTTCCCTCATTGCTGTGGTTTGGATCTGTGCCATGTCGGAGCCGGCGCCTGGCTCGGTGAGGCAGAAAGCGCCCATTCTCTCACCCTTGGCCAGAGGCACGAGGTATTTGGTCTTTTGCTTCTCCGTCCCACTGAGGCTGATGACCATCGCTCCCGAAGAGGTGTGGATGCCCACGCAGCAGGCCGTGGCGAGGCAGACCTTGGCCAGCTCCTCCACAAGTAGGCAGTAGGCAATGACTCCGATCCCAGCCCCACCATACTCCTCTGGGAAGGGGAGGCCCATGAATTCCATCTCCGCCGCCTTTTGCAGGGTCTCCAGAGGAGGTCGTTCTTCCCTGTCTATGGCGTCAGCCAGAGGAGCGACCTCGTTCTGTGCGAAGTCGCGGAACAGCTCCTGGAACATCTGCTGCTCTTCGGTAAGGGCGAAGTCCATTGACATCCCCCTCCTCTACTTGTCCTGGAAGTTGGGTTGTCTTTTCTCCAGGAAGGCACTCAGGCCCTCACGCATGTCTTCCGTTTCCACCAGACTGGAGAACTTGTCAGCCTCAATCTCCAGCGCCTCCGGGAGGCTCACCGTTAGCCCCACGTTCACGGCCTCCACGGCGGCGGTGATTGATGGACGTCCGAAAGATGCGATCTTTTTCGCCAAACCCAGGGCGGTCTTCATCACTTCGGTGCCGGGCACCGCTTTGTTCACCAACCCAATGCTTGCCGCCTCAGCTCCGGTGATTCTGTCCCCGGTGAGGATCAGTTCCAGCGCTTTGGCCTTGCCTACGAGTCGAGAGAGCCGCTGGGTGCCACCGAAGCCGGGAATTATCCCTAGGCCGATCTCGGGTTGTCCAAACATCGCTCTGTTGTTGGCGATGCGGATGTGGCAGGCCATCGCCATCTCATTTCCCGCGCCCAGGCAGTGGCCATTGATCGCGGCGATGATAGGCTTGGAGGAGTTCTCGATTCTCTGGAACAGCTCGTGGACCTGCATCAGTACCTCTTTGGCCTCGGCCGGAGTATTGAGCTGCATTATGGCGTTGATGTCCGCACCGGCGACGAAGACCATCTGCCCGCCGCCAGTGACGACAATAACCTTGACGTCGTCGTCCCCCCAGGCCTCCTCAAGGGCGCTCCGCAGGTCGTTTACCACGGACACAGAGATCATGTTCACCGGAGGGTTGTCAATGGTGAGAATGGCGACTCGGTCCTCTTTGGTCAGCTTCACGTATTGCCTTTCAGTCATTTTCACTCCTCTCTTTGTGGGCCAGCATGCACCTTCACAGAAGCGCCTGGTCGGAGGGCAACAAGCTGAGATGCGCTAGCCCACGTGCTCCAGGAACCCTCTACCAGTTTTCTCTCCCAGGTGCCCAGCCCGCACGTGTAGGCGCAACAGGCGAGCGGGGTGGAATCTGGGCCCCAGCTCTTCCTTGTACTTCTCTAGCTTCTCCAAAACGACGTCCAGACCGATTCTATCGGCCATGGCTAGTGGACCCATACGCTCATCGCCCATCTTCATGCCGATACCGGCGATGGCGGCCATGTCAATGTCGCTCGCGGAGGCGACATGCTCCTGCAGGCAGAGAACCGCCTCGTTGATCAGGGGCATCATGAGCCGATCGGGGCTGAACTCGGTGCCGGTGACAGCTCCCGGCCGAGACTGGATTTCCTTGATCATCTCTTTCACCGGCTCGTCGGTCTGGTCTCCGTAGCCGAAGAAGCCAGCCCCAGCTTTCTCTCCGAAGCGCCCGGCCTCGTAGAGCTTTTGGAAGATCTTGGCGGCGTGGAGGCGCTCGCCATACTCCGCGGTGAGATACTTGCCGGTCACATAGCAGATGTCAGTGCCTATCATATCCATCAAGGTGAAGGGTCCCATGGGCCAGCCGAACCTGACCATGGCCTCGTCCGTCTCCTCTTCTGTTGCCGCGCCCTCCTCGAGGCAGAGAGCCGCCTCGTTAAGATACGCCATCAAGAGCCGGTTGACCAGAAACCCTGGGCACTCCTGCACGACCACCGGGATCTTCCGCAGGGACTCCGAGAACATGACCACATCGTTGGTAGTTTCTTCACTCGTGTCCAGCCCCGGGATCACCTCCACCAGCTTCATGATGTGGGCCGGACTGAAGAAATGCATGCCCACCATCTTGTGGGGCTTCTCTGTAGCAGCTCCCATCTCCGATATGGAGAGGGCGGTGGTGTTGGAAGCAAAAACGGTGCTCTCAGGGCACACGTCTTCCAGTTCGTGGAGAACTTGCTTCTTCAGGTCCATCTTTTCCGGCACAGCCTCGATGACGATGTCTACGTCCTCAAAGCCCTCGTAGGTCAGAGTGCCCTGAATCAGGTCCATTTTCTCCATTAGGGTAGACATGTCCATCTTGCCTTTATCCACTCGTGTCTGGTAGATGCGGCGGATTCTGTCCAGCCCCTTGTCCAAGAACTCCTGGTCAACGTCCTTCAGGACGACTGGCAGGCCAGAATAGGAGATGACCTGGGCGATCTCAGCGCCCATGAATCCTGCGCCCACTACTCCAGCTTTGAAGATGTACATCCTCTATTCCCTCCTTCACTGATGCTGACGCTTACGACTACCAGGTCTTCAACGGTAGGGCTGCTTCCGGAGAACCGATACGCACGAAGTAGAGCCACTGATCCGGGTACTTGGCGAAGGCCTTCTGATCTGCGTCGTTCAGTGTCCTACCCAAGAAATGATCACCACTCTCAGGATGGATACCCACGATCTCCCCCTGATGAGCAGGCTCCAGTTCGCCCTTGAGTGCCTCGTACACTTCCTGTGCTTTGGCGATGAATCTCTGCCTCTTGGCTTGATCGTACATGCTTCTGTTCTCTCCCTATTTCCTCTCGATGATGAGCGCTCCACCTTGTCCACCACCGACACACGCCGTTGCTAGGCCGAGGCTGGCGTCTTGCTTGATCATCTCGTACATCAAGGTGATTGTGATGCGTGCCCCTGTGCAACCCACCGGGTGGCCCAGGGCGATTGCTCCACCGTTGGGGTTGACCTTGTCCCAGGTGAAACCGTCCTTCTCAAGCTCTATGCCGCAGGCCAGGGCCTGGGCGGCGAAAGCCTCGTTCAGTTCGACGATGTCAATATCGGCTAGCTCGAGTCCTGCTTTCTCCAAAGCGAGGGGCACGGCCTTGGTGGGCCCCACGCCCATGATCTCTGGCGGCACACCAGCGTACGCGTAGCTCCGGATGTAGGCCATGGCTTCCAGTCCCAGTTCGTCAGCCTTCTCCTTGCTCATCACGACGAGGGCTGCTGCACCGTCGGAGATGGGGCAGGCGTTCGCCGGAGTGACCACACCGCCCTTCTTGAAGACGGTGGGGTACAGGGCGGCTTTCTCGACGGTAAGGCCGGCGTTGATGTTCTCGTCCTGTGTGATCTCTTCCCTGGCGACTTCCTGGCCCGCCACGCGTTTGATCACGGGCACGGGCACGATCTCGTCCCTGAACTTGCCCATCCGCGTAGCCATGAACGCTTTCCTGTGGCTTTGGACGGCGAATTCGTCCTGGTCTCGACGACTTATCCCGTAGAGAAGGGCTAGGTTCTCTGCGGTGTTGCCCATGATCATGCCGCACACCGGGTCCGTGAGACCCTCCCAGAGGACATCAACGAACTCAGTACTCCGCAGTTTCAGTCCCCACCGAGCTCCACGGACCGTATACGGGGCGTAACTCATGGACTCGGTACCGCCGACCAGAAACGCCCCGCCATCGCCGGCTTTGATGGCCTGACAAGCGTTCGTGATCGCTACCATCCCTGAGACGCAGTTCCGTTGCACGGTATAGCCAGGAACATGGGTGGGCACACCGGCCATGAGGGCGGCCACCCGAGCGACGTTGGGAGCGTCTGAGAACTGGCCGCAGCAGCCGAAGATGACGTCGTCGAACGCGTTGGCATCTATCCCCGTGCGATTCATCACCTCCGCCATGACTATCCTGGCCAATTCCTGTGGTGGTATGTCTCTAAGACCCCCGCCGTGGCTGCCGATAGGAGTCCGCACTCCTCCGACGATCACGATTTCATTCATCTTGGCATCTCCTCGCTACGCATGTGGTGTTAGGAGTGGCTCACTTGGCCTATTTTACACCAAAAGCCCCGAAGAAACAACCATCTCTCTTGTTTCTCCACCCATGTCGGGTGGCTTCTTCATATGCTTGGCGCATTCCGACACGGTGTGCTAGAATGGGTTCAGTCCCCTATGTCTGATGACAGATCTCTTTTGGACCAGTGATGAACGCGTGTTGAAGTCATGCCCATCAAGGTATTGCCTGAGGAAGTTGCGTCCAAAATCGCAGCGGGAGAGGTTATCGAGCGACCAGCGTCGGTGGTGAAGGAGCTGCTCGAGAACTCCGTTGATGCTGGAGCCAGAGGCATCAAGGTGGAGATGAGCCAGGGCGGACGCCGTCTCATAAGGGTCATCGATGATGGAGAGGGTATCCGTTCAGAGGAAGTACAACTGGCTTTCGAGCGGTATGCCACCAGCAAGCTGGAGGCGATTGAGGATCTGCCCCACCTCACCACTTTGGGATTCCGTGGTGAGGCACTGACCAGCATCGCTGCCGTGTCTCAGCTCACGGTCATGACCAGGGCCAAGGGCGAGGAGGTGGGGACTTTGATGCGGCTGGAGGGCGGACGGATACTGCGCCGCGAACCCCAGGGAGCGACTCAGGGTACAGTGGCGACTGTGGAGAACCTCTTCTACAATACTCCTGCTCGGCTCAGGTTTCTCCGCTCGCAGGCCACGGAGGGACGACACATCGCCGAGTTGGTCACATGTTACGCCATGGCCTATCCTGAACTACGTTTCAGCCTTCTGAGGGATGGGCGAATCACGTTTCGGTCAGAGGGAACCGGAGACCTGTATGACGTGCTGGTCAACGCCTACGGGCTCGAGATCGCCAAACAGATGATCGAGATGCAGGGCAATTCCGCCACCCAATCAGCCATCGTTGTGCGCGGTTTCGTTAGCGATCCCGCGCTTCATCGTTCCAGCGGCCGGCACCTTACAGTACTTGTCAACGGCCGCTGGGTGCGAGATCGACTGCTGAGCTACGCTGCCAGAGAAGCCTACCACGGCCTGGTGCCCAAGGGGCGGTATCCCGTGGTGATTCTGAAAGTGACATTGCCTCCGGAGGAGGTGGATGTCAACGTACATCCTGCCAAGAGCGAAGTCCGCTTTCGCAACAGTGGGGAGGTATTTGCAGCCGTACAGAGGGCGGTGAGGCAGACCCTTACTCAGAGGGCTCCTGTGGCGCGCACGTCTACCGCCTTCGCCTGGGGGCAAGCCGTGGAGGACGGGCCGGGGCGACCAGTGGAAGTGGGCCGAGGCTCGGAACTCAACCGAGGTGAGCTTGCTTTGGAGGTGCAACGAACGGCTGAGCAGCCGCCCATGCTCACCGACCGCCCCCCGCGGGGAAAGCTCCCCATGTTGAGGGTGTTGGGTCAGGTAGGTCGCACCTATATCATCGCCGAGGGGCCGACTGGCATGTACCTGATAGATCAACACGCAGCTCACGAGCGTGTTCTCCTGGAGGGCTTCCAGGCTGAAATCGCCGAGGCCAGAGTGTCCTCTCAAAGGCTCCTGGAACCACTGGTCCTGGAAGCTGGGGCCAGAGAGTCTGCGGTGCTGAAAGAGCGGCTGACCAGACTGAGGGAGTTTGGGTTCGAGATAGAAGCCTTTGGGGGCGATTCGTGTCTGGTGCGGGCGGTGCCAGCGATTCTGCAAGACATTGACCTGACCCAAGTCATTCTAGATATCTTGGACGAGGCATGTTCCACAGATGGTACGCCCTTTGGGGAAGAGCAACTCGCTATCAGTCTGGCTTGTCATGGGGCGGTGAAGGCGGGGCAGACTCTCTCGCTTGACCAGATGCGGGAATTGGTGAGGCAACTCGAGGAGACAAGCATGCCTCGCACTTGCCCTCACGGGCGCCCCACGATGCTGCACGTGAGCGCTGAGCAGTTGGAGCGGGACTTTGGAAGAAGGTAGAATGATGCGGAGGTGCGTGCTTTGAGTCATAGTCGAACTCTGTTCCTGCTGGCTGGCACTGTGCTACTGGCCGGCATTTTGCTGGGTGGGTGTGTGGGAGGGCAGCTTCTGCTTCACGATGTGGAGATCAGTCCTGCGGTGATTTCGCCCAACGCAGATGGAGTGGATGATGTCGCAAGGATCACCTACAAGATCTCTCGCCCTTCTCAACTGTACATCTACTTCATTGATGCTCAAGGCCAGGAATACTTCTTCCGGGAGGGCAACAGGCGTTCGCCGGGGGAGTACGAGGCTTTGTTTGGAGGGGCCATTGAGGGGCAAGTACTGCCAGATGGTCGGTATGCTTGGGTAGTCGAGGCCATTGATGCCAACTCAGGGGAGACAGAGAGGGTAGAAGGGCAACTGACCGTCAGTGGCGCAGACAGTTCAGGCCCCGAACTGGAGGATTTCACGGTCTTTCCCCAGGTTTTCACTCCCAATCAAGATGGCATCAATGACCGTATAGCCATCAGTTTTCGTCTCTTGGAAGGCGGGGAGGTGGAGGTCTATCTAAGAGATGAGCAAGGGAAGCGTCATCCCGTCGGGCTTCCGAAGACAAGGTGGAACGAGAATGAATTTGACCTGGAGGGCAACCCCAGCAAGGTGGAGTTGGAGCCGGGCCTCTGGGAGTACGACTACGATGGGGGGATTGACCTCAGCGCTTCGCCGCCTTCCGATGGCGAATACACCGTGGTAGCTGTCGCGACTGACCGAGCGGGCAATCAAGTGGTGGAGGAGGCCGCATTGACCATCGAAGATGGGGGCCTTCCTTTGGCTGAGATACAGACGGTCGAGTTCTACCCTACGGTGGTCCCCTTGGGCGGTACGTTGCACGTGACGGTGACTGTGGAGAATGTTGGGGCAGTGGCTATCCGCACCAAAGGGCCTGCCTCCGGCACGACCTACACCAGCCGAGAGAACTTCAATACCATGGGGTTCTACGAGGAGCCAGGGATATTCCGTGTGGGGGTTGACTTCGAAGGCAACAGCGACGGGCGTCCGTACACCTACCGGTGGCAACTGGGCAGCGACGAGGACCTGGAGGAAAGGATGATCGACGGCCAAAGGCAGCTCTATCTGCTTCCTGGTCAGCGAGTGATAGTGATCGGTCATATCACCATCACCGATGAACCTCCGAAGATCAATCCTTACTTCTGGGCTGGCCTCGTGCACGAGCAGGTGCGCATAGTGAACGATCGTCAGAACCCCACCGAGATATCGATCGGCTTCTGAGGACGAGAGGCCCAGAATGGACCTTTCTGTGCTCATCGTCAGCTACAACACACGAGAGCTCCTTGACAGTTGCTTGACTTCTGTGATCTCAATGCTCAATCTGGGAGCCGACTATGAGGTGATTGTGGTTGACAACGCTTCGGCTGACGGAAGCGCGGCTATGGTCCGGAGCGCCTTCCCACAGGTGCGCCTTCTCGCCAACGAGCAAAATCGAGGTTTCTCGGCAGGCAGCAATCAGGCAATTCAATCGAGTAGTGGGCGGTATGTCATGCTTCTCAACCCCGACACAGTCGTTCGTTCAGGGGCGCTAGGGAGGATGATGGAGTTGCTGGACGATGATGCTGAGATCGGCGTCGTGGGGCCCAAGCTTGTCTACCCGGCTGGCAGTTTTCAGCACTCTGCTTTCACTTTTCCCACGCTGCCCATGATCTTCCTTGACTTCTTTCCCCTCAATTATCGGCTTGTCGACTCCCGTCTCAATGGTCGCTATCCCCGTGCGTTGTACGACATGGGAGAGCCTTTCCCAGTGGATCATCCGCTGGGGGCTGGATTGATGGTGCGGCGAAGGGTGATCGAGGAAGTCGGCCTTCTGGACGAGAGCTTCTTCATGTACTGCGAGGAGATCGATTGGTGCATGCGCATCAAGGATGCGGGCTGGCAGGTCTGCTGCTGCCCCCGGGCGGAGGTCGTTCACTACGAGGCTCAGAGCACCGCTCAATTCCGGGATGAGATGTTCATCGAGCTACACAGAAGCCGGTATCGGCTGTATGAGAAGCACTACAGCGGTTCCTTCCGGCGTGCGGCTCGCTGGCTGGTGTTACTGGGCTTGACGCAGCGCAGTCTGCAGGCGCGCTGGGCCGCTGGGCGAGGTCGCCTGGATCAAGAAGCTGTGAGAGACCGCTTGGCCACGTATCGTCAGGTTCGGATGCTATCCTGACGCCAGCGGGATCGGATCACCATCCCGTTGCGCTGCGCGGCTGGGGAAGAGAGTGGATGGCAGAGATCTCGATCGTGGTTCTCACCAAGAACGAAGAGAGGAACATCGCGCTTTGTCTGGATACGCTGCAATGGGCTGATGAGCTGCTGGTTCTGGATTCGTTCAGCGAGGATGCCACTGTGCAGATTGCGCAGGACAGGGGAGCCGAGGTGTGTCAACGTCGTTTCGTCAACTACCCTCTGCAGCGGAACGCCGCGCTGCGACTGGCGCAGAAAGAGTGGGTTTTCTTCGTCGACGCAGACGAGAGGGTTACTCCTGAGTTGGCAGAGGAGATACGCCACGTCACAAGTGAGGGAGGATTTGCGGGCTGGTGGGTGCCGCGAATGAACTACATGTTCGGCAAGTGGATCCGCCATGCAGGGTGGTACCCTGACTACCAGCTACGGGTCTTGGCCCGTGATAGGGCGCACTATGACGAACGGCGAGAGGTCCATGAGCTGGTCGAGTTGGATGGTGAGGCAGGCCATCTCGAGAGTGCCCTGATCCACTACAACTACAATACAGTGCAACAGTTTTGCGCCAAACAGGGCAGGTACACCGACTACGAAGCCTGGATGCTGCTTCAGGATGGACAGCGGGCTAGGCCGCACAACTTCATTCTCCAGCCCTTGCGTCAATTCCGTTGGCGGTACTGGACGCTTCAGGGATACAAGGATGGATGGCGCGGGCTAGTGCTCAGCGCCTTGATGGCCTACTATGAGATGGTGCGCTATCGGAAGCTCTGGCGTCTACAAGGAGGCTAGCCGTCTACCCTTCCTCGTCACCACTGGCGGCGATACTCAGAATACGGGAGTAGCCCTGAGTCAGGAGTTCCTTGATCTCGTGTGCGCATCCCTCGTGGAGTTCTAGCGAGCCACTGCCTGATGGGTCTGCAATATCATACCTCTGGTCCGCCAACTCGCTTAGCAGGCAGAGCTTCTCCCTGGCCTCGGGGAACTCCGCGCTCAGTGCCTCTTTGTGATCACGGGTCATGACGATGATCAGATCTGCTCCCGCGACATCCTGAGAGGTGAGGTGACGGGAACGGTGAGCACTGATGTCCAGTCCGAGTTCTTGCATGGCCCGAATGGCTAGTGGTGATGCGCTCAGACCATCCCGGGTCCATGTGCCGGCCGAGTGAATGCGGTAGTGACACTCCTTCCCGTCTTGTCGCAGGAAATCCTTCAGTATTGCCTCTGCCATGGGGGAGCGACAGAAATTGCCGCTGCACACGAAGAGTATAGTGCCATCCATCCCTATGCCAATTCTGGCTCGATCAGACCATAATCGCCGTTTCTCCGCCTGTACAGCACGTTCAACTCCCCCGTATTGACGTTGAGAAAGAGGAAGAAATCGTGGCCGAGGAGCTCCATCTGCTCCGCGGCCTCCTCCTCATCCATGGGAAGCACCTGAAATCGTTTTGTCCTGACTATCCGCCTTGGCGCCTCCTCGTCATACTCCTCAATGGGAGGCATGAGGTCCTCTTCTTGGACACGCTGCTTGCCCCGTCTTCTCGTCTTGTACCGGATGATCTGGCGATACATCTTGTCTAGCACAGCGTCAAAGGCTGTGAAGACGTCTGCTGCCCTTTCCTCAGCTCGTAGTATGGTGCCCCTCACGCGGACGGTGAGCTGAGCGATGTGACGATCATCGGCACTCTTGGCGCTCTCGCGGGTCAGCTCCAGTGAGGCTTCATCGATGCCGCGCAGATAGCGGTCCAGTCTCCCTGCTTTCTTCTCGATGTACTCTCGCATTCCATCGCTTATCTCCATATTTCTGCCGGTGATGACCAGCTCCATATTGTTCTCCTCCACACTGTGATTCACGCTCGTGCTCATGCCACTTTTCTCTGGCAAGTACCAGTCCCCACACCGAGGCAACGTCTATCTGTTGCAGCGCAATGCTACAGGCCTCCAACGTCGCGCCTGTCGTGCACACGTCATCCACGAGCAGAACCCTTTGCCCCTTCAAGTGTGCTTGGGGGCATTGGAAAGCTCCGCTGACATTGTCTCGTCTCCGGCGAGCACTGAGACCTACTTGAGGAACAGTGCTTCTCACGCGGACCAGGGAATCCCGAGCGAGAGGCAGGCCAAGGCCCTCCGCCATCTCCTTGGCGAGAAGGGCCGCCTGGTTGTATCCTCGTTTCTTCACTCGCCGGGCGTGAAGAGGTACTGGAACGATGACGTCTACGGGCAGTCGATTCTCCAGCTGGTAGTTAGTCAACAGTTGACCGAGGTGCACCGCGAGCGGACGCACGTTTGAGTACTTGAAGCGATGAATGGCCGTTCTCAGAGGCCCTTCCAGATAGCCGACGGCGCGTATTCCATCGACCCGGAGGGGTGCTCTGCGGCAAGAGGAGCAAAGACGCGGCTGGGGAACATGCTGCCCACAGAGGGGACAGACAGGTGACCTGATGTGCTCGATGCGATCCTGGCAAGCCTGGCATAGCCAATCGCCGCTCTGCTGACACGCGACGCAGCGGGGTGGGAAGAGCAGTTTCAGAAGACCTTGGGTGGTTTCGTGCCAGCTTTGCTGAAGGTTCAAGAGCGTGTCCCCAAGGATTCAACTCCTCCGAGCCGCGCGCAGTGCCGACCCTGCCCCAGATCTCCGCGTGTCCTATTGCCCCTCGATGGTTCGTCAGGCGATAGAGCGCTTCTAGCCAGGTGCTAGAAGCCTCCGAAGGCGTTCAGGAGAGATGGGAGAGCGGGGCCCAATAGCACGACGAACAAGGCTGGAAAGATCAAGAAGACCAAAGGGACCATCATCTTGATGGGGGCTTTGTTGGCCATCTCCTCGGCCCTTTGGCGACGCCTGATTCGCATCTGCTCAGATTGGATGTGTAGCACCCTGGCCAGGCTTACACCCAATTGGTCTGCCTGAATGATGGCTGCCACGAAGCTGGTGAGCTCGGGGACCTCGGCGCGATTGGCCATAGATCGCAATGCCACTCGTCGCACCGTGCCCATCTGAATCTCGATCAGCACCCGATTAAACGCCTGGCTAAGATCGTCGCTCCACTTCTCGGTCACCTTCGCCATAGCCGCATCGAAGCCCAGGCCAGCCTCCACGCTGATGGTCAGGAGGTCAAGGGCGTCGGGCAAGGCCCTCAATATGTTGGTCTGGCGGCTCCTTATCTTCAGAGCCAGCCAGATGGTGGGTAGGAAGTAGCCCAGTGCGCTGGCGATGACTGTGGCGAAGGTCTGGTTCAACAGCGTTGCTCGGGATACGAACATCACAGCCAGTGCCAACCCTCCGAATAGGACGGCACAGACGAGTCTCAAGCCAGTGAATTCCATCGGCGACCATCCATAGGGATTGCCCGCCAAGTCGAGGTTGTGCTGAATGTTCTCGAGGTTCCTTCGAGGTGTGAGACGAGCAAAGGCACTGGCGACCGTGCGGAGCATTGGTTTGATGATTCGCTGGGAGAACGGTTCGGCCAATTCAATCTCTTCCAGGGTCATCAATTCCCGCGTGCCGAATTCACCCATGCGCTCCTCGACGATGTCGGTCCGGCGTCGCGAGGCCAAACCCACGAAGATGATGATGATACTTCCTCCGATACCGAGTGAAACCAACAGCGGTAGCATCATACTAGACATCTCTTCAACTCCCTCAGATGTCGGCGATCTCTCAACCTATACCTTGATGTCCACTACGCGGCGGATGATGACCCAGCCGAGAACCATACCGATAGCCGATGCGACCATCAAGCGCACTCCGCAGGGATCCTCCCACAGTTGGGACATGTAGTCAGGATTCATGACGAAGAGCAACCCTGCCACGGCCACTGGCAAGACGCTAACCATGTATCCGGAGTACCTGGCCATGGCTGTCAAAGTCCTGATTTCCCCTTTGATCCGCACTCTCTCTCGTATGGTATGGCCGATGGTGTCCAGGATCTCCGATAGATTTCCACCCACCTCGTGGTGGATGTTGATCGCGGTGATCATCATGTCGAGGTCGTCGCTGTCGATGCGCCTAAGCAGACTATCCAGGGCTTCCTCATTGCTGAGACCCAAGCCTATCTCTCGGGTCACCCGTTGGAATTCCTCGCTCATGGGAGGCGACAACTCCCTACCCACCATCTCCATGGACTGTAGCAGGCTGTAGCCGGAGCGCAGAGAGTTGGCCAGCAAGGTGATGGTATCACCCAATTGGTCGTTGAAAGCGTTCAGGCGTCCCGCCTGCCGCCATTTAAGGAAGAAACGTGGCGCGATGAAGCCCAACAGCGCTCCAGCAACTGCCCCTATGATCCAGTATGCTCGTCCCACCAGAGCGCCAAGGGCTATGCCAAGGGCGACGGTTGCCAGTGTCAGAAGCATGAACTCGGCGACGGTGAGCTTGAGATTTGCCCTGGCTAGATCAGTGGCCATGCGACGGCCGAAGCTCTGCCTGACGATGGCTCGGTCCAAGGTTACCATCACTTCAGGTACCGCGCGTTCGCCTGTTGAAGATGCCTTTGGCGCCTCCTCGGCGACGACTGCCGTGACGTCGCCCAGACGTGTGATGACGCGCGAACGCGAAGCTGCCAGCCTTGACAATCCAAGGAATAGAATCAGGATGGAACCCCCTGCCAGTAGCGGTAGGACGAGAATAAGAGGATCCATCTCAGATATCTCCCTCTATCCCCTGAAACGGCCTCGCTGATCGTAACCAAATATCTCAGCAGACAAGTGATACCCTGCTCCGTCGATCAGTTCAGTGAACTTGGGTCGGATTCCCGTGGGACGTAGTTGTCCGACTATCCGTCCGTCGTCGAACCCCGTCTGTTCGAAAGTGAACAGGTCCTGCAACACGATGACGTTGCCTTCCATACCCTGCACTTCAGTGATGTTCACTATCTTGCGTGAGCCATCCCTCAGCCGCTCCTGGTGGACGATCAAGTGGAGAGCAGAGGAGATCTGCTCTCGGATGGCTCGGTGGGGGAGATCCGTCCCTGCCATCAGAACCATGGTCTCCATGCGAGCCAAGGTATCACGTGGGCTGTTAGAGTGACAGGTGGTCATACTGCCATCGTGGCCGGTGTTCATGGCTTGTAGCATGTCCAATGCCTCACCGGAGCGGACCTCCCCCACTACTATGCGATCGGGGCGCATTCGCAGTGAGTTGACCACGAGGTCTTGAATGGAGACTGCACCCTTGCCCTCGATGTTTGGCATCCGGGATTCCAGAGTTATGATATGCTCTTGTTGCAACTGGAGCTCCGCCGCATTCTCGATGGTGATAATGCGCTCGTCGTTGGGGATGTAGCCTGACATCACGTTGAGAGTGGTCGTTTTGCCGGAACCAGTGCCGCCAGAGATGACTGCGTTAAGCCTTGACTTGATGCAAACCTCCAAGAACTCAGCGATTTCCGGCGTCAGAGTCCCAAAAGCGATCAAGTCCTCCATGGAGTAGGGCACCTTGGAGAAGAGTCGAATCGTGATGGTAGGCCCCTGGATGGCCAGCGGCGGTATGATCACGTTGACACGAGATCCGTCAGGCAGGCGAGCGTCAACATAGGGCTGGCTCTCGTCCACGCGGCGCCCTAAGGGGGCTACGATGCGGTCAATAATGCGCATCACGTGTTCGTCGCTCTCGAACTTGTAGGACGTCTTCTGGATTTTTCCTTCCCGTTCGACATAGATGTCATTGGCGCCGTTGACCATTATTTCGGTAATCGTCTCATCCTGGAGCAGCGGTTCTAGCGGACCCAACCCCATGATTTCCGCCACGATCTGCTCGAGAAGTACATTTCGCTCCGTGCGGCTGAGGATGGCATTCTCCTCTGCCAGGACGGTATTGAACATCTCTTCTATGACCGCACGCACCTCGGCGGTTTGGGAGAGATCCATGCGCGGATCCAGTTCAGCGATGACCTTTTTCTGCACACGGGTCTTCAGTTCGGAGAAAGTGTCGCGGGCCGGGCTCGCAGGCCGGCGCTTCAATCTTAACTCCTCCAACTTCGTGGTTCGGATTTCGTCTTGAGGCTTCTGGCTTTTCTCTATTCGCTTCAGCAAGGACATTCAGGCTTGCCTCCTCGATCCTACCTTCTCTGCACTCACACCTGTGGGCTAGCCGAATAGCCGTCCCAGCAATGTACTGGGGCGCGTCCCTTCGGCGATGGTCTCTTTTCCCAGGACTGGCTTCTGAACTTCCTCGGTTCTGTCCCGTCGGATCAAGTTGGCCAACTCAGCGATGCCTTTGGCAGCGGGGGACTTGAGGTTGCTAGTAACGAGGGGTATGCCCTGGTTGGCGGCGGCCGCAACGGT
>Ga0114930_10001854_pt1 | contig 19639 bp, 15 predicted proteins | sample AnhtaG_FD_87300 | JGI IMG/M metagenome (GOLD analysis project Ga0114930, IMG submission 87300) | Deep subsurface microbial communities from Anholt, Denmark to uncover new lineages of life (NeLLi) - Anholt_01485 metaG | ecosystem: Environmental > Aquatic > Marine > Oceanic > Sediment | place... | reverse complement strand
GCAATTGCCGGGCCGAGAACCGCGATGCCAAGGTAGATACCCCTCCAGGTAGGGGACTTACGGAACGCCCAGGCAGTTGCGGCTCCCAGGACCAGGATGAGAATGCCAGAGAACCATGCCTTTGGCACCTGGTGATGCCCTGGGTTAACTCTAAGTAGCGTCGAGTGTGCTTCACCAGCCATTACGTAGGCCGTGGCCAGCCATGTCGCAAGCCAAATCGGCCGCCGCCGGAGCACTAGCTCACGCGCGCTCGCCAGGATCAGCAACAGCCCGAAACATGCCGGGACCAAGACCGCTAGCTTGGCTGGAAGCAGGCCTGCTGTGACGCCAGGCGGAGCTAGGGCCGCACAGACTGCCGCGATAGCCGCCGCCGCGGCAAAAGGGACAGCTGCAAGCACGGCCGACTTCCAGGTCGCCTGGCAGTGGACCGCCTGCAAGCGGGATGCCACGTCCTGCGGATCGCCGAGCCGGCGCGCGGCCTCCTCCTCGGCCCTCCGGGCGTCAATGCCTGAGGACATCAACTCCGCCGTCAACTCTTCGTGATGCGACTTAAGCTCCCGGAGAACCTGCTCCTTTTCCGCGGGGGGCAGATCGAGCTTTCTCTCAATCTCTCTTAGGAAATCCATCTTTACCTCCTAGCCGCACAAAGCTCCGGGCGATAGATCCAGCACCCGATCCACGTTTTCTTGGAACTTTCGCCACTGCTCGCGACGGCGGGCGAGTTCGGTTTTCCCGGTCTCGGTGATCCGGTAGCACTTTCGCTCCCGGCCGCCGGAGACTGTCTCCCAGTAGCCCTCGATCAAGCCATCCTTTTCGAGCTGGTGGAGATGAGGGTAGAGCGTCCCCTCGCTCATGACGAAGTAGCCTTCGCTGAGCCGGTCGAGCTCCTTTGCGATCCGGTAGCCGTGCATGGGCTCCCTGGCCAGAACGGAAAGGATAAGCACGACTGCGTTACCTTTGACCAATTCGGTCGGTGCGGACATTTTGTACCTCCGGGTGTGATACATCTGACCCCGATGTATTATACCACATCGCGCCAGGTTGTCAACTCCTCTGGCAGAAAACCTTTGAAAGAATTGCAGATGGTGGGTTTGGGTGCCCTGGCAATCGTCCCTCTCCGCGCCGACTACCCGAAGTGGATCATCGGGACCTTGGTTCAGGCGCCGGCATTCTGCAGCCCAGTTCCTCAATCTGGAGCTTTGCGCTGACTAAACCACGTCCTTAGGCCACCTCTGCTCGCGTGTACCGCCCGCACTACTGGTAAAAATACCGGTTTTTCGCGATTTGCTTGACGGATCACCCTACGGGGTGTAAAATACCGGTAGTAGAACTGCCCGCATTTAGATCGACAATCCCGACTCCTTGCGATTGCGTAGCCAGCACTGTGTGCATCCCAATGCATCCACGGCAGGTCTACTCGACTCTCGCAAGGAGGGGACGTCTTGATCCGAGGCAGTCGGACGGTAAGTATACCAAGTAGCGAAGGAGAGGAGGTGTACGCGAATCATGGCAAGGCTCTTCAGAATGTTGATCGTAGCCGGGCTGTTGTCAGTGTTGGCAGTGAGCACGGCGAGCGCGCAGTGGAGTGACAACCTCGACGGCTACGCCAATCAGGCGGCGTTCGACGCCGTTTGGGTTAACGACGGCAGCGCAATGACTCTGGTTCAGGACAAGTCATACTCGTCGCCTAACGCGGCTTACCAAGGGACGGGTGGCCAGCGTAGCCGGCGAGCTATCGGGACGAACATCGCGGCTGACCAGCTGGACTTCAGCGTCTGGTTCTACGATCCGATGGGAACCGGTAGCCTTGCCCGCACCTACGCTCAGCTTTACGCCTACAGCGGCGGCTGGGGCGCCACCCTGCAGGAGCTGCTTGCGATCGGGAAGTATAACGCCATAGCCACCAGTAAGTACAGCGCCCGCGTCGCTTTTGGCGCAGGCTGGTTCAACCTGGATGGCGCTGCGAACCGATCTGTAGGCTGGCACTTAGCTGAGATCGTGGGTAAAGGAAATGGCACCGTTGACTTCAAGATCGACGGTACCGTCGGGGCCAACAAGCCGGTTGGGGCTGTCAACTTCACCTGGGTCGCTCTGGGATCGAATCTCAGTTCGAGCCACGGGATGTGGTACGATGACGTCTCAATCCATCCTGTTCCCGAGCCGAGCAGTCTGCTTGCTCTCGGAACGGGCTTAATCGGCATGGTTGGCCTTCTGAGAAGGCGCCGTATCTGATCAGCTAGTTAGCGTCTCAATATCCGACATACGGAACCGCCGGGTGAAAGCCACCCGGCGGTTTTCTTGCATCTTGCTCACCCGCGCCAAGCTGCAGGAAACCCGGGCCCGGGCGGGGCCTTCCGACGGCACATCAGCGTGGGTCACGAAACCAGCCGGTGATGCCAGCAGCCGATCTTCCGCCAGAGCTGGATCAGTGGGACGAGGATGCCCAGGCCTGCAGACAGGTAGTAAACCGGTTCCAGAAGGTTCTCGTTCCCTTTGATCTTGCCGCGGAGGTTGGGGTTCGAAGGCGAGAAGCCTTCCTTTCGCACGATCTGCTCAAGCGGCGTGCCGGGGTAAATCCGAAGGCCGGGCGGCTCGCCGAAAGTCACCTTGAGCGGCTTGAGCCGGCGGGTCAGCTCGAGCGTCTTAAGCACGGTGTCCATCGTGTCACCCGGCCCGCCGAGGGTCAGGCAGCAGGGGGCCTTCAACTTCGCGCTCTGAATCGCCCGGACGCAGGATACGATGTCCTCGGTCCGGAACGGCTTCCCCAACCGTTCGAGAACACTGTCGTCGCCGCTGTCTATCGTGGTGATCAGGAGATCGCAGCCCGCCTCCTTCATTCGCTGGGCGAGACGGACGTTGAAGTTGCCCGGCGACGCATACGCCTGCCAGGTCACCTTCTCCTGCAGTCCGCGCAGGATGATCTCTTCGCAAACCGACATTGCGTGGCTCAGTGGATAATTGAACTCACTGTCGCAGAAGAAGATACGTTTCACGCCGGACGCGGCGAGATTTTCCATCTCGTCGGCCACGTCCTTGGGGTCTCGCAGCCTGACGGTTGTGCCCTCGATGTTCGGCACGACGCAGTAGATGCAGTTGGATGCACATCCGCGTTTGGCCTGCACGCCGGCGCCGCCTTTTTTCCCCTTGCCGTAGGTATACGCCGCATGCTTGATCCAGCCCCGCTTTGCCAGATGCAGGGCGGTCAACTCCGCGCAGCCCATGGGATTTCGCCTGATGTCGGATTCCGTGCGGTAGACGAGCCCCGGTACCTCGGGATACCGGTCGGGTGCACCCAGCCTCTCCAGCAGCATCGGGAGGGCCTCCTCGCCCTCGCCGGCAATCCCCAGGTCAACGCCGTAGTATTCGAGCATCAATTCCGGCGCGATGGAGAATCCGCTCCCGCCCAAGACGATCGGCGCGTTCGCGAACCGCTTGACCGTCTCGACGATGCCTCTCATCTCCGCGGCGAGGAAGCAATTGTACACCACGTCATCAAGGTTCCGGATGGTTATACCTACCAGGTCGAAGCCGGTGCCCCGGAAAAACGCCCGGATGACGGCCGCGGGCTTCTCCACGTGGCACAGGTCGAGGATCTGGACGCCGATCCGTCTGCACTCCAATTCGGAGGCGAGATACTCCAGCGCGATCGGGGCGACCCCAGGCCGGAGTCGGTTTGGGCTTACCAAAGCAACTCGCTTCTCAGACAAACTTTCCGCTTTCCTCCTCAGCCCGCTTGAGGCGGGTCGCCAGCGCCTTTGCGATCTCCGCTCCGACGGCGGCGTTATTCTTCAGCAGCGCAATGTTCGCGGCGATGGATTTTCCGCCGGTCAACTCAGCGAGTCGTGTGAGAAGCCACGGAGTGACTTCTTTCCCCCTGATCCCGGCTTTCTCCGCCTCCTCAACGGCTTGAGAGATTTCGTCGTCGAGTGCCAGTTCAGCTTCCGCCGGCACGGGGACGGCGACCACCATCCCGCCGGTCATCCCCAGCCTCCGCCGCAGCAGAAAGTGGTGGGCAACCTGCTCCGGTCCCTCGACCCTTTCGATCTTCAGCCCCGAACACCTCGAATAGAACGCAGGGAACTCGGCCGTCCGGTATCCGAGCACCGGAATCTGGTGGGTTTCGAGCCATTCCAGCGTCGCTGAGAGATCGAGAACGCCCTTGGCCCCCGCACACACGACAATGACGCCCGACTTCGCCAGTTCCCAGAGGTCGGATGAGATGTCGAACGTTCGCGCGGCTCCTCTGTGCACGCCTCCGATACCTCCGGTCACGAAGACGGCGATGCCCACTCGGTCGGCGATAAAGACGGTCGCGCTCACAGTCGTCGCGCCGCTCTCTCCCGAATCGAGAGCTCCCGGGAGGTCCCTCGTGCCGAGCTTCAGAGCAGCTTGTTCGCCTGCGAGAGACTCGATTTCGTTCTCCGAGATCCCGATACGTACCTTTCCGCCTCGCACAGCGATGGTTGCCGGGGTCACATCGGCATCGCGGATGATCGCTTCGAGGGCCAGCGCCGTCTCGACGTTGGAGGGATACGGGAGCCCGTGCGCGATGACGGCCGATTCGAGGCCGACGACGGGCCATCCTACCTCGAGAGCAGCGGCTACTTCCTGCGATACTTCCAGATAGTGCTTCATGGGCTTGGCATTCCAGTTGACCAATTATACAGTAAACCCGTCGGTTCGAGAAGAGAGACCAGCACCCGACCACACAAGCTTTGATAAGGAAGAGGAGCTCAACACACTGCGCTTATCGCGGTCACAGCAGCATGGCCTGGACGGAACGTACCTTGGAGCGCTGGTAGAGCCGCGCTCTCCGTCGGCGATGAAAACGTGAGGTCAACCAGAGAGATTCGTCCACAATGCGCTCCCGGAACGGGTGCGGAGGAAATCGAGGGCTTGGGAAAGGGTCGGGATTCCCGCTCGACCGCCGAGCTTCGTGCATTTGAGGGCCGCCGCCGCGCTTGCGAACTCGACAATCTCCGCGTGGGGCCACTCACGCGAGAGCGCATAAGAGAACGCTCCGTGAAACACGTCGCCGGCGCCGGTAGTGTCAGCTACGTCTACTTCGAACGCAGGCCGGCGGAATGTTCCCTCCGTCATCGCGTAGACACAGCCGTCCTCGCCCAGGGTGACAGCCGCCAGTTTCCTTCTCCCGCCGAGCATGAGCCGGGCGGCCTTCTCAGCATCTTCCTCGCCTGTGAACTGCCCTGCAAAACGCTTGGAGGCAACCAGGAAGTCCGTTCGCGCCACCAGCTCATCAGACCTGTCACGCACACTGCCGGCATCGTAGACCACTGGAATCCCGGCCTCGTTCGCCCAGCCCGCCGCTGAAACCGCCGCCGGAACGTCGTGGCCGTCCACGTGAAGCACGCGCGTCGACAGAATATGCGCGCGGTCGAGTTCCTCGGGCAGCAGAGAAGCGATGTCCGAGCGCGTCCAAAAGATTGTGCGCTTCCCCGTCTCTCGGTCCACGACGATGAAGGAAAACTGGGACGCCGCGCCGCGCTGGACAACGACGTGATCGGTGTCTACCCCGTCCTTCGCGAGCTCATCGAGCATGAACCGCCCGAAGTCGTCGTCGCCGACCTTGCCGACGTACGACGCGCGACCTCCGAGCCGCCCCACAGTGGCCATGGCGGTAGCCGCGGGTCCCCCACCCTGCTTGCTGAACTCGAGCAGCTCCATCTTCTCATCGAGTTCGGGGTACCGGGCCACAATGCCCAGGTAGTCCACCGCGCTGTATCCGATGCCGATTATGTCGAATGGCTCCATAATTGCACACCGGCGAGCATCGGGAGGCCACAGAGGGCCTCCCCTGCTAGGGCACAATTCCGAATCGTTTGAGTGCAGGGCTTCCTATGGGCCGGGCATCGCGTTCTCACCGAATGCAACCGGCCTCCCGCGCCTCAGAAGCTCACGCCCTTCGAGAGTAAGAACCTTCTTCACTGCGCCTTTTCTGTCCGTGCGGATCCAGACCGCCTCGCCGGTGAACTCGAAATCGAGGAACCTCTTGGGCTTGTCAACCAGCTCTCGGTCGTGGCAAATGATGAACACATCCTCGCGCTCGGGAAGCCGAATAGAGATCGCGGAGACCTGCCCCGGCCGGGGGCGCTTCCCATCCACCAGGCAGCGCAGCGGATTGACCTCCGGAACGACCGTCTCACCCGCGGGACACGGATATAGCACGGTCTCGAACACCGTCGGGACCTCGCTGGTCCTGGTAAACACCGCCGTGGGCGCAGGCTCACGCTCGTTGTACCAGGGAGAATAGTAGCCGAGTACCGGTCTTTCCTCTCCCTCGACCACACGGACGTCCGCACCATCCGACCGCACGACCGCCAGGTTCGCGGCGTCCGGGCTCGACGTCTTCGCCAGGCCGGGGCCCGCTTCCACCTGGCCCGGCATGAAGTGCCACAACTGCTCGAACTTATGCTCGCCCTCGCCGAACAAAACGTCGGCCACGATCCAGTATTCCGGCTTTATGAAGAAAATCTTCCGAACGTGCATGACCGAGCGGTCGTTCTCAGGGCCGAAGCCGTCGTCGTACGTGCCCTCGGCGTAGTCGAAGCCATCCCCCGGGACCCACCGGTTTCCGGGAGCGGGCTCCTTCACGATCCACTTGCCGCGGTCGGTCTTACGCCGGTGCTGGCCCAGCCCATCCACCAGGATCAGGTTGTGCGCACCCGCCACGCGAAACGGAGCGCCGACGGCATAGGAATAGCGCCCCGGATCGACGATGAGCGGCCGCCCGTAAGCGTAGACTTCCACGTCGAGCTTGTCCTCGTGCTGGTGTCCCGCTCCGAACGGGCCGGCATCCATCATCAGGTACAAATCGTCCGGCTCGTCACCCGTCCGCATGCAGAAGATCCCGGCGTACGGGAAGAAAACGGACTTTTTTGCCCGAGGCATGTCAAGCAAGGCCCTGACCTCAGGCATTCGTTCCGCGCCCAACTGTCGCATAGGGTCGGAGATACGCTCCATCTGATCGCCGAGGTCTGAATCGTTCAGCATCGGCGCCTTGCCGTCGGGCCGTATTATGCCGGCGTTGTACGCCATCATGCGCCGCAGCCCGTCGAAGTACTCCGTTGGGAATGTGACACGATCCGCTATGCGGCTCAGCAGCGCAGGATGCAGGAAGCTCCACAAGCTCACGTTGTGGTACGAACTCGACAGCTCGAACTGCGCACCGTCGGGGTAGACCTGGGTGGCCATCTGACTCATCAAACGGTCGATCGCAGTCTGCCGCCACTTCGGCGCATCTTTGAACTCCGGGAAGAGCGCTCCGATATGCAGCAGGCCGTTGCACTCCATTAGAAGCCAGTTCCCCCCGGCAGGATACTTCGCCAGGTAGTCCGCATGCTCGGCAAAGGACTTGAGCATGAGAATTCTGGCATCGGTGGTGAAACTCGGCGAATCCTTGAAGACCTGCCAGGCCACCTGCCACGAGCTGAAGGTCCTGATCCCGGCTTCGATGGTACGCCATGAAGAAGTCCGCCTCGATCTCTCCGCCGGGACGGGGTTGCTTACTATCCAGTCCGTAATGATCTCATTGAACGCGGCCGCGTACTTCTCGTCACCGGTTCGAGCATATTCGCGACCGAGCGCTTGAAAAAACTGATGGCGGTTCAGGAGCCACGGCCACTCGCGGTCACGGAATGGGCTCGCGGACCAGTCAATCTTCCGTTCCAGTTGAGCCGTCTTCAGCAGGATGGTGAACTTCCGCGCGAGGACATCGGCAGCGGACGTGTCATCGTGGCCTGAGAACAGGCCGTGCTTGGGCGGCTTATCCCAATACCAACCTGGGTGCGTCCGGGTTTTGTAATACCTGACCAGCAGATCCTTCGCCCGAGCATAATCCTCCGACTCGACGGCCGCCTTGACGTCCTCCAGTCCGGGATACTCCAGGTTTACCAGCTCGAAGAATGCCTTCGCCTGGACGTCGTCCGGCAAAACTTGCCCCCCATTTGCCATCGAACACAGAAAGCACAGAAATCCACAGATGACACAGATGGAGAAAGACTTTAGACCATAGACTTTAGACCTTAGGGGCCGGAGAGCGCGGCCCCACCTAAAGTCTAAGGTCTGATGTCTAAGGTCTGCCATTTCGTTCATCTCCGTTCACATATGTCCTTTCTTCCCAAATCAAGCTTGCCGCTCCCACCAGGCCCGCGTCGTTTCCGAGTTCGGCGCAGACGATCCGGACGGGGTCCGATTCACCTCGGAGAGAGTGCTTACATGCAATCCGGCGCGCAGGGTCAAGGAGCAGGTCGCCGAACTTTGCGACGCCTCCACCGATGACCACCATCGCCGGGTTGAGCAGGTTGAGCAAACTCACCAGTCCCCAGCCGAGGCATTCGCCGGCCTCGCGGACGACCTCCCGCGCGAGTTCATCGCGCATCGCCTCGCCGATAAGGTTCGGGCTGCGCGGCTCTGCCGACCTCAGACGCTTCACAAAGTCCGAGTCAACCCCCCGCGTGTCGGCCAGTTCCAGCACCCTGTCCAGGATCGCGGTGCCGGAAACGTATGCCTCCAGGCATCCGACGCTCCCGCAGTTGCACGGCCGACCGTCGCAGTCTATGGTCATATGCCCAATGGAGCCGGCGACGCCGAGCGCGCCCGGGAGCAGTTTCCCTTCGGACACGACGCCGCCGCCGACACCGGTGCCGATGGTGATGCAGATAAAGTCCCGCACATTCCGAGCGGCGCCGAATTTCCCCTCGCCGAGAGCAGCGCCGCTCGCGTCGTTGATCGCCCTCGCAGGCAGCCCGAAGCGCTCCTCCAAGATGCCTTTGATCGGCGTGCCCTTCCAGTCGGGGAGGAGCTTTGTCGCCTGGATGACGACACCCGTTTCGGGATCTATCTGGCCGGCCGCCGCGACCCCGATGCCTTCGACCTCCCCATCGGCACCGTGCCTCAGTTGGGCGACCATGTCAATAACCTGCGACATGACCGCCGGGCCGCCCTCGGACGCCGGCGTCGCGGACTCAACGCGGCCCGTCACACGCCCGGAGCGATCCACAAGCGCTCCCGCGATCTTCGTCCCGCCGATGTCGATTCCTATGGTGAACCTGTTCATTACTGCACCGCTATCCACTGAGCGCCTTCACGAAGCGTTCGGTGATCACCGACGGCCGAGTGATCGCGGTGCCGACCACGACAGCGTGCGCGCCCAGCTCGATTGCCTTCCTCGCCTGCTCAGGAGTCCGGATCTTCCCCTCAGCGATCACGGGGATCCGGACGAGGCCCGCCAACTCCTGAATCAGCTCGAAATCGGGCGCGTCGCTCTGTCTGCTGTACGGCGTGTATCCGCTCAGGGTCGTCGCAACCAAGACGGCGCCGGCTTTCTCGGCCGCAAGTCCCTCCTGTGCCGTGGAGATGTCGGCCATCACCGGCAGGCCGAGCTGCTTCACTTGAGCGATCAACTCCTCGGCGGAGCATCCATTTGCATGCGGGCGAAGGGTGGCATCCAGCGCGATTACGTCCGCCCCCGCATTTGCCACGTCCTCCGCCGCTCCGAGAGTCGGCGTTATGTACGGCTCGGAATCCGGGTAACGGAGCTTGTAGATGCCGATGACCGGTATCCCGACCGACCGCTTGATGGCACGGATGTCGGCCGGCCCGTCCGCGCGGATTCCGACGGCACCGCCGGCTTCGGCGGCCTGCGCCAGCCGCGCCATAAACGTGGACCCGTGGAGCGGCGCGCCCTCCGGCGCCTGGCAGGAGACGATGAGCCCGCCTTTCAAGCCTGCAATGATGTCGTTGTTCATCGTTCCTCTTTTCCTACCTCTTACACGCCGCCCGCCGCTTTCCCTCCGGCAAAAACAGCAAAGGCCGCCTCCCGACTTAATCGGAAAGCGGCCGATAACACCCAGGCCGGAGGTCCCGTAGTATTAGGAATTCGTCGCCCACCGCGCAAGGGGCGTTAGACCCGTCCTTTACAGCAGGGCGGGATTAAATCTGATCGAGGTTCCCTCCCGCACCGGCTCGGTGCTCCGCTCGGGCGCCTAACAGGCATCCCAGCGAGGGACGCAGTATCGCTTGGAGAACCGGCGACCACTGCAGGCTGCGATGACAGGAACTACAGACTTCGTCAGTTCTGCTGTTCAATGTGCTGCACCAGAAGCACTTGATCATAGTCACAAACTCCTCCCAGCCAACCACCAGAGGCCGTCAAGTGGTGCATTACCCCTGCTGTCCAGTTTACAAACCGGCAGTCTCTACTCAAGCAGGCCCGGTTTTCCTCCGCCGTGTGAAGCGGAAGTGAGGCATTCCCTGGTAATGGTACCTGCAAAATTCGTGCCAGTACTTGTAACAGGATGGATTTCAGGCAAATTTACTGGGTAGACGTATGTATACCAGCTCGGCGCTGAGCTGGACCCCTGCGCTAACCGTACGAAGCTGGCTGAAGCCAGCTTCTAACTGGGTTTGCAATCTTAGCGTGTGGATTTACCCACACGCGGTGGGCGAACCTTGAGAGAGGAGTTAGGCGCATCCCTCGATACGTCCCGGTGAATCGAGACTAGTCGGCATAAGCGGATCCGTCTGCCCCGAGTAGATGCGTTCGCCCCGGCGAACAGATAGTATCGAGGGGCACGGGAAGGACTGCGCCTCGCAATCTCTATCGCGGAGCTGTTACGGATCCGAATAGCAGGTCGGAATGTGGGGGAACGCCTTCTCCGCTCAGGAATCCGGACGCGTGAAAGCGAAATGGAATTCCGCCGCCGGGTGAAGCGGGCATCCGTGGCGGCGCGGGGCTAAAACTGCCTTATCGAGAGCGTGACCTTGCCCAGAACCTGGACATCGCGGCCGATCATGGGGGTGAATTCAGGGTTTTCGGGCTGGAGCCGGATGTGGTCTCCCTCGTGGTAGAACGTCTTCACGGTCGCCTCGTCCTCCAGCAGTGCAACGACGATGTCGCCGTTCGAAGCCGTGCTCTGCTGGCGGGCGATGACGATGTCGCCGTGGAAGATCCCCGCATCCGTCATGCTGTCTCCCCTCACCTTGAGGGCGAAGAGGTCCCCTGACTGCGCGAGGTCTGTGGGAATGGGGAGGTAGCTTTCTATGTTCTCGTTGGCCAGGAGCGGCTCCCCGGCGGCGATGCGCCCGACCACCGGCACAGGGACGAATCGGGCCTTCCTCGGTGAGTACTCGCCCGGCAGTTCGATGGAGCGGTAACCGTACTTCGACTTGGTGATGCAGCCCTTCTTCTCCAGGGCGTCGAGGTGCTTCTGGACGGTGCCGGTGGAGCGCACGCCGAGCTCGCGGGCGATTTCACGGACCGTGGGCGACTGGCCGGTCTTCGCCAGATGACGGCGGATGATTTCCAGGACCTGCTGCTGCCTTTTCGTGACTCTATACAAGGCCAAGCCTCCTCCGGTCGCCCTGCGCGACCAACGGATTATACCAAAAACTCGCGGGAGGGTACAGACCCCAACCTGCGAACGAGCCGGCCCCACGGCCTGTAGTCACGGAAATATCACGGAAATATGACAAATCGTTCGTTGACAGGGGGGGGGGGTTGGGAGTTAAATTAAAAGTGACATTCGCCGGTCAGCGATAGTGGCCCGCCTAAGTTCAGTCGTCGAGACTTCACCGCGCTGGGCGTGCCCCGCGCGACATTGGGAACGCGCTCTGCGGCCGTGGTTGGACCGCAGGTGGTCGGCGTCAAAGCTTCTCGGGAGGTGAAGAAATGAGATTCGCATTGCGATCGGTGTTTGCGCCTGTTCTCGGCCTTCTATTGACCTTCTCAGCGGCCTGGGCATCTGAGTTCCGGGGCCTGTACGTTGACGCGTTCCATCCAGGATTCAAGACGCACGAGCAGGTTACCCAGATGGTGAACGCTGCGAAGGACGCGAACTTCAACGCGTTGATCGTGCAGGTCAGGAAGAGGGGCGACGCGTACTACAACTCCAGCATCGAGCCAAGGGCGTGGGACATAGCGCCGGACTACGATCCTCTGGCGGACGTGGTCGAGCAGGCGCACGACGCCGGCCTGGAGGTACACGCATGGCTGGCGGTATATGAGGTCATGCACGACTCGAAGTGGTACAACCCGGGCCCCAGCCATGTCTACAACACGCACCCCGAATGGTTGATGGCCGACCGGGAAGGTAACACAACGCTGGCCGGCCGCACGATCTGCCTGGACCCAGGAGTGCCGGCTGTTCAGGACCACATCGTCTCCGTCGTTCTCGACGTATTGAACAAGTATGACGTGGACGGCATCCACCTGGACGGCCCACGGTACCCCGACACGGACAGCGGATACAACCCGACAAGCGTTGGCTTGTTCAATCAGCAGTCGAATAGAACAGGCCTACCGGAGGACGAGGATCAGGCGTGGTGCCTGTGGCGTCAGGCCCAGATCACCAATCTGGTTCGCAGGCTCCAGGCTGTGATTTCCGCAGCCAAGCCCAAGGTCAAGTTCTCGGTGTCGGTGTGCTCGGAGAGCCCGAGCACGGCCAAGAAGCGCTTTCTGCAGCAGTGGGACGTGTGGGCGAGGGATGATCTAGTGGACTTTGTAGTGCCCATGCTCTACATCACGGTGGACGGCATGCCCTATTATGCGAGCGCTGCACTTACCTCGAGGTACCAGCGGCATATGTACATTAGCGTGGGTGCATTTCGGCTGTCACCTGAGCTTGCGCGCAAGCACATCGAGGACGCGAGAGCGGCCGGGGCGGACGGGGTGGTGCTGTACAGCTATCACTACCTCGGGCCGAACTCCGGTTCGGCGACCTGTGCCAAGATGGCCGACCTTGCGTCGTCCGTGTTTGCGGAGCCGGCTTCGGTTCCCGAGATGGCGTGGAAGCGATAGGAAGGAGGTATTCCGCAGATGAGACCTTGGCGTTTCCGATATCTGAGCGTACTGCTGTTAGTGGTCCTGCCGGTTTGTGCGCCGACCATGGTTCTGGGATTGTGCTTCGGGTACGATCCTATCATCGAGGACGTTCAGCTTGTTGTCGGCACGTCCGCCCACCGTGTGTGCGTTGGGACTGAAGTCACTATGACGCTGTGCGCCCGCGATTACGATTATGATTACCCATGGTGGGGCTGGGACGGACTCAGGTTCTCCGGCTGGCCGGGCGACGAGCCACAGAACGAATACGACATCTTTGGCGAGTGGACCGGATCCTATCATTCCGAGTGGACAAACACGTACAATGAACCAGGCATCTACGAATATGACATCACGGCTGACGACATGGGGTTGATTCACGGCGACCCGCCGCGCTGTCCGGATCCCGCCGAGCCGACCCACGATGCGTGCCGCCACGTAGAGGTCCGGGCACACACGTTGGCACTGGATTCCCCTACCGACGATATGCAATTCATTGTAGGGGCGGACGAGTGCGACATCGCCGTGGTTGCGACTGTCGCAGGATACTATCCGCCTAGCGGTGGTTATACGTACTCGGTGAAATGGTGGGTGCGCCACGAGGGGGGCTCGTGGATTTTCAAGGGGAATCTGAATCCGGTAGGGCAAGCAGGCGAAGACCAGGACAAGTTCGTGGGAAGGTGGAACACGGACTACACCGAACGAGGTAATTGGGACGTAAAGGTAGAACTCTGGGTACACTATCAGCAACTCTGCTCTGCTCAGACAGCTAGTATCTTCTGTGCAAAGCCGACATGGCCCATCTGCGCAGACGGGCAGTACAACGGTTACATTTACCGCTGGCTCCACGGGACGGGCAGTAATAGAGGCGTAGACGTGGACATAACGGGAGGTGGCTGCAGCGGTACGGCACCCCTGCTGGCTTCGGAGGATGGTACGGCTACGCCGCATCAATTCGTGCCGACCGTACACTTCTGCGAGAGTATGAAGGACTACGACTGCCTGTGTAACCGGGTGGATTACGGCTCATTCAACGTGGAGCTCTTGGATGAGCAGACACCGACGTATGAATTGCGCACTTTGGCAAACGACCACTGGCACATGATGCCCGAGCCAGAGCGCACACAAGGGGCTGTCTCCTACCACCAGTCTCTGGGCAATGGCGGTTACACGGGCAATGTCAGTGGTTCCCACGATCACTTCATCACGCTGGTGGGCGGAACAGGCGTTTCGCCGGATAGGACGGGGGCGGTGGAGCAGGGAGACTATACGAATTGTGATCAGCAACTACATCCAGCGTGGTAGCGTAGTGAAGGGAGGCCCGGAAATGGCGCTTCTGCACGCCCAAGGGGCAATAGCAAGTTCTATCGGTGAGAGCAAGTATGGAATTGCCCTGTTCCTGCTCCTATTCTTTTCCTTGCTGGTCTCTCCTATGTGTGCGTTGAGTGCATTGGACGCGGAGGCCTCCGGGTTGTCCTTCCGCGAGCCTTTGGAGATGTGGCGGTTCAGGAGCGAAGCAGGTGTCGGCCGCGCGATACGTGTATCTGACGGCGGCGCCGTCGTCTCGGCACGTTGGAGCACCCCTGATGGCGAAGCTAAACCTGGAGGAAAAGCGATTCTTCGGATCAAAGAGGACGGGAGTATTGCATGGAAATACTCGGGTTCGGAGGCGTGGCGTGTTGTCCTGCAAGATGCCACCCCGGACGGCAAACTTGTGCTGGCGGCGTTGATTTCAAGGGCGGATCCCACCAAGATGAAACTGGCGGTGCTGGACGATACCGGCAAGGTTGTGAAGGAGACCGAGCCGATGGGGGACTCAAATTGGGTCTGGCTGTCGCCCGATGGCGAACTGCTGCTTCGCTGGGACAACGAGGTGAAAACCCTGATATTGGAGGAACTGATGTCCGGCAAGCGCATCTGGTCGCTGGAGGATGTGCAGCCGCCGGTTCGGCCGATGGAGGTTGATTTCGTGCAACCAGTGTTACAGGCTGGTTACGTCCTCCTCGGCGATGAGAAGCGCGGTATTGTCGCGGGGATAGACATACGCGGCAAACACCTATGGCGAATCAACCGTATGAAATGGTACGCCCCGCCAACATCCCCGGTGGTTGCCAGCGCCGATGGCAGATGGCTGGCGGCGAAGTCGGGTGAACCTGCTTGTGAGTCCATGCTGGATGTCGAGCCGCCGGGCGATGGAGGCGCGGTCGCGCCCCCGCCGTCATTGGTAGATCTGGATGACACTATCGCCTTGCTGGAGGTTGTTCTTGGCAGCGGCCGCGCGCGCGTGCCCCGCGATGTTCGCGTCGTGTGGCGACGCGCTATGAAGCTCAGTCGTATTCAGGGCCGAAGAATCCCACGGCGGGGCCTTCACGGCGGGGCCGTGATCCACATCGATCTGTTTGCCCCAGAGGTGGAGGATGAGGCGCCGCCGTCGCTCACGATTCTGACCGAGATGGGGGTCACTACGTACCACTTCAATGGGCGAGGCGTTCCGGAAAGAGAGACTGCGTGGCCGGTCTGTAAGCCCAGAGGAATGTTTGAGGCGTGGCTTCTTCCGTCCGGCCACCTCCTGGTAGAACGTCGAGCTAGTGTGGAGGGTCCGCGGGCGCTCCAGATTGTAGATCAAGCAGGGAAGGTCCTCTGGGACATGAAGCCGGAGGAGGAGATATTCCGGGTGAGCTTCGATAAAGACAGACGCTATATGATGGTCGAGATGCTCCGCGAGCTACGCGCTTATCGGCTGGAGTGACGGACAAACATCATGGCATTCAAGCGCCGAGATGGCAGCCTCGACACAACGCCCACGCGAAAGCCTGATTTCTAGCTGCCTAACGCCGTCTTTTCGTACACGGGAGACATCGTCCGCAGGCGGTTCACGATTCCCGGGAGCACCTTCATCACCTTGTCCAGGTGCTCCTGGGTAGTGTCCCGGCCGAGGGTCAGTCTCAAGGATCCGTGCGCCAGTTCGTGCGAGAGCCCGATCCCCAGAAGGACGTGCGACGCCTCCAGTGAGCCGGAGGTACACGCCGACCCGCTCGACACGCATATCCCGAACATATCGAGCGACAGGATCATTGACTCGCCCTCGACGCCCTCGATGCTCACGTTCACGTTGTTCGGCAGGCGCTTCGTCGGATGGCCGTTCAGCCGGCTGTCGGGGATGGTGGTCAGGATTCGTTCGATCAGCCAATCGCGCATCTTCGTGAGCCGGGCGGCTTCGTCGGCCATCATCGCCTGCGCGATCTCCGCGGCCTTCCCAAGTCCGATGATGCCCGGGACGTTGTGCGTGCCGGCGCGTTTTTTGTTCTCCTGGCCGCCGCCGTGCAGGTACGGGAGAATCCGCACGCCTTTCCGAATGTAGAGCGCCCCAACACCTTTCGGTCCGTACATCTTGTGCGCCGACAGGGAGAGCAGGTCGCAGTTGAGCTGCTTGACGCCAACGGGGACCTTGCCCACCGACTGCGTGGCGTCCGTGTGGAAGAGGATTCCCTTCTCGCGGGCGATAGCGCCGATCTCCGCGACCGGCTCGATGACGCCGATCTCGTTGTTCGCATGCATTATGGTGATGAGGATGGTCTGGCCGGTAATCGCCTTCCTGACATCCTCGGGCTTGATTAGGCCGTCGGAATCCACGGGCACGTAGGTGATCTGGTATCCGCGTTTCTCCTGGAATTCGCAGGTCTCCATGACCGCATGGTGCTCGATGGCGCTGGTGATGATATGCCGGCCTTTCGACTCATTGGCGAGTGCGGTGCCCACGACCGCCCAGTTGTCCGATTCTGTGGCGCCGCTCGTGAAGTAAATCTCGCTGGGCTGGGAACCGATTAGGGCGGCGACCCTCGCACGTGCGTCTTCGACGGACTGCTTCGTCTGCGTCCCGAAGCTATACAGGGTGGACGGGTTCGCAAACCGGTCGGTCAAATATGGCATCATCGCTTCCAACACCTCCGGGTGGAGCGGCGTAGTGGCTGCATGATCGAGATATATTAGCTTACCCATGGTATTCCTCCGTTGTCGAGAATGTTGCGAGCCAAAGCCCCGGGCTGAACCCCGGGTCTAATCCGAAAACGAACCCCGCTGAAGCGGGCTGCTCTTGTGTTTGCGATCAATTCGTTGAGTCTCACCCAGGAGGCTTCCTGCCGCCCGGCATATAGACCGGGCATTCTCCCGCATTCTGCGGGATCTCCCGCCCGGTGCGGGATCCCGTCTGGAAGCGGGACCGTCCGTAGGCGGGACACCGCCGGCCGCGGGTCTGCGCCGACCTTCGTTCGAACGCCCCCGGCTCTGCGCCTAGCCCCGGGCTAAAACCCCGGGTCTAGGCCCCTTTGGGACGAACCCCGCTGAAGCAGGCTCATTCAGTGCGGGCGCACGCTCAGGTATGACTCACATCCGCACCGGTTAACTCCAGGTGCATCTGGTTGACGACGCAGCCGGCGCGATGCTCGATCCCACAGCGCAGGCAGGCCTCCTCGACCGCGCTTTCCAGCTTGAGGGCAGCACCGACAAAGCGCTGAAGCGATTCGAGGAACTGCTGGCGCTCACCGGGGCTCATGAGACCGAGTACCTTCGACAGCCGGTCGGCGCGCTCCGACTCTGCCTTCTCGAGCATAGCCTTCGCATACCTGGTCAGGCGGACCTCTGCCTGGCGCCGGTCGTTCCTGCCCGGCTCGCGCTCGACCACCCCTCTTTTCACCATTCGATCCACCAGCATGGTCGCCGCCGGCTGAGTCACACCGAGTCCCTCGGCCAGGCTGCCGATGGTGCATGAGCCGTGCTGGGCGATGTGCTTCATCGCCTGAAGCTGAGCCATGGTGATCTCGCCTTCGGGTGCCTCCGCGAGCAGCCCCATGGTCATCGTCTTCAGCATGATCTTGGTGAAAACGTCGGAAACGTGCTGGGTTTGTGCAAGCAACTCGGCATCCTTCATGGTGCTCAGACCGTCCTCTCAGCCGTTCGAGGCATCGCATAACTTTGTTATTATATAACCTAGTTATACATTACCCGGATTCGCCGGTTTTGTCAACATTCTTTGGGGTATAGTTTGAGAAAAGTCTGCGGCCTTCCCAGATAGTGCACAGTTGACTGACAGGTTGGATGCCGTTAGAATGGCTGTGCCATGAGACTTGACGATCTGCCACGGGTACATCTTGCGAATCTGCCGACTGCGGTCGAGGAAGCGCCGAGGCTTGGAAGGGAACTCGGTCTGACGCGCCTTCTCGTCAAACGCGACGACAACACCGGCCTGGCGCTCGGCGGGAACAAGGCCCGCAAGCTCGAATACCTGATGGCGGAAGCGCAGGGCACAGGGGCGCAGGTCGTCATCACCTGCGGAGGCGCTCAGTCGAACCATGGCCGCATGACCGCTGCCGCCGCACGCAAGCTCGGCATGGACTGCGTGCTCTTCCTCACCGACCCGATGCCGGAGGAGTTCCAGGGCAACCTGCTTCTGGATGCGCTTCTGGGCGCGCAGATCAAGTTTCTGCCCGGCGCGGACATCACGCAGCTCGACGAGGCGATGGCGGCTGAGGAGGCACGGCTGATATCCCTGGCCCGGACGCCGTATGTGATTCCGATCGGGGGCTCCACTCCCCTCGGCGCCATGGGGTACGTCAGCGCGGTCCAGGAGACGGCGGAGCAGTTGAAGAAGCTGGGGGCTGAAAACCCGGACATCGTCATCGCGGTGGGATCCGGCGGCACGATGGCGGGTCTGGTGCTCGGATGCTACCTCTTTCTACCGGAAGCCAGGCCTGTCGGCATCTCAGTCAGCCGGAAAGCGGATCAGGCGCGGGAGCGTGTCGTGCGGATTGCCATCGAAGCGGCGAAGCTGGTGGGCATCGGCCACGAGCCGGAGATTGGTAAGATGATCGTGCGCGACGAATACGTCGGCCCAGCTTACGGCATTCCAACGCCTGAAGGGAAGCACGCCATCCTGCTCGCCGCCCGGACGGAGGGGCTGATCCTCGATCCCGTGTACACGGGCAAAGCCATGGCCGGCCTGATAGACCTCGCCCGGAAAGGCGAGATTGGGCGCGACCGGTCCCGAAACAATCGGGACAGGCCTGTGCTGTTCTGGCACACCGGCGGATCGGCCGGGCTGTTTGCCTTCGAAGAACTCTTTCACGACGAGGCAAGAATGCTATCCTCAACATGAACCCAGAACACGCAGCGCAGACCGGAAAGCGCGGGGCGCGGAGATTCGGGGATCGGTCGCGGCGCCTCTGTTGGCTGCCGCGCGTCTCAGTCCCGGTTCCGCTCAATTTGCGTTCAAGGGAGTGATCCTTATGAAGAAAGTGGGATTCGGAGTAATCGGAACGGGGCTGTGGGGTGAAGTGCATGCAAGGGCGTACGCCTCCGACGACCGCATCACCCTCGCCGGCGTCTGCGACCTCGTCGAGCAGAAGGCGGAGTCGGTCGCCCAGGCGTACGGAACCATGCACTACACGGACTATCGTACCCTCCTTGCCGACGAGCTTATCAAGGCCGTATCCATCGCCACGCCCGACTTCGCGCACGCGGAGATCGCCGTCGCCGCCGCCCAGGCGGGAAAACACATCCTCGTCGAGAAACCCCTCGCCACGACGGTCGAGGAATGCCGGCGAATCATAGACGCCGCCTCGCGCTCGGGCGTGAAACTGATGGTTGATTTCCACAATCGGTGGAGCCCCCCGTTCTGCAACGCCTGGGAGACAATCAGGCGCGGGGAGATCGGAGAGCCGCAGCACGTGTACTTCCGCCTGAACGACCGGATCTTCGTCCCCACCGAAATGTTGTCCTGGGCAGGCAAGTCCACTATCGAGTGGT
>Ga0114930_10001853_pt1 | contig 19640 bp, 14 predicted proteins | sample AnhtaG_FD_87300 | JGI IMG/M metagenome (GOLD analysis project Ga0114930, IMG submission 87300) | Deep subsurface microbial communities from Anholt, Denmark to uncover new lineages of life (NeLLi) - Anholt_01485 metaG | ecosystem: Environmental > Aquatic > Marine > Oceanic > Sediment | place... | reverse complement strand
AGCCAGAACGTGGGCGCCCATTCGGTGCGGCCGTCGTCGCCGTGGACCGCCTCGTAGGGGTTCTTGTCCCAGCGCATGATGGCCCGTTCGCTGGCGGGCAGCAGCCGGTCGGTCTGAACGGCCTCGAGAATGGGACTCCGCACGAGTTGGACGTCCTCGCGCTGGGTGTTGTCGACGCGCCAGTTGATGAGGTCCAGGGGCGAGTCGCGTAGAAACGCGAGCGAGTCCTCGATAGCGGGTTCTTCGCCGGTGCAGGCCGCGTACGTGAAATGGAAATAGGGGCTGCCGTCGCGCCGCGCGCCGCGATACCAGGTGTCGATGCTCTCGCGGAACAGGGCCAGCAGTTCGGGGTCTTTCTCATACTTGAGCAGGCCGGGGTAGGCCATGGCCAGAAGCTCCGTGTCGATGTGGGTGATCCACGCGGGTTGATAGGTCTTGGCGCGGCGGACGTTCTCGGCGTAGCCATGCTCATGCAGCAGGCTCAGGAACGCCTGCTGGTACTTCTCGTCGCCTGTGATGTGATAGGCGGTCTTGAGAAACGACACGATCTCGAGCGAGTTGATGCCGCACTCGGGCGCCCAGTCCGGGTCGTGGTTGAGCTTCTCGGGCGACCACACGCCCCAGCGCGTGTGCGTGCCGTCGACGTCGACCAGGACGTACCCGCCGTCGATGATGTAGTCCATCACCTTGCGGACGTGGGCCCGCACGCGCTCCTTCTCCGCGTCGTCGGCCACCAGGTCGTAGTAATAGTGGTACCCAAAGAAGTGGCCGGTGATCTCGTCGCTGCTCGTGTCGCGCTTCCACAACCATTGGCCGTCGCGCGAGGGCAGCCATCGTTTCTCGACGCGTTTGTGGCGCGGGTCGCGGGCGCGGCGGTCGGCCCATTCCCGTTCGTCGAACGCATCGCCGGGGTCGTGCCGGTGCGTCCACGTGGCCGGGATGACGGTGCGGGCGATGAAGCCCGGGGTCTCCGTGACGGTCTGCAAGAGAACCAGGAAGTCGAACGCCTTTTTCGCGTTGGCCTTCGCCTCCGGAGCCTTGGTCACCGCATACCGGAAGCACTCCGCCACCATGTACTGGGCCGTGTAGGACCCGTCGTTGTCGTCGTCCTCCGGTTCCCATCGGCCCGTGTCGCCGGGGACCGGCAGCCGGCATTTCTCGACGATGAAGGGCTCGCGGATATGGCGCTCGTGCAGGACCTTCTCAAAATAGTCGGCCTTGTCGGCCAAGGTCATGCGCTTCTGTTTGATGGCGCTGACGCCGCCGGCCGTGGCGACCCAGGCCGTGCCGTCCTTGTCGAACGCGACGTCGCGCACGTCGTCGTCCAGCAGCCAGCGGCGGCTGTGGTGCAACGACCACGCGTGGCCGTCGTAGCGCGTGACGCCGCGGTTCGTGCCCACCCACATCCGGCCGTCGGGGCCGCAGGCCAGGCACTGCACCTGCGCGCTGGGCAACCCGTCTGCGGACGTGAAGTGGCGCACGCGCCGGCCGTCGCGATGCACGGTAACCCCGCCGAGGCTGGCGATCCAGAGGTCCCCGTCGGCCGCATAGGCCACGTCGTATACGTTGCAGCTCAGCAGGTCTTCTTCCGAACGGTACACCGTGTCGCCTGCGTCGGTGTGATGAAAGAGGGCCGTGCCCGTTGCCAGCCACACGCCGCCGGCCGGGTCGGCCACGGCCGAACGGATATCGCGGGACGGCGCCGGCTGGGCGTCCTGCCAGACCTCGTCGTCGTCGCAGTCGGGGCCAATCCCGGCGACCTTGCCGTCGGCGTCAAGCCACAGGGCCGTGATCGGCTCGTCCGTCCCTGCCAGTTTTCGCAGCCCCTCGGGGGCGGCGTAGTAGATGCCGTTCCACGCGCCGACGAAAGGGGTCCCCTTGCCGTCGATGACGACGTCGAAGGTGGGTCCGGCCGCGGCCGCGGCCATCTGGGCGGCCCACTCGCTACCGCCTGGCTCGAGAACGAAGGCCCCGGCGCGCGTGGCGGCCCAGACGCGGCCCGCGGGGTCGACGGCCACCGCCCGAACGTCGTTCATCCCCGCTTCTTCGCCGATGGGATAGGCTTCGTGGTACTCCTGTATGAACGGCATGTCGTTCGCTCCTACGGCTGCGTTCGCGGCCATGGCCATCACCGAAACACAAACCAGCCAACTCACGTACGGGTTCGGTCTAGTCGTCACCGGTCGCGTTCTCCCTCGCCTGTTGGGCCTTTCGGGCCTCCTCGACCAAGCGCCGGAACGGCGCATTGAACCGCGGGTCCTTCGGGCGCAGTTTCTCCGGATGGAACTGGACGCCCAGGATGAACGGGGCGGCCGTACCTTCGATCGCTTCCACGACACTGTCGTCCGTGCGGGCCGCGATGACGAAGCCCGGCGCGAGGTCCCTCACGGCCTGGTGGTGATAGGTGTTGACCACGAGCCGTTCCGTGCCGAATAGCTCTTGAAGAAGACTGCCCTTCTCGATGGTGATCGGATGCTCTTTCTTTTCCTTGCTCAGGGCCGAATAGCGGTGGACCACCGTGCATGGGCAGTGGCATTCGGACGGGATGTCCTGAACAAGCGTGCCGCCGAAGTAGACGTTCAACACTTGGTGCCCGCGGCACACGCCGAGGACCGGCAGGCCGCGCGCCTTCGCGTGGTCGAGCACCTTGAACTCGAGCCGGTCGAGGGCCGCGTCGGTCTTCTCGAGCTTCTCGTGCCGCTCCTCGCCGTAGTGCTCGGGATCGACGTCGATGCCGCCCGGAAGCAGCACGCCATCCAGGCCCGGCAACAAGGCGTCGACCCGTTCGGGCGCGTAGGTCTGCGAGACGACGACGACCATCCCGCCGTTGTCTTCGACAGCGTCGCGGTAGGGTCGCTGGTCGTCCTTGCCTTTCTCTTGCAGCTTGACGAACTTTGGCGCGGCGTAGATGAGGCCGATATTCGGCCCGTCGGCGGGGGCCGCCACCGCGGCCCACAGGGCCGCAATGGCCAGCAAAGCGCGCAGGGCCGTGCGTCTCTTGGTCATCGTGTGTCCTCTGCAAGACGTCCCGGCCGCGAGCCGCTAGGCCGCCGGCCGCACGGGTTGCTTCGCGGCGACGACCTTCGCGTCCTGCTCCTTCAGCCATTCGAGGATGTCGTCGAGGACGATCCGAACGGTCTGCTCGTCAAAGCCGATGTGGTCGCCTTTGTAGATCTTGATCTTCTTGGGTTCACGGACGGCGTCTTGCAGGGCGCGGGCGGCATCCGCGGCGATGAGGCCGTCGTCGGTGCCGTTTTGCAGGAACACGGGGCGTGGCGAGATCCGGCCGGCGTAGCGCAGCGGATCGGCCGCGCTGAGCAGGTACCAGCCGATCAGCTTGACGACCGGCATCCAGGGCCCCCTCTTCGTGATCTCATCGGCCACCATGCGCGCCTCGAGCAGCTTGGGGACGTTGCCGCCGCCGTAGCACAGCACAACGGCCTTGATCCGCTCGTCCAAGGCCGCGACCGTGGTCCCGGTGATGGCGCCGTAGCTGGCGCCGGTCAAGTAGATCCGGTCGGGCGCGATATCGTCGCGCGTCTCGAGGTAGTCAATGAGGCGCCGGGTGTCGTTCACGGTGTACGCGGGCCGTAACCGGAACGCCTTGGCCTCCTCGATGAAGGGAACGTCTCGGAGCTTGCGTTCGCCCTGCATCAGTTGATCGAAGCTGACGAACGCGAAGCCGGCCAGCACGAAGGGCTCGGCGATCCGGTCGAGAAAGCCCTTGGACTGGCCGATGCCGTGCAGGAAGATGACGCAGGGCAGGCGGTCCTTGTTGCCTATGGGCGTCGCCAGGTAGGTGGGGACACGGCCGTTTCGGTAGCCGTTGAAGTACAAGTGCGTGCGCACGTAGGTGGGTCGGCCCAGGCCCTCGCCGGCCTCGCCGGCCTTCTCCTCGATGTCTACGACGGCCGGTTCAAGCGGGGCCGAGGGGTCGTATCCGTCGAAGTAGGAGGCGTCCATCTTCGCTTTAGCCACGCCCGCCACAACCACGACCAGTAGGACCAGCGCGCCGATTACGCCACCGATGATCTTGAGCCATTTCATCGCTACATCCTTATGTTTCAAGCAGTTAGACGCGCCCGCGCTTTGCCGGCCGCACCCCTGATCTTAGGGGCACGGCGCGTTCGGTGTCAACATGGCGGTCGCCGCGCGTGGCCGCCGGCCCGCGTCCCAGGCCGCACGGGCTGCGCCGGAAACCCGGCGGGCGCGCGGTCAAGAAAACGGGGTGAAAATTATCGCTTGACAAATCGCTCGTTAGTTTGTACACAAACGGCAATGAAAATGGGTATGAAACGCGATCCCGAGGGGTTGTTCGGAAGCGCAGGCCGCAGCGTAGTGCTAAGCTGGCTTGTTGCTTCTGTAGTCTAGGAGTTGAGTAGGAAGCGGTAGTTAACCAACAGGAAGGAGCATCAAGATGGCAGCAGTAAAAGCACTGACCAAGGCCCAGATCATCGCGAAGCTGGCGGACGAGGTCGGCCTGCCCAAGAAGCAGGTAGTGGCGCTGTTGGAAGCCCTGGCGAACCTGGCCTACAAGGAGGCGAAGAGAGGCTTCACCGTCCCGGGGCTCGGCAAACTCGTCATCGTCAGCCGCAAGGCCCGCGACGGGCGCAATCCCGCCACCGGCGCGAAGATCCGGATCCCGGCCAAGCGCGTGCTGAAGTTCCGTATCGCCAAGGCCGCCAAGGACGCCTGCGCGCCCCCCAAGAAATAGGCGCGCGTAACGGGGAACGGTCAAAACCCGCGCGCACCGCGAGACAGACGGACCCTCGCGGGACGTGCGGGTTGTCTCTTGTCGGCGTACTGCCGATGACGAGAGGGCCGTCTTCATCTTCATCTCCGTCTCCATCTCCCACGCCTCCCGGTCAGCCGGTCGTGCCCGGGATCCCGTCATCGTTGCGCACGGCCACCTTGAACGGATGGCACGACAGCCTCGTTGCGCCGGGCGTCGTCTGCGGCCCGCACCCGCAGACGTAGTTCGTGGCCGTCATCCCCAGCTTGTCGCTATAGTCGCGCCACATCGCGAAGTTCTCCGTGGATAGCGACACGGGGACCTCGGCGTCGTGTTTGCGGATCTCCTGGAGATGGTGGTCGTAGATCTCGGCGCGCACCCACGGCGGAAAGGGCTTCGTGCGCGTCTTGGCCATCTCTTCGCAGCTCGTCTCGGCCGCCTCGAGATAGGCCGGCTCCAGCAAATCCGCGGGCAGCCGCCGTTTCATCTCCTCCACCGGCGTCCACATAAAACAACACAGGCTGATGACGTCCGGGCGGGTCTTCTCGAAGATGAGGCGGGCCGTCTCGGCCGCGTCCTCCCGCCATCCTCGAACCGGGATGATGGGCTTGAATTTGTAGCGAACGGGATACGCGGCTTGCTCCGCGACGCGGGCCGCCTCGATCCGCTCTTCCGTCGTGCCGGTCTTCGGTTCGAGCAGCCGGCTCTGGGTCGGCCCGCTGATGCTCCACACGATGATCGTGTGCCCGTTGTGCTCGAGGTCCGCCATCCACTCCGTGTTCCACGTCTTCGTGTGGATGATGAGGTAGCGGTCCTCGAGCGTCCCGAAATACTCGATGAGGCGGGCCAGGCAGCCGAGCTCCGGTTCGAGGCAAGGCGGGTCGGCGTCGTCGTCCAACAGATACGTCTTCTGCCAGGGATGACGCTCGATGATCTGCCCCAGAAAGCTGCAGTACTCCTCGACGTTGACCATGACGCCGAGCAGGCCGCCGAAACCGCAATAGTGGCACCGGTGCACGCATCCGTTCTGCAAATGGATGCGCCAGCAAGGCCGGCACACCTTGTCGTGGCGGTCCGGGTCGCCGGCCAGGTTGTAGTTGGCCCAATGAAAGGCGCCGCCGCCCAGGAGCACGTCCAAACATTGTTCCGTCGGCACGCCGCTATCGACGAGCCGCTGCCGCCGCTTCGCCGCTTCGTCCTTGCCGTCGAAGCGGAACGTGTTGAACAGCAGGATCGGGTCGCGGATCTCGGACAGCGTGCCCATGGGCACGCGCCCCTCGATCAACCCCTCCTTCAGAATGAGGTCCGGCAACTGGTCGTCCGTGTACGTGACGACCTCCCGCGGTTCGCGCAGCGCCGCGACGACCCGTTCGACGCGGGCGCGGTAGGCCGCTTCTGTCATGACGGTCTCGTGAGCGTAAACGGCCGGCGGGGCCAAGTCGTACATCCGTGTATCTCCTTGCGGCATGGCCAAAACTACTCGGATCGAGTATAGCTTCCGGGGCAGGACGTATCCATGCGGAAGGAAATCGCGGCCCAAATCGCCGACAAAAAGGCGCACTACGTCCTGGCGCTCAAAGGCAACCATGCCACGGTTCACGAGCAAATCAAGGAACTGTTCACGGACGCCGTCCCGAACTCTACGGTCTTCTCACCCGGGACGTGCGCATGTGGCAGGATTATGCGGACATCCCGTGGGATTTCCCCGAGTGCGCCGACCTCGTCAACAAGGCGCAGTTGTGAGTGCGACTGACGAGGAAGTACGAAGCGCACATCATGGGGGCCGTTGTGAAAGGTGAATTCACTGCCCTGCCGTGCATGGTTTTGGCGGCGTGGCAGCAGCGGATTGGGAGGCGGCATAGCGGACGTGGCGCAGCCGAGGACACGCCCTCAGCTTGGACTTCAGCGGGCCTTGCGAAGCCTGAACGGATTCGTCACCTGGCTGAAAGCACCTCGTATGAGATATATTTGAGGCCGGGTGATGCGTCTACTTCAGAACGAGAAGACCGTGTTGGGCACGCCGTGCTTCCCGGAGAAAGGAACCTGAAAATGAGTCGCCTTGCCAGTACGTTGATCGCTGCCTTAGCCATGACCACATCCGCCGTCGCGGGCAATCTGTCCATAACGGCCGACCCCTATATGACGGGCGGTCTGTTTGCGAGCCCGTTGCTGCCCAAGGAGGGGCAGGACGTGTTGATAACGGTCCGGGCTGAATGCGCGGGGCGTGTTCCCGCGGCCGCGGAGGCGCTCCTTAGCATCCGGACTGAAGATGGCGACCAGGTGGCAAGGGAGAAGCTGTCGCTGTCGAGGAAAGGGAGTTGTGCCGAGGCGAGCTTTACGTGGTCTTCGGATCAGAACGGGTTGTATACGGTTCGGGCGGCCTTGGATCCCGAGAACAAGGTGGCCGAACAAGACGAGGATGACAACGCCGCGGAGCTGATCCTGCCGGTCATCGTCAAGGGCAAGTGCCGCGACCTGCATTTCCCCTGGTACCGCGAATATGAAAATGGGCGCTGGTGTACGTGCGTAACGGCCGCGGGCAAAGATGCCGAGAAGCATCAGCGCCTTGCGGAGCGCGGGGTGACCCCGCTCCATTGGGCGCCGGGCAAGACGTCCTACGATTGGAAACGCGCCAAAACCCATCCCGAGGAAGTCCTCGAGCTGATTGAGGAGAAACTGTTCCAGCGGTACGCCTCTAAGGACAACACCTACGGTTGCGGCATCGACGAGGTGGGCGGCTATCCCGGGACCTTCAGTTTGCGGGCTTCGGTTGCGGCCATGGAAGGACTGGTCCGTGCCCGCAGGGAGACGCACGGCAAGTTCTACGCTGTGTGGAACGCCGGCGGCACGCGGCCGGAATTGGCGGCCGTCTGTCGCCGGGCAGCGGACGTGTATCTGCTTGAGACCTACCTTTGGCGCGCGCTTCCCGATGAATTGGGCGCGGTGGACGTGTACGAATGGATCACCTCTCGCATCGAACCGGTGATACGGTCCAGCGACATGTTCCAGCCCGCCTACGGCAACCACTGCTACACGCTGATCGGCCTGGACAACACGGAGCGACCGGACCGGACCGACTTGGGTGAACTGGAGAACGTCATCCGCTTCATCCGGAGGGAGTTCCCTGAGATGCGAGGCGTCGCGTGGTACAACGGCAGTACGTTCATGGAGAAGACGGAGGGCAACCTCGCCAAGATGGAGGAGGTCAAGGCCGCTTCCGACCGCCTCTGTTTCGAGTACTGGATAAGGCCGTGTGTAACCTTCCTGCAGGGAAGCCTGTGGCTTACGCGGGATTCGGACGGCGAGACCTACGTGGCCGCGGCCCTAAGCAACATCGGCAGCATCGACTCGGGCGAAGTCGTTGTCGAGTTCCTCCTGGATGGAGAACCCGTCGGCACGCAATCCGCCCCATCCGTCCCGGCCGGGGACAGCCGGTACAAGAGTCTGGTCACGCTGAAGCAGCCCGTCGCCCTCGGGACAGGTCCGCATTCGTTCAAGGCACATATCCTGTCGGCGCCCGGGGCCACGGTCCTGGATCCCAGCATCACGCTGGACCGCTTCGTATCGGACTAGTCCATCCGACTGCGTATTGCGCACAAGATGCAGCAAGCACGTGGGCGCGGTTACTCGGCTGCGTCGAGGCGCGGCCCCTGCCTCCGGAACCGGCTGGACAGCCGGCGCTACCCCGCATCTCTCACACCCTCCGTGTCATTGCGAGCGAAGCGAAGCAATCCCCTTGCCCTGCGGGGATTGCTTCGCTTCGCTCGCAATGACACGGAGAAACGCACTGTCTCTACGCCGGTATCTCTCTCGCGCTGGCAGGCCATTTTGCGTGGGGCCTTTGAGCAACTGCGGCCCGACGACTGTGAGCAATGCGGGCTACGGGGTCGCCGTCCGTTCGTTCACACGCTCTGACGGCTTCTTTGACGTGAGCCGGGTCAGATTGGCACAATGGCGGGAAGCTGGCTCACAAGGGCAATCCGCGTGTTTGGCCGGATGCCCACACCAGGAGGCAAAATACATGAGTAGTAGGATTTCTCGTCGGGGTTTCTTGTCCGGGGCGGCCGCGGCCGTGGCCGCGCCCTACATCGTGCCGGCCTCGGCACTGGGCAAGGACGGCGCCGTGGCGCCCTCTGAGCGCATCGTCGTGGGCGGCATCGGCATTCACGGCCGCGGCTCGCACGACCTGCGCTGGATCATGGGCAATAAGGACGTCCAGTTCGTGGCCATCTGCGACCTCTGGAAACAGCAGCGCCACCGGGTCAAGGCCCTCGTGGATGAGCACTACGGCAACAAGGACTGCGCGATGTATCGGGACCTGCGCGAGTTCCTGCCCGAACGCACGGACATCGACGCGGTCCTGATCGCCACGGGCGACCGCTGGCACGCCCAGGCCTCTATCCGGGCCATGCGGGCGGGCAAGGACGTCTACACCGAGAAGCCCTCGGCCATGACCATCGCCGAGGGACGGGCCGTGGTCGAGACCGCCCGGCGGTACGGACGGGTCTACCAGACCGGCACGCAGCGTCTCAGCGAGGCCAACCATGTGTTCGCCATCGAGATGGCCCGCACGGGGCGGCTGGGCAAAGTCCATACCGCGTATGCCCATATCGCGCCCTGGGACGCGGCCAAGATGTCGCACGACTGGCGGCCCGCCGAGGAACAGCCGCCCAAGGACGAGATCGACTGGGATATCTGGCTGGGGCCGTGTCCCTGGCGGCCGTTTAACCGCGAATATGTCAGCGGCGGCTGGCGGGGCTACTACGATTTCCACACGAGTTGCATCGGCGAGTGGGGCGCGCACACCTTCGCGCAGGCCCAGGCGGGACTCGACGCCGGGGATACGTCGCCGATCAAGTATGAGTACGTCGATAACGACAATGGCGACGGCATGGTGTGCACCTTTGCCAACGGCGAGAAGCTGATCCTCTCCCGCGGGGACAAGTACTGGCACGGCTCGTGCGGGGAGCGGTTCGACGGCGAGAGGGGGTGGATTGGCTCCGCTGACGGGTATTCCATGACGGAGGCGTCCTCACCGGAGTTGCTGGCCGAGTACAAGGAGGTGGTCGGCGAGTACGTCGCGCGTACCGGGCGTTCGTTGGACCACATGCGGAACTTCCTGGACTGCGTCAAGTCGCGCGAGGAGACCGTGGCGAACCCGACGGTGATGCATCGCTCGATGAGCACCGTGCACGCCGCCAACATCTGCATGTGGCTCGGGCGAAGCCTCGATTACGACCCCGTGGCCGAGGAATTCATCAACGACGACGAAGCGAACCGTCTGCGCTCACGCGCTCAGCGGGAACCTTGGGTGGTATGAAGTCCGGAGTGGAAGGAAAACGCGAGACCATGCGGAACTACAGAACGAAACTCGTCCTGATCGCGGTGCTCACCCTGATTGCCGCCGGGCCGGCTTGGGCCCAGGAAACCGACCCCATTGCCGTCCTGCAATCCGACGCGCCCCACGAGAAGAAGGCGACCGCCTGCCGCCACCTCGCCCTCGAGGGCGGTCCGGAGGCCGTGCCGGTGCTGGCCTCGCTGCTCACCGATGAGAAGCTTTCGCACATGGCGCGCTACGCCCTCGAACCGATGCCGTGCGCCGAGGCGGGCGAAGCCCTGCGCAACGCGCTCGGGAAGGTCGGCAATCCCCTCAAGGTGGGGATCATCCACTCGTTGGGGATGCGTGGCGACCGTCAGGCCGTACCTGCGTTGATCGCGTTGCTCGCCAGCGAGGACGCGATGGTGGCCCAGACCGCGGCCCGGGCGCTTGGGAGAATCGCCACGCCCGAAGCCTGCGAGGCGCTCGAGGATGCGCTTGACCAGGCCAACGTGCCGCCGGGCAATCTGCTGGCGTTCTGCGACGGGCTGTTGGCTTGCGCCGAGACGCTGGCCGAGGCGGGGCAGCGCGACGAGGCCATCGCGATCTATGACCGTCTACTGAAGGTTTCGGATGCCCCGCGGCAGGTCCGCACCGGGGCATTGCGAGGGGCGGTGCTCACGCGTGGCGGCACGCAAGGCCTGCCGTTGCTGGTCGAGGCGCTTCACGGAGACGATGGCGCGCTGTTCGCCGCCACCATCCGCACCTCGAGGGAGTTGGGCGAGGATGAGGCGGTCACGGCCGCGCTGGCCGATGAGCTCGGTGGGCTTTCTGCGGAGAGGCAGATTCCCCTTATGCAGGCCCTGGGACATCGCGGCGACGTGGCGGCCGGGCCGGCGTTGATCGCCGTGGCCAAGGAAGGACCTACCGACGTCCGTATCGCCGCGCTCCGCGCCTTGACGCGGATGGGGTACCGCCCCGCGCTCGAGTTGATGGTGCACCTGGCGTCGAGCGAGGAGGCCGAGCTGGCCAAGGTCGCCCGGGATGGCCTGAGCTATTTCCCCGGCAAGGGCGGAGATGAAGTGCTCACGACGATGCTGGACGACGAAGACGCCAAGGCCCGCCGGGCCGCCGTCGAACTGATTGGGCAGGGGGGCTTGGCGGCGCCGGCCGACATCCTGATGAAGGCCGCGGCAACCGATGCAGACGAAGGGGTGCGCGTCGCCGCGTTGAAGACCCTCGGGCGCTACGCCGGCATGGACGAAATGGCGGGGCTCTTGCAGCGTCTGCTTCAGGCCCACTCTCCGGCGGAGGTGCAGGCTGCCGAGAATGCCCTGCAAGCCCTCTGCCAACGGCAAGAGCGGATGCCGTCCGGCAAGGTGGTCATCCAGAAGGCCGTGTACGGCGGTTTGCCTGATGGTGCCTCGACCGACGTTACCGAGAAGGTCGCGGCCATGGTCGCCTCGGGATCGCCGCAAATCGGAGCGACTAACGCCAACTTCGGGGACCCAACGCCCGGGACTCGCAAGAGGCTCCGCGTCGAGTACAGCGAGAACGGAAGGCCGCTGAGCAAGACGGTCGAGGAAGGCGCGACCCTGAAACTGACCACGGCGTCGGCGCCGCCCGTCATTGTGGATGCCTTCTGCGCGGCGCTGGCTGAAGCGCAAGGGGAGGCCCGGCTTGCCCTGCTGCGGCTCCTCGGGTCCACGGGCAGTCCCAAGGCCCTCGAGGCCGTCTGCGCCGCGGCCGCCGGTGAAGGAGACGCCAAGGCCACCGCATTGCGCGCGCTGTGCGAGTGGCCGACCCCCGACGCGCTGCCCGAGGTGATGGGGCTGGTCAAGGATCCCCCGGACCCGACGCTGAAGGTGCTCGCTCTGCGCGGCGCGGTGCGGATGCTCAAGCAGAGCGAAGCCGAAACCGCCGAACTGCTCCGGCATTATGCCTTGCTGATGGAACAGGCCCAGACAGCCGACGAGAAGAAGACCGTGCTCAGCGGTCTGGCCCAGGTGCGCCATGCCCAGGCCCTGGATCTGGCCCTGGGCCAGTTCGCCGACGAATCGCTCCGAGCCGAATCGCTCCAGGCCGCCGGCGCCATCGCCAAGGACCTTGGCGCCGCCGCCAGGGCGGACGAGGCGTTCTTGGACCTAAGCGCATGGCAGGGCAACATGGACTACTGGCGCGTCGAAGACGGCGCCATCGTCGGCCACAGCGACGAGCCGATTCCTCGCACGACGTACCTGTGGGCGCCCGGGGTCGTCGGCGATTTCTGCCTCAGCGTGGACATTCGACTCGAACCCGACACGTGTAACTCGGGCATCCAATTCCGCTCGGAGAAGCGCGGCGAGGGCGGCGATGCCTATGGGTGCCAGGCAGATGCCGGGCAAGGTGTGTGGGGCCGCCTCTACGACCAGGGCGGCCGCGGAAAACTGGACTGGACGGACCGAGCCGAGAAGGCCGTCAAACCGGGACAGTGGAACCGCTACGAGATCCTGGCGGTCGGGCCTGCCATCTGGACGGCCATCAACGGCCAACTCGGCGTCGCCTGCCTGGATATCGGCGACGAGTGCGAGCGGTCGGGACAGATCGCCCTCCAGCTTCATGCCGGTCCGCCCCCAACGGTTCGCTATCGCATCCAGAAGCTGGTTCACGATCCGAAAGTCGAGCTGCCCGGGCTGTCCGCCGAGGAGTTGATCGCCGCGCTCAAGGTCCCGGAAGGGCCATGACCTGGTGTCCTGAGAGCTTGTGAAGAAATGCCGCAAGAAGCGCCTGGTCCCCGTACCGCTGGCTTCCAGCCGGCTCCGGAGGCCCGCGCGAGTGCCTCCGGAGCCGGCTGGAAGCCAGCGGTACGGGACCACCGTCCATTTCTTCACAGGCTCTGAGTTCGAAATCCGTTGTATATGTCTGTGGGAGTGCGCGGGAGGGCGAGGCTCCGTCCGAGCCGGGACACGCACCAAAGCGCGGCTCGGACGGAGCCTCGCCCTCCCTCCGACGCGATGATGAAGCCGAAGGCCTATATCCGAACATACGGCTGTCAGATGAACGAGCACGACAGCTTCCGTATGGCGCAGGTGCTGGCCGACGCCGGCTACGAGCCCACGGCCGACATGGCGGAGGCCTCGCTGATCCTCGTCAACACGTGCTCCGTGCGCCACAATCCCGAGAACAAGGTCTACAGCTTCCTGGGCATGCTGCGCGAACGCAAACAGCGCGACCCGGACCTCATCGTGGGCGTGGCCGGCTGCGTGGCCCAGCAGCACGGCGAGCGGATCCTGGCGCGCTCGCCGGTGGTCGACCTCGTGTTCGGGCCGGACAACTACTTCCGGCTGCCCGAGATGATCGCGGCCGTGCGCGCCGGCGAGCGGGTCGTCATGACGGACTGGCTCCCTGGCCGGGATAGGGTCCAGAACTTCATTCCGGAGACCTGGGTCGAGCGTGGCCACGTCGAGGGCTGCAAGGCCTACATCGCCATCAGCAAGGGCTGCAGCAACGCGTGCAGTTTCTGCATCGTGCCGCGCGTGCGCGGCCGCGAGGTCTGCCGCGAGCCGGACAACATCCTGCGTGAGGCGCGCGACCTCATCAGCAAGGGGGCCAAGGAGATCTGGCTGCTCGGCCAGAACGTCAATTCCTACCGCGCCGGCGACGTCCGGTTCCGCGACCTGCTGGACGCGGTCTCGCAACTGCCTCTGGAGCGCCTGCGCTTCACCTCGCCGCATCCCAAGGACTGGACCGACGGCCTGTCGGACCTCGTGGCCGAACGGAAGACCATCTGCAACCACGTGCATCTGCCGCTCCAGGCCGGCTCGGACCGGATTCTCGAGCTCATGAACCGCCGGCACACCATCCGGGAGTACCTCGAGAAGATAGCCTATCTGAAGTCGGTCGTACCGGACGTCGAGATCAGCACGGACGTCATCGTGGGCTTCCCTTCGGAAACGGAGGAGGAGTACCAGGAAACGTTGCGCGCCCTCGAGACGGTCCGGTTCAGCCAGGTCTACTCGTTCAAGTACTCGCCCCGGCCCGGGACGCGCGCGGAGCGGTTCGAGGACGACGTGCCGCGCGAGGTCAAACGGGACCGGCTGGCGCGGCTGATCGCGGTCCAGGAGGCCATCAACGAGGAGCAGATGGCCGGGTACGTCGGCGCCACCCACGAGGTCCTCATCGGCGGCGCCCACCCCAAACGGCACGGTGTCTGGAGCGGCCGGACCGACGGGTACCGTCCCGTGAGCGTGGCGCATCCGGACCTGGGCGTCGGCGACATGGTGTCGGTGCGCATCACGGGCGTCAACGGGCACTGGCTGGTGGGCAAGGCGCTGCGCCCGGCGCACGCGACCGCGTAGCAGCGCCATGGGGAACCCCGCTGAGAGAAGGGCTGCGGTCTACACGCTGGGCTGCCGCCTCAACCATGCCGAGACCCGGCTGATCGCCGAGCGCCTCGAGCAGGCCGGCTACACGTTGGTCGCCTTCGGCGAGCCGGCCGACCTCGGCGTCATCAACACGTGCACGGTCACGGCCGAAGCCGACGCCAAGTCGCGCAAGGCCATTCGCGCCTTCCTTCGCAACAACCCGCGGGCCTTTTGCGCCGCGGTTGGCTGCTACGCCCAGCTCAGCGCTAAGGCCCTCGCCCAAATCGAAGGCGTCGATCTCATCCTGGGCAACCGGCACAAGCTCGACCTGCTCGACTACGTCGCGGCCGGCAAACACCCCGAACCCGTCGTCGTTGCCCAGCGCCTCCCCGAGGCCGACTTCACCATCGAGACGTACGGGGGGTCACGTCTGGCCCATCGTGCCAACCTGAAGATCCAGGACGGATGCGACTGCTTTTGCAGCTACTGCGTCGTTCCCTTTGCCCGGGGCGCCCCGCGCAGCCGCGAGTTGGACGACCTGGTGGCCGAGGCGCGCTGCCTGGCCTACCGAGGTGTGAAGGAGGTGGTGCTGACGGGGCTGAACGTGGGCGCGTATGACTATGGCGGCAACACGGTCGTTGACGTCGTGGACCGCCTGAACGCCATCGACGGGCTCCGGCGCATTCGGCTCAGCTCGATCGAGCTGAATACGATTCCACAGGGTCTGCTCGAGCGCATGCGGGCTTCGGACCACGCCCTCGTGCCGTTCCTCCACGTCCCGCTCCAGTCCGCATCGGATCGCGTGCTGGCCCTCATGCGAAGACGATACAAGGCCGAGGATTTCCGGGCCTTCTGCGAGCGGGCCGCGGTCGCCGTCCCCGACCTGTGCATCGGCGCTGACGTGCTCGTCGGGTTTCCGGGGGAAACCGAGGAGGACTTCCAGGAGACGTGCCGGTGTGTGTCGGACGCGCCCATCGCCTACACGCACGTGTTCCGGTTCTCGGAACGAGAGGGCACCGTGGCCGCGGACCTGCCCGACAAGGTGGACCCGAGAACGGCCCACGAACGCAGCGCCGAACTGCGCCGCCTCGGGCAGCACAAGCGCCTCGAGTTCCAGCGGCGCTTCCTGGGCCGAACGATGGACGTGCTCTTCGAGCAGCAAGAGGACGGGCGCTGGTGGGGGTATACGGGGAATTACCTCCGCGTTAGCGTGTGTTCCGAAGACAGACTCGAAAATGAGATTAGGCCGGCGCTGCTCGAAGAAACGCGCGGCGCGTACGTATGGGGACGCCTTGATGGATGACGAAGCCCTTGTGGCCAAGGAACAGAAGCTGAAGGACCTGCTCGAGGGATACGGCAGCCTCGCGTTGGCGTACTCGGGCGGCGTCGATTCGACGTACCTCGCGGACGTCGCCCACGAGGTGCTGGGCCCGAGGGTGGGCCTCGTCCTTGGCGACACGCCGAGCAACCCGCGCGCGGAGTTGGCCGAGGCTAAGGCGCTCGCCGAAGCCCGCGGCTGGAACCTGTGCGTCCTCGAGACCCACGAATTCGAGGATGAGGACTTCCTGCGCAACGACGCCCAGCGCTGCTACTACTGCAAGACCGACCTGTTCCACCGGATGACGCAGTACGCGGCCGAGAACGACCTGGCGTACGCGGCCCACGGCGAGAACGCCGACGACGCCGCGGACACGACCCGGGTGGGCCATCGCGCCGCCCAGGAACAGGGCATCGTCGCGCCGCTTCAGGGGGCCGGCCTGCGCAAGGCCGAGATCCGCGAACTGAGCCGCAGGCGCAACCTGCCCACGAGCGACAAGCCGTCCATGGCGTGCCTCTCGTCGCGCGTGCCCACCGGCACGCGGCTAACCGTGGCAGACCTTGCGCGCATCGAACGTGCCGAAGCGGCGCTCAAAGGGCTCGGCTTTCGCCAATACCGCGTCCGCCACCACGGGGACCTGTGCCGAATCGAACTGGAACCGGCAGACCTCGAGCGCGCCGCCGCGCCCGAGACGCGCGCCGCCATCGTCAGGGCGCTCTCCGCCCTCGGCTACCGCCACGTGACCCTCGATCTGGCCGGCTACGGCGCGCACGCCGACCCTCTCGACTGAACGCCCTTTCGCTTGTAGATGCTGGCCATTCTGCGTGCTTGCCCCTTCTCACAGCGAGTTGTGAAGGACCGCGTTTCTCTGCCTGAAACTGCACAAATGGCGACACAGTTTGGGCCACAGTGTCACGAGGAAAAAGAAGGCAGACAACGGGGCTCGTTGGCTAAGTCGCTTGTTGGCAGTGGCTTAGAATGGTGCCGGAGGGGGGATTTGAACCCCCACACCCTTGCGGGCACATGGTCCTGAACCATGCGTGTCTGCCAATTCCACCACTCCGGCACAAGCTGTCCAATTTGCGATCATACCGGAGCGCCGCGGGCGCTGTCAACAGGCACGTTGGCCGCGCAAGCCTGCGTCAGGACGCGGCTTCCAGGCGCCGTTGCTCACCAGGGCCGTGGCGCCGGCGTAGGTGGCCCGGAGGCGGTCAGAAGTCGCCGAAGGGGGCGCTTGATTCAAGCCTCGGCAGGCCCTATGCTGGTGGCTGAAGGTTCACGTTGGAGAGGGTAGTCCGTTTCGAACATGGAGGATCAACGACCCATGAAGAGGAAAGGTTTCACACTGATCGAGCTACTCGTCGTCATCGCCATCATCGGTATTCTCGCGGCCATCCTTCTGCCGGCCCTGGCCCGGGCGCGCGAGTCGGCCCGGCGCGCCAGTTGCCAGAACAACCTCAAGCAGGTGGGGCTGGCACTCAAAATGTACGCCAACGAGTCCAAGGGCGAGAAGTTTCCGCCTATCCGCGTGATCGGCGGCGACGGCTGTGACAGGGTCAGCCTGGACGCGATGTGGCAGGGCGACTGCATGTACCCCGAGTACCTCACCGATCTCCACGTCCTCGTGTGCCCTTCGGACTCGGACGGGGCCGACCGCTGGGCCGGGGGGCGGTGGAAGTGCTCGGGCCCGAATCCGGACAAGATGCAGAACGGGATGTGCCCGTGCAACGTGGACGCCCTGTCGTACACGTACCTTGGCTGGGTGCTGACGCCGCAGTACTACATGGTCGACGGCGCCGACGTCAATGATCCCGCCATACCCGGCCATCCGGCGGCCGTGGGCACCTACTACGATATCGGCATCGTGGCTTCGCTGTTGGAACTCTACGATACATACCAAGCCATCGAGGAGGCGAACGACCCAGACACCCCGGACGACCTCGCCGCAGCATTTGCCCTTGTGGACGCGGATCTCGAGGTCAGCCACCTGGACGGTCCCAGGGACATGACGGCCTGGCGCTTCCGCGAGGGCATCGAGCGCTTCTTCATCACGGACATCAACAACCCGGCGGCCAGCGCTGAGGCCCAGAGCACCATTCCCGTCCAGTGGGACAACGTCATGGCCACCGCGAAGAACTTCAACCACGTCCCGGGCGGGGGCAACGTGCTGTACATGGACGGCCACGCCGAGTGGATCCGGTACCCGGGCGAGAGCCCGGTCTGCATCGCCTTCTCGACGTTGCTCGACCTGACCGGCCTGGTGTCGCCCTGACCCGGCGCAGTCGCGGAGAAAAGTCGTCGTCCCTACGAGGGTGGGGCGGGTCGCCTGCGCCATTGTCAGGCTGTGGCGGAGCGTCTTTGCATTTGTCCTGGGCGGTGTGGTAGCTTTCGCAGCCCGGTGGCGCCTTGGCGCTCGGCGATCCCGGGAGACATCCTTAGACCGCGAGAACGGAAGGAATCCCCACAATGCAAGGCATTGACATGTTTGATCTTAGCGGGAAGGTGGCGGTGGTGACGGCCGGCGGCGGCGTGCTATGCGGCGCCATCTCGAAGGGGTTCGCGGCCGCGGGGGCCAAGGTGGCCGTGGCGGACGTGCTCGCCGACAAGGCGGCCGCGGTCGCCGGGGCCATCACCGAGGCCGGCGGCGAGGCCAGGGGCTACGAAGTGGACGCCTTCCAGAAGGCGTCCATCGAGGCCTGCTGCGAGCGTGTGTACGCCGATTTCGGCCAGGTGGACATACTGGTCAACGGCGTCGGAGGGAACATGCCGGGCGCGACCACGTCGGACGAGCAGAGCTTCTTCGACCTGCCGGCCGACGCGATTCAGAAGGTGTTTGGGCTGAATCTGATCGCCGGGGCGATCTTGCCCTCGCAGGTCTTCGTGCAAAGGATGAAAGACAACGAGACGGGCGCGTCGATCATCAATATCTCGTCCATGTGCGCGTTTCGGCCGCTGACCCGCATCCCCGGCTACAGTGCGGCCAAGGCCGCCGTGAGCAACTTCACGCAATGGCTGGCCGTCCACTTGGCGCAGGAGTACGGCCCGAGACTGCGGGTGAACGCCATCGCGCCGGGGTTTTTCCTCACCGAACAGAACCGCTTCCTGGTGCAGGACCAGGAGACCGGCGGCTGGACGCCCCGGGGGCAATCGATTGTGGACCACACGCCTATGGGCGAGTTTGGGAACCCGGAGGACCTGCTCGGCGTCGCCATCTGGCTGGCGTCCGACGCCGCGCGATTCGTGACGGGGATTGTCGTGCCGGTGGACGGGGGGTTTTCCGCGTTTTCGGGCGTGTGAGACGGGAGCTGCTCAGGGATGCCGTGTTGCCTGCTGGTCGTTGCGCTGTTCGTGCCGCGGGTGGCGCTTGTCGTGATGTTCCTGACGGGCTACCTGGCGTTCGCCTTCAACACGATGCTCTGGCCGCTGCTGGGTTTCTTCTTCATGCCGTACACCACGTGCGCGTACGCCGTCGGCATGAACGAGGCCGGCGGCTTCCAGGGTTGGAGTCTGATTCTGTTGATCGCCGGGGTGGTGTTCGACCTCGGAGGCCATGGCGGCGCCGCGGCGGGCCGCCGATCCCGCCGGTGGCCGAGGCATTAGGGCGCGACGGCGCCTCAACGCGACGAAAGGGTAACCGTTCACGGGGCGCAGTATGGGAAGACCTACGTCGAGTTGCAAGAAACGGAGCAGGACGGGGATCCGCATCGTGCTCGTGCTCGTAATCGTCACTCGTCATCGTAATCGTAATCGATGCCCACGCTCAGGGTACCATTGACGATTACAAGTGACGAATGACGAGTACGATGACGATTACGAGTGACGATTACGATTACGATTACGAGCACGAGCACGAGCACGATGGCGGGCGCCCCGATTTCGTTGGCGCTCCCCGCTGTGAACGGTTACACGAAAGGAAGACGGTGGATGAGT
>Ga0114930_10001850_pt1 | contig 19675 bp, 23 predicted proteins | sample AnhtaG_FD_87300 | JGI IMG/M metagenome (GOLD analysis project Ga0114930, IMG submission 87300) | Deep subsurface microbial communities from Anholt, Denmark to uncover new lineages of life (NeLLi) - Anholt_01485 metaG | ecosystem: Environmental > Aquatic > Marine > Oceanic > Sediment | place... | reverse complement strand
CCCCTCGATACGTCCCCGACAAAGTCGGGGCCTACTCGGGGTGTACGGATTCTTCCCAGGCCGCGTGTCCCGAGTAGTCCCGCCTGCGGCGGGATGTATCGAGGGATACTTTACACACTATGCACCGCAGTCACCTTCCTGATGAATAATTCGCGCCTAAATCGTTCAGTGCAGGTTTCCTCCGCTCGCGGAGACAAGGGTCAGATGCGCCGAAGAGCTGCTCCCCGAAACCTCAGCCTACTTTTGAGGAGCTGCGGAGGAACTACCAGGGGTGATGCGATGTCGGCCATCCTGCCCGACACGATAAAACCGGGGGCAGCGGCTCTTATTGTTGGCAAACCGTGCCCCCGAAGGCAAAACCAAAACCAATCTTGCGCCCGAGCTACTTGCCGATCCTGAACATCTTGGTGCCGCATGTCGGGCAAGTTCCCGTGGTCGCCGGCTTCTTGTTCTTCATGATGGTCGGCCTGGGATTCCTCATCTCTCTCTTAGCCTTGCACTTAACGCAGTACGCTTCCATTCAATTCACCTCCTCCGTTAGCTGTTCGCTCGATAGCCAAATGCTCTCGCACGGTGAATCCGACGGGAACACCGTTTATCAAGCGGAGAATCTACTTTTCGGCTCACCTATTCTACCCCTGCGGAAGGAAATCCTTCCCTGCAAGGATTTTTCTGCTCTCAGGACATCCGCTGAAGGGATTCGAGCTGGTCGGGCGTGCCCACGGCGATCAACACATCGTCCTCTCCGATCTCAATGTCGGGGGCCGGGCTGATGCTGAGCTCCCCTCCCTTGGTCCGGATCGCGATCACGGTGGCCCCGGACTTCTCTCGAACGCGCGACTCCCGGAGCTTCTTGTTCACAAACTCCGACTGCGCTGATACGGTCACTTCGCTGATCTCGAGTTCCAGGCTCTCGCTATAGACGGCACTTTCGAGGAAATCAACCACCGCCGGCCGAAGCACCGCCCACGCCATCCGTTTGCCGCCCAGTATATATGGCGACATTACGCGGTCGGCGCCGGCACGTCGGAGCTTCGGCTCGTCCTCGATCTTGATCGAGCGGGCCACGACGAAAATGTTCGGACTGATGCCCTTGGCGGTCAGCGTGATGAAGGTATTATCCGCATCGGTCGGAGCCACCGCAATCAATCCTTTTGCCTTCTCGACTCCTGCCTCCCGCAGGGCTTTCTCCTCTGTGGCGTCACCCTCCACGACGAGCGCTTTCTCAGCGACGAGCCGGGAAATCTGCTCGGGGTTGTTCTCCACGACCACGAACGGAACCTTCCGCGCCCTGAACTCAGCAGCGATCGCTTGGCCCATTCGGCCGTAGCCGCAGATTATGTAATGATTCCTCACGCCTTTGACCGCTCTTTCCATGCGTCTCCTCCAAAACAAGTGCTGCATCTTCTCGCTGGCCGTGAGCTCGATCGCGCGTCCGATCGTCCAGAACACAACCGCGAAGAGCGTAGAAACCCCCGCCAGCACCAGGACTATGGTGAACCACTTGCCGCTTGCAGACAGCGGCTTTACCTCCTGGAAGCCGACGGTCGTTATCGTGATGACTGTCATATAGATGGCATCCAGGGTGGCCATGTCTTCTATATAGATATAGCCGACCGTGCCCAGCCCGATCAACGTAATGACGATCAGGGCCGCAAACCTGAGTTGTCGAATCGGATCCATAAGCGTTCACCGGGCAGAGCGCTGCGAGTCTGTTCTCCTCCCCCGCGTCAGCCTCCAATTATACACGAGCACGGATTAGTCCTGCTACTTGTTCCGGTGGGCACCAAGCACGTCATGCCGGAAACCGGCTGAATGCTTCGCCATCGCACACCACGTTCGCGCCGAGCCGAGCCCTGCGCGCTAACCGCACCAACCCGGCTGAAGCCGGAGGCGGTCTCTGATATGGAGGCTGGGGACCTAGACGCGGCCCGATGAATGGAGACTACTCGGCACAAGCGGATCCGTCTGGCCCGAGTAAACTCGTTCGGCCCGGGGAACGGATCGTATCGAGGGGCGGGAGCACATCCTTGTTTGAACTGGCGTGAGGCGCTAGATTACCTTGGCAAGGCGGTGGGCGGCGCGTATCGGCTCGGGGAGGCGGTACCCCGCGACACATCTCAGGACCACCTCAACCGCTGACTCAAAGCTGATCTTGTGCCCCGGCGAGACGAACACCGGCTTCACGCCGGTCCTCGTGCGGACGACGTTTCCGATCTGCCGGCCATCGTTATCCAGCAGCGAAGTAACGGACCCTTCTTCGAGGGGCGGCTCGGTGTACGTGCCGATGAGACGCGATTTGGCACAGCCCACGGTGGGAGTGTCGAGAAGGAGCCCGAGATGCGAGGCGATTCCCAGTCCCCGTGGATGCGCAATCCCGTGGCCGTCAACCAGTATGAGGTCGGGGATATTCTCAATCTGCTCGAAAGCATCCAGGGCAATGGGCGTCTCGCGGAACGAGAGGTAGCCGGGGATATAGGGCATCCGGAGCGTGCGGACTGCCCGCCGCACTTCGACCAGTTGAAAGCCGGCGTACGAGAGAACGACGGCGGCGGCGCGGCCCTCGTTCGAGCCTCGGGGCACGCCGATATCCACCCCTGCGACCAGTCGCAGTTCGTCGAACGCATCCGCGAGCGATATGCGATAGCGGAGGGCCCGCTGGATATCAGCGGCTTCTTCGATCGAGACGTTCCATGGATGGAGCTTCCTGTACTCCATGGGTGCTCCCAACGAGGAAGATGCGTCGTCGCCTTCACCTCACTCGACGAGCGGTTCGTTGGCTACCGTGTCGAGGTCGAGGGCGTTCACGTCACCTCGCTGAAGATGATAATAGCCCGCGCAGGCGATCATCGCCGCGTTGTCCGTGCAGAGGCGCGGGGGCGGATACGAGAGCTCGAGGCCCCGGCTCTCCGCCTCTTCGTGCATCCTGCGCCTGAGCCCCGAGTTCGCCGCGACTCCGCCCGCGAGGGCGACACTTCGGATCCCGGTCTGCTCGACCGCGGCCATAGTAGTGTTCACCAGCATATCCACTACAGCCGCCTGGAAGCTCGCCGCAATGTCCTCTATGCGGTATTGGTCGCCCTTCTCGCGGAAGAACCTGACCACCGCCGTCTTGAGCCCGCTGAAACTGAAGTCCAAAGTGCCATCCAATCTCGCGCGGGGGAAACGCACGGCTTCCGGGTCGCCCTCACTCGCGAGCCGGTCAATGATGGGCCCGCCGGGATAGCCGAGCCTCACCGCCCTCGCCGATTTGTCGAACGCCTCACCCGCCGCGTCGTCTCTCGTCCGACCGAGCATCCTGTAGTCGCCGTGGCCCTTCACGAGCACGAGATCGGAATGCCCGCCGGAGACGATAAGACACACGAAAGGGAAGCGAAGCTCGGGGTTCGCGAGGAAATTGGCGTATATGTGACCCTCCAGGTGGTGGACGCCGATGAGCGGGAGGTCGAAGGCCGCCGAGATGGATTTCGCAGCTGAAACGCCGATCAAGAGAGCGCCCAGAAGGCCGGGGCGGTTGGTCACTGCCACGGCTTCGACATCTGGAAGACGGGTTCCCGCCGAGTCCAGCGCCTCCTGGATCACTGGGTTGAGCAACTCCACGTGCTTGCGAGATGCGATTTCCGGAACAACCCCGCCGAATTTGGCGTGCAGGTCAGCCTGGGAGGCTATGATGTCGGATAGAATCTCGCGGCCGTCCCTGACAACCGACGCAGCGGTTTCGTCGCAGCTCGTTTCGATGCCGAGGATATTCATGCTTCCTGTGCGAGCTGCTCTTTGCGCATTCGAAAGTTGCGAAGGAAATCCGCGCTCCACATGTCGTTGATCCACATCACAAGGGCATCTTCGTTGTTGTCGGCATAGTACGCTTTCCGGACGGCAACGGTCTGGAAACCGTATTTCTCGTACAACTTCTGAGCGACGGTGTTCTGCTTCCGAACTTCCAGGGTGGCACGTCTCGCTCCCCGATGGAACGCCTCATCCAGAAGCTCGACCAGCATGCGCTCTCCGATCTTCCTTCCCCTGCATTCAGGATCAACCCCGAGGGTTGTGATGTGGGCTTCGTCCATGATGAGCCACATGCCGGCGAACCCGAGTATGCTGCCCTCAGCTCGCGCAACAACATAGTACGCAGAGAGATTCTGGACCTCCGTCGCGTACGCGCTGACCGACCAAGGCGTGGGGAAACACTTCTTGTCGAGTTCCGCCACCTCTTCGACGTCGGAGGACTGCATTCGCTCGATCATTATGGGAACTTGCTCAGTCGCGGGCTTCTTGACTGCCATAACCGGTACCTGCGAGCAGTCTAGCACAAAGAATTTCAGGGTGTCAAACCGCGGCGATCCCCGCAAATCCCTTTGGAAGTCAAGTGGCCGTCATTCTCAGGCCAAAACCGACTTGACAACAGGGGAAATACCCTCAGTTCGAGCGGAGAAAACCCGCGGGGGAGATCAGTCGAGGGTGAAGTGGAATGTTTCGCGCTTGCGATAGTTTCGCGCGATGCCGCCCTGTACCGCCGGCTTGTACTTCCGGCTTTTCACCGTGTCCAATGCCGCCCGATCGAGCTCGGCGCTGCCGGAGGATTTGGTGGTCTTCACGCCGATCACGTTCCCCTTCGTATCGATCGTATACTCAACGGTGACGGAGCCTTCGATGCCTCTGGCTCTGGCAAGCTCAGGGTATTCGGGCCGCTTCTTCCCGCTGATAAGTTCGGGAACGGACCTATCAGCGAGAGTTGATACGTGTTTCGGCTTGCATACCGCGCACCGGGAACGTGGCTCCGTGCCCGGGTTGAATGATCTGACCGCAGTGCGCTCGCAGTTCGGACCCGGCAGCATTCCGGATTCCCTGCAAACACTGACGTCCAGGTCTGGCGGGGGCGGCGGAGGTGGAGCCGGCTCTTTGCCGGGGCCAGGAGCAGCATCTTTCACCGGCTCAGGCTTCCCGGTGCCCGGACCGCTGCCCGACCCAACGCCCACTCCGTCAGGCGAGCCCGGGACCCATCCGACAGGGGTCTTGCCGCCTGGACCCAGATCCTCGCCCCGCTCGCTGGTGGATCCGGGATTCACCGGCCCCCCCGGATCGCCCGGGGGCTTGTTGCTCGCAGTATCCGGCGGCTTAGGTGCGACTGGGCGTGGCTGCTTCCGAGGATCTTTACGGGGCACGGGCTTCGGCGGTGGAGCTGTCCGAATCTTCTCCGGAGGCGGGAGTACGACGGGCTTGGGCTCGGACGTGCTCGGCTTCGGCTCTACTTCCTGGAGCGCAGGTTTGGGCTCATCGAGAGCGTTGACCATTTCTACGCGCACGAGCTTCAGTTCGTCCAGCTCAATCGGCCGTGCGGCCGAGGTCTTCCCAACCGCAACCAGGACAACCAGGTGCAGCCCGACCGAAACAGCAAGCGCATATCCGAGAAGCTTGTCCGTCATGGGTTAACTCTTCTTGACCTTTGGCTCGGTGGCGATGGTGAGGATCTCGGCTCCGGCTTTCTTCGCCTCGTCCATCACCGCGATCCCCCTGCCCCAATTCTGGTCCTTGTCGCAACTAATTACGACCACCAGCTTCGGGTTTTCCTTCAATCTTGAGCTCAGCATGGGACGGATGTCCTCAAAGTCAACCCGGCGCTTGTCAACGTAGTACTTGCCCGTCGCGGTGACGGTGATCACCGTCTTCACCATCGAGCGATCCTTCGCGGTGCTCGACTTTGGGAGGTTGACAGGCATTCCCTTCATTGTCGTCATTGCCAGGGACGCGATCATGAAGAACACGAGGAGGAAGAATATCGTGTCGATCATCGGGATTATTTCGATGCGCGCCCGGTTAGGCTCCGACCGCTTGAGCCTCATCCTGCTCCTCCTGACCGGATGAAAGGATATTCACCAGCCGTGTGCCCCAAATCTCCATATCGTTCACCACAGTTTTCGCCTTCTCGGTAAGGTAGTTATAGCCGACCAGCGTGATGATGGCGATCGCCAATCCGGTTGCAGTGGCGATAAGAGCCTCGGCCACACCCCCCGTGATCGCGGTTGGCGTCCCGATCCCCGACTTCGTCGACATCACGTGGAACGCCCGAATCATGCCGGTGACGGTGCCAAGTAGGCCGAGTAACGGCGCGATGGTGATTATAGTATCCAGGATGCTGAGTCGCTTGAACATCTCCGGCGTGGTTTTCAGCGCATGCTCTTCCATGCAGCGCTGGGCGTTGTCCGCCTGGGAACAGCTAAGCCCAACCGCGAGCATGCCGCCGACGGGAGTTTCGTCGCGCTCGCAGGCCTGAACGGCCTCTCTGGACTTCCCCAGCGCAAGGTAGTTCTCCACCCGCGCCATCAATCCGGCCGAATCGCCGGCCGCATTCTTCAGCCGCATGTAGCGCTCGATCATAACCGTGATGGACATCACTGAACACACAACAAGCGGAACCATAACGGGCCCGCCCTTGCAGAGAAAGTCGAAGGCGTTGACAAACCAGGTCATTAAGTAGTTTCCTCCCTACTCATTGAGGTTCCGGGGTGAAGTGGTCCCCTCTCCAGACAGACGTGTGTCAGATACAAACGTCTGTATAGGAAATTATCGGAAGAACCCAGCAAGAACCGCAGAGGAACCGCGGACTCCGGGCTCTGGGATGCTTGAAACGGATCGGCGCGATTTGTATGCCACAGGCAACTTGGCGAGAACCTGCCCTGCTGACTGGTCTCTCGGTTTAGCGCGCTTCGCACAAACTTGTTATAATAGCCGCATTACAGAATCCATCGAGTGTAAGGCCGTGAGCGCGAAGAAGTTGATGCTGAGCCCGACCAGGATCTCGGCGTTCCTGGAGTGCCCGCTCAAGTACAAGTTCCTATACGTAGACAGGATCGGCAAATTCTATTATCGGCCGAAGCCGGGGAATGCTTTCGGGAGCACGCTCCATCGCGTCCTCCGGGCGCTTCACCAGCCCGGCGCGAAGGCAGTCAGCGTCGAGCAGCTCATTGAGAACTACCGGCGGGCGTGGGTCAGCGCGGGCTATGCAAACAGGGACCAGGAACAGGAATTCCTGGCCGCGGGCGAGCAAATCCTGCGTGGATACCACTCCGTCAGACGTGCGGAAGGCGTAAAGACTCTGCTCACCGAGAAGATGGTCAAGTGGGACATGGGCGAGTTCATACTGGCGGGACGGCTGGATAGGCTGGACGAGCATCCTGACGGCGCGCTTGAGATCATGGATTACAAGTCGGGCCGCATCGCCGCAACGGGGGAGGACGTCCGAAGCGACCTCGCCATGTCCATATACCAGCTCATCGTACGCCGCCTGAATCCCGAGAGGCGTGTGTTCGGAAGCATCTACTGCCTGGCAGGAGGCATGAAGGCGAGCGCCGAACTCTCTGAGGAAGAACTCGCCGAGGTAGACGAAGCTGCGCATGGCGTGGCTTCGGCCATCATGGGGGAGGAGGAATACGAGCCCCACCGGTGGGAGGGCTGCGAAGAATGTGACTTCTACCGACTCTGCGCGAGACAATCCTGGTTTAGGAGTGAGGAATAATCGTGGATATCGGATCTGTTCTTTCAACCGAGTTCTGGCAGAACGCCGCCGAGGTAGTTGCCCTGAAAGCCTGGGCCATCGCGAAGATACTCATCTTCTTCTTCGTGGTCCGCTTCGCCGCATACAGGCTGATTGACCGGGTGCTGGTGCCGCTGGCCCAGCGCGAGGGGGGCGGGCCCGCTCCCATACCTGAGGGCCGGGTGCGTACTATTGCCTCGCTGATCAAGAGCGTCGTCTTCTACGTGCTGATCTTCATCGCGGGCGTGATGCTTCTGAAGGTCTTCGACGTTGATGCGACCCCGGTTTTGACCGCTGCGGGCGTCGTGGGCCTGGCGGTCGGGTTCGGAGCACAGAGGCTCGTGAGGGACATTATCTCAGGATTCTTCATCGTTCTGGAGAACCAGTATTCCGTGGGCGACTACATCACTATCGGCGCAGTAACCGGCACGGTCGAGGAACTCGGCATGCGGACAACTAAGCTGCGAGACGATGTCGGCAAGCTTGTCATCATCTCTAACGGTGCCGTCGCGCAGGTCACAAACCACTCCCGCGGCCCGATCCAGGCCACGCTGGATGTCAGCGTACCCGCGGACTCCGACCTGGAGAAGGTGCGCTCGGTGCTGAACCAGGTCGGCGAGGAGGTGGCCCGGCGCGTGGATGGTGTGGTCGGACCTCCGAAGGCGGATGGCGTCACAGCAGTGGACGCCACCAAAATCACCATTTGCGTGTCAGGGGAGGTCAAGCCCCGCCGACAGCGCGCCGTCCAGATGGCTCTTCGGGAGCTCATCCGCGAGCGCTTTGCCAAAGAGGAGATCAAGCTGCTGTGACGACCCCGTCCGCTGCCAAAGGTAATAGCCTCGAAGCGAGGTTGGAAAGAATAAAGCGCGGTCTCGAAACCTATGACGCCGAAAAAGCGATCTTGTTCGGCTCGGCCGCACGCGGCGAAACCGACCCGTGGAGCGACATCGACTTGATTGTCATCAAACAGACGGATAAGCGGTTCCTGGACCGCCTGGAAGAAGTGATCGATGCCATCCAGCCCGACTTTGCCTTCGACGTGCTTGTGTACACGCCGGAGGAGTTCGAAAGGATGCGCAGCGAGGGCAATCCCCTGATAACACGGGCATTGGAGGAAAGGCAGGTCATTTATGAAAGACCCGAAGGCTGAGGGTATGCGGTGGCTCGAGCAGGCAACTCGCGATCTTCAGGCAGCCGAGACGATCTACAAAGACGAATTGTGGTGGATAGCCTGCTTCCAAGCACAGCAAGCGGCAGAGAAGGCGATCAAAGCTTATCTCTACGCAAGCGGGCAGCGCGTCGTGCTGGGGCACTCGGTGTCAGACCTTGCGAGGGAAGCGACAAGAACGAATCCTGGATTTGAGAACCTGACTCGTGCGGGCGCACAATTGGACAGATTCTATACCCCGACGCGCTATCCGAACGGACTGCCGGGAGGAATCCCGGCAACCGCATACGCGAAAGAGGATGCGGATCAGGCGCTGGAGCTGGCCAAAACCGTTCTTGAGTTCGTTAAGGGCGCGTTCTAACGTGCGAACAATGGTGCGCTCGGGACCGAGGAGGCACTGGATGTCATCGAAGCCGGGAAACGCGAACGCTTATCTCCGTGGCAGGAAGTTCTGCGCGTATGAGCACGCGTCCAACGAGCCCATGGAAGTCCTCCGGAGATGGGTCAAACCGTTCGCCAGATCAACCCGCGATTGCGTTTGCTGCATCAGCTTGCTGCTCAAGCGCATGGTGGGTTAGCCATAAGTTGCTCGGCGGAGCGCCCGCCGTTGACAATGCTCGACGAAATCATCTAGAATAACGCCGGGAGGCGAACTGATTCATGCGATACGCCGCGCCGCGGGGGACGGCGGACATTCTTCCCCGCGAGAGCCCCCGGTGGCGATACGTCGAGGACAAGTTCCGCGAGATTTGCCGCGTTTACGGATACGACGAGCTCCGGACTCCTACATTTGAGGAAACGGAGCTTTTTACACGCAGCATCGGCGAGCACACGGATATCGTGAGCAAGGAGATGTACACGTTCCTCGACCGGGCCGAAAGAAGCATGACTCTGCGCCCGGAGGGAACCGCTCCGGTCGTCCGCGCCTATCTCCAGCACAAGCTTTTCGCCGATAAGCGGGTGACAAAGCTCCATTACATCACCAGCATCTTCAGGTACGAGCGTCCACAGGCAGGGCGATACAGGGAACATCATCAGGTCGGCGTGGAGGCGCTCGGCTCGACCGATCCCGCAGTGGACGCCGAGGTCATCTCCCTTGCTACGGAGTTCCTGACTTCCCTCGGGATACGCAAGTTGGAACTGAAGATCAACTCGGTCGGCTGTCCGGGCTGCCGGCCTGGGTACAGAGAGGCGCTGAAGAAGGCAGTCGAGCCCGTGCTGGCCGAGATGTGCAGGAGTTGCAAGGTCAGATATCACGCCAACCCGCTTCGGATGCTGGACTGCAAGGTCCCACGCTGCCGCGAGCTGACCGTCAGCGTGCCAAACATTGTTGAGCATCTGTGCGAGGAATGCTCGGAGCACCTGGATGCCGTCCTGCATTACCTGAAGCTCCTCGATGTCGGCTACTCGCTGGATCCGAGGCTGGTGCGGGGATTCGATTACTACACGAAGACGGCCTTCGAAATCGTGAGTGCCGAGCTGGGCGCGCAGAACGCGGTGGTCGGCGGCGGCAGGTACGACGGACTGGTGTCTGAATTGGGCGGAGAACCTACGCCCGCAATCGGCTTCGGTGCCGGAATCGAGCGGATTCTCGCCGTGATGGACGCGCAGGGCATCGAGGTGCCGGCGGACACGCATCCTTTGGTCTTCGTCGCCACCATAGGCGATGCGCCGCGAGAAGCCGGCATCAAGCTGCTCGCCGAGCTTCGCAAAGCCGATGTTCCAGCCGAAACGGACTACGCGGGAAAGAGCCTCAAGGCGCAAATGAAGTCGGCCGACCGAGAGCGGGTGCGGCTTACGATAATCATTGGCGAGGACGAATTGAACCGCGGCCAGGTCAAGGTTCGGGATATGGACACAAAGGAGGAGACCGACGTCCCCCTCGACCAGGCTGTGGATCGGATCAAGGGGATGCTCGATTAGCAGTCAGCTTAAAGCTTAAGCCCTTCTCGGAGGTACATTGCATGGAATGGAAACGGACACATAAATGCGGCCAACTGTCAACTGAAGACACAGGCACAGAGGTACGCTTGAACGGCTGGGTCCAGCGTCGGCGTGATCACGGCGGATTGATATTCATTGACCTGAGGGACCGCTGGGGTATCGTTCAGGTCGTGGTTGATCCAAGAACGGCCGCCGCCGCCCACGGAGCCGCGGAGACGGTGCGCAGCGAATACGTACTCAGCGTGGAGGGCAAAGTTCGCCGGCGGCCCGAAGGCACGGAGAACCCGAGCCTAAAAACGGGTGACGTCGAGGTCGCCGCCGACCACATCCACATACTGAATCCCTCGAAAACGCCGCCGCTTCCGATATCGAACGAGGTGGATGTAGACGAACTCGTCCGCCTGAAGTACAGATATCTCGACTTGCGACGGCCTGTAATGCAGGATAAGCTCATCCTCCGGCACAAGATGATCAAGCTCATGCGCGACTTCCTGGATGCACGGGGCTTCATCGAGGTCGAGACGCCGATTCTCATCAAGAGCACACCGGAGGGCGCGAGGGACTACCTCGTGCCGAGCCGACTTTATCCGGGGCATTTCTACGCTCTGCCTCAGTCGCCGCAGCAGCTCAAGCAGCTCCTAATGGTGGCGGGCCTCGAGCGCTATTTCCAGATCGCACGGTGCTTCCGCGACGAGGATCCGCGCGCAGACCGGCAGCCCGAGTTCACCCAGCTCGACTTGGAGATGTCATTCGTCACCCAGGACGACATCCTCGAGGTGATAGAATCGCTCACCATCGAAATTGTGGAGAAGTTGAGCGACAAGAAGCTCGTGAAGCCGTTCCCGCGCCTGACGTATGCGGAGGCGGTGGAACGGTTCGGCACGGACAAGCCGGACATGCGATTCGGGCTTGAACTCGTGGACCTCTCCGAGGTGGTTGCCGACAGTCAGTTCCGCGTTTTTCGCGACCCGTTGGACAAGGGGGGACGGGTGAAAGCCATCGTGGTGCCGGGCTGCGCTGGATACAGCCGGAAGCAAATAGACGACCTGACCTCCCTGGCGAAGACATTCGGCGCCAAGGGCCTTGTGACCATCCAGGTGACTGAAGAAGGCATCAAATCCCCGAGCGCGAAGTTCCTCACAGACGAGGAAATAGCAGGGATCGTCGAGCGTGCGGGCGCAAAGACCGGCGACCTGATTCTGACGGTCGCCGACGACCCGACGTCTGTCGCCGACGCACTGTCTCGGCTCCGGCTGGCAATGGGCGACCGGCTCAACCTCCGCGACCCGGAGATGCTGTACTTCTGCTGGATAGTTGACTTCCCGCTCGTCGAGTGGAATGAGAATGAGAACAGGTGGGATGCGATGCACCATCCATTCACCTCGCCCGCCGAGGAGGACCTCCCCCTGCTGGACACCGATCCCGGCAAGGTCCGCTCGAACGCGTACGACATCGTGTGCAACGGAGTGGAGTTTGGCAGTGGAAGCATCAGGATCCATCAGCGGGACGTGCAGGAGAAGATCTTCAAGCTGCTAAACTACTCGCCGGAAGAAGCAGAGGCGCGCTTCGGGCATATGCTGGAGGCTTTCGAGTACGGCGCGCCGCCTCACGGCGGGATCGCCCCGGGGATCGACCGAATGGTGATGCTCCTGACCGACGACGACAACATCCGCGAGGTTATTGCTTTCCCCAAGACGGTGAGCGCCGTTGATCCGATGACGGACGCGCCCTCACCAGTCACTGACGAGCAGCTCAAGGAACTACACATCAAGCTGAGAGAAGGTACGACGGCGAAAATACGCTCTGTGTAAGGGCGCTGAGCACTGTCCGGGGCAGGTTATCCAACCTGCCCCGTTTTTGTTGCCGCGCACGGCGGTATTATTCATATAGGAGATTTGCGGCCATGCGCGAGGAAAGACAAGACCGGTTGGTAGACCTCGCTCGGGAAGACCTGATGCGTGGGCGCACCAATAGCGCAAGGGACAGGCTCAAATCCGTGCTCCGTGAGCTCCCGTACTGCCGACCCGCTCTCGAACTCCTGGGGGAAATCTACTTTCAACACGGAGATTACCGCAACGCCGTGGTGTACTGGTCGCGCGCCGACCGGTGGGACGACGACATGCGCACGGCTGCCGATCATGTCTTCCAGGCCGCCCGGCGCGCGCTTCTCCGCGAGAAGCCCAAGGCCATCCGGTACTACCTCACCGCCTTCGCAGGGAGTTCGCCGCCCGACGACCTGCGCAGCCGACTGTCTGCCTTGGAAACGGCCTACTACAAGCTGGCACGGAAGCAATCGAAGCTGGTCGGGCTTGAATGTGCGCCGCTCGCGGGGGGATGCCTCCTCGTTGTGCTCGGAATAGTCACGACGATTATCGGCGCCGGCTGGGCATGGTTTGCCTGGGTGGCCGGCGTGGCAGTCGCCGCGACGCTCGTCGTACTTGCCATCTCCGCCTTATCCTACCTGCGGGCGTCGAAGGGCTACCGGGACGCAGTGGCCGGGCTGCGGAGGCCGACCGGCCGATGAATTCTCTTTCCCATAAGGCAGGAATCTCCCTCACGCAGCACGAATAAACCGTTAAGGGGGTGTAACTATAGTGAACTACGTGTCGGTGCTGCCAACCTGGTTTCTGACCGTTTGCATCCTGTCATTCTTGTCTCCTGCCGCCGGTGAAGAAATTGCCGGCCAGACGGATCCACGGCTCGACCAGAAGCTGACGATCAAAGCCATCGGGAAGCCACTCGGCGAGTTCCTCACAAGCCTTTCAGTGAAGACTGGCGTCAAATTCACCGCCAGGGAGGATGTTGCCGACCACAAGTTCTCAGTGCTGGTAAGAGACCTAACGCTCGCTGACCTTATGGTGTCGATCGAGAAGGTGCTTCACCTTCGTCAGACGGCCAACAAAGGCAAAGACGGCAAGCTGGAATACGAGCTCTGGGAGGACGCCAAGACCAAAGACGAAGCCGGTTTTCGGAAAACCGAGGCGAGGAACATGCTGGCAAAGCAGATGAACCGCGCCGCAGATGTAGTCAAACTCCCCGAAGAGCAAATTCAGCAAGAAATGAAAGAGGATCCTCTTCTCGGGCCCTTTATCGGCGAGGAACACTTTCGTACAGCGGTAGAAGTTTACAGTCTGTTCGACAACCAACAGCGAGCCCGACTCTGGGAAACAAAAACAGCAAAGGTGCCGCTGACCGACCTCCCGAAGGATCTTCAGGAAAGCATCCTGGAGATATTCGAGGAGGACCACCGACGCCGAGAGCAGATGGAAAACATAAAACTGACCGGCACGCTGGGTTCTATGCTTTTCGAAGTGCAGGAAGATCCTTTTGCCAGCAAGGCACTTGCATTTCACATGATGGGAACGGACAATGTGGGGTTGACACTGCTTTTCCAGGCGTCGCCTGAATTCGGCCCCGACCTGCTGGGCAACGAAGAACTGTTTGCCTTGAAGGAGAACCCCGACACCCACGAATACGAAGCCATAGCTAAACAGATCGAGGGGAGGCTGGCCGAGAAAAGCAAGGTCAAGCTCGACGAAGAGGTCACACTGCCCCGCGCGCTCTTGCAGATAGCCGACGCAGAAGACATTGACATCGTGGCCGACCACTTCACCCCACGCTACTCCATGGCGTCGAAGGTTGAAAAGTGGGGAATAGCACACGGCAACACGCTGGCATATTGCATTGAGAGAATCGCAGGCGTCTTTGCATGCAGGTGGACAATGCAGGGCACAACCTGCCTGCTGACCAGCAAGCACTGGTTCCAGGATCGGGATACCGAGATATCTCAGAAGGCGGTCCGCCGTTGGCAGAAGGCATTCCAACAAAACGGGCGCTTTGAGCTGCGCGAGCTTAAGGAAATAGCGACCTTGGAGGACACGCAGCTCAAGGCCCTGCGATTCTATGGCCTGTTCTGCCCTGCCGGGTTCTATCACAGCATCAAGCCCTTGAGGTTCGCGGCAGGCCTGGCGCCGGACCAATGGGAGTCCGCCACCGCTGACGAAGGGCTGCCGTCTGAGAAGCTCACGGAGGACCAAAAGCGCATGTTGGTGCAGTGGATTGAAGCGCCGGTGGGCTCCGAGAGACAACCTTCCGGCCTCTCTGAGGCGGATGTGGCATCGGCTACTGTCCAGATCAACCAGAAGGATGCGGACACTTGGGTCTTTCGCGTCGAGACGCCGGACGGACGGACGAGAGAGGACGTCCTGAAACTGAAATAGGTCCATTGACGCCGCGCACAACGCTTAAGGCCGGAGTTGCAGCCGTCCCAGCCGCTCGACAGCCCGGCAATTCTCGCAGGGTTGAAAAATTCCGGGCGGTGTGGTATTATGAAATTGCAGTAGCGCACAATTCAGCGAACAACCCTGCTGTGTTCGTGCTTAGCCGAGGAAGTTTTGAGCCGACACTCAAAGAACAATGGGGCATGATTCGCATTGCGGCGTGGCAGCCCCGCTGAGCATTTTGGGGAATCGCAAAGCATGCGAGATTGCACCCGCCCGTGGTTCACGGGTTCAAAAACTTGTTAGGCACACGGCATGGTGGGGTTCTTATTTGTATGCGCTCCGACCGGGGTGCCGTGCCATGCGGCGTACGGGAAGTGAATCACAGCCCGCCGACCTTTTCGACCGAGCGGCCGAGATAGCCGCGGGGTCCGAGATGCCCCTCGCCGCGCGAATGCGCCCCCGCAACCTGGACGAGTTTGTCGGTCAGGAACATATCGTCGGCCCCGGAAAGCTCCTCCGCCGCGCCATTGAGACGGACGAGATCGGATCCGCCATCTTCTGGGGCCCTCCCGGCTGCGGGAAGAGCAGCCTCGCCGCCGTCATCGCAGAAACCACCAAGTCGTTGTTCGAGAAGTACAGCGCCGTCACATCCGGGGTGGCCGACATCCGGAGAGTCATCCGCGATGCGACCGAGCGCCGAAAGCTATACGGCCAGAATACCATCCTCCTGGTTGACGAAATCCACCGTTTCAACAAGGCCCAGCAGGACGCTTTCCTTCCCCACGTAGAGAATGGGACCATCGTCCTCATCGGCGCCACGACCGAAAACCCGTACTTTGAAGTGAATTCTCCGCTCATCTCCCGCTCCCGCATCTTTCGCTTCGAGCAGTTGACGAACGAGCAGGTGGAGCGGATCATTCGCATGGCGCTCGGTGACAAGGAGCGGGGTCTGGCCGGGTGGAACGTCGAGGTGGACGACGAAGCGATGGCGCACCTGGTCAACATCGCGAACGGCGATGCCCGAGGCGGTCTGAACGCGCTCGAAATGGCGGCGTTGACGGTTCCTCCAGACAAGAAAGGCAGGCGGCGCGTCACCCTGGAAGTCGCGGAGGAAGCGATCCAACAGCGGGCGTTGAAATATGACAAGGACGGGGATAACCACTACGACGTAATCTCCGCGTTCATCAAGTCTATGCGGGGCTCCGATCCGGACGCGGCGCTTTACTGGCTGGCGCGGATGATATATGCCGGCGAGGATCCGCGGTTCATTGCCCGCCGGATCGTCATCCAGGCAGCGGAGGATGTGGGCAACGCGGATCCGATGGCGCTGGTAGTGGCCACGGCGGCGGCCCATGCGGTCGAATACGTCGGCATGCCCGAAGCGCAGATCCCCCTCGCCCAGGCGGCGATCTACCTGGCATGTGCACCGAAGAGCAATGCCTCTTATGTAGGGATCAGCCGGGCGCTCAAGGACGTGGCGGAGAAGCGTGCGGAACCGGTGCCCGTCCACCTGCGCGACACGAACTACCGGGGCGCGGCCAGGCTCGGCCACGGCAAGGGTTACAAATATCCCCATGACTACCCGGGCAACTACGTCGAGCAGAACTACACGCCGGACGGGGCGAAGTCACAGCCTTATTACGAGCCGTCGGACAACGGGCGTGAGGTCGAGATCAAGAAGCGTCTCGATGCCCTGCGGAGGAAACAGGAGAAATAGTCGAGCAGGCGTGGGCAGAATGTTCTCTGCACAGCCGATTCTGATCCCATGATGTCAACGCGGCCGAAGGGAATCCGGCCGCACATTTGTTTTCTGGAGGTCCTGACACTCATCGCCTTTTGGGCCGGCCATGACTGGACGAAGGCTTGGAAACGCCGGCCCTCGCCGCGGCGGAACTTCGGAGGCTCGAGGGGACGCGCCTTCGAGCTCAGCGCCTCAGACCCCCTCGACACCGGCCTGGTGGTGTCACACCCAACTCGAATAAAAAGTTTTGCTCATGGCAGGAACTTCTAATAAGGCACAGAAGGTAGTAGTTGCGATGAGCGGCGGAGTGGACAGCTCCGTCGCGGCGGCGATTCTCGTCGAACAAGGCTACGATGTCATCGGCGTGACGATGCAGATCTGGCCTGCCGCAAGCGGCCCGGAGGAGAAGTTCAGCCGCACATGCTGCTCGCTCAGCGCCGTCGAGGATGCCCGCAGGGTAGCTGCGCGTCTGGGCATCCCGCACTATGTGGTGAACTTCAAGGACGTATTCGCCGATACGGTTATCGAGAACTTCGTGGAGGAATACCGCCGGGGACGGACGCCGAATCCATGCATCCGATGCAACCGGTTCGTGAAGTTCGACGCGCTGCTCGTGAAGGCGCGGGGGCTTGGAGCCGAGCACATAGCGACTGGGCACTACGCCCGAATTGCATACGACGAGCAGAAAGGCCGATGGCTTCTTCGGCGTGGGGTGGATCACTCGAAAGATCAGTCATACGCGCTCTACAGCATGACGCAGGGCCAACTTGCCCGCACGCTGATGCCGCTCGGGGGCATGGCCAAGGACGAAACACGTAGATTGGCGTCCAAACTGGGCCTTGCGGTCGCCAGCAAGCCCGACAGCCAGGAGATATGCTTCGTGGAAGACCGCGACTACCCTGCATTCCTGCGGAAGACGGCGCCGGAAGTCGCCAAGCCCGGCCCGATACTGGACACTGCGGGACACGTGATCGGAGAGCACAAGGGAATCGCCTTCTATACGGTTGGGCAGCGCCGGCGTCTCGGCATCGCCGTCGGCGAATCGCTGTATGTGATCCGGATTGACCCATCGCGAAACGGTCTGGTCGTCGGCAGGGAAAGCGAGCTCTATGCGAACGAGCTGGTCGCCACGGACCTGAATTTTATTTCTACAGAAAAACCGGATGGCGCAATTGCCATCACGGCCAAGATCAGATATAATATGAAGGATTCGCTGGCCTCGCTGACTCTCCTTGCAGAGGACCAGGCGCTAACTCGGTTTGCCAGGCCTCAGAGGGCGATCACGCCCGGGCAGGCAGTGGTATGGTATGCCGGCGAAGACGTTGTGGGTGGCGGAACCATCGCTCACGTATGTCACTGACACATCGGAGGTGTGTTTATGCAGGCTTTACAAGCGGTTTTGCTGATCGCAGCATCTATCGCGCTGGTGGTGATCGCCGCGGCATTCGCCGTGCTGGTACGAGGGGTATTGCGAGAGCTGCAGAAAATCGGCCAAGCGAGCGAGGATCTGTCCAGTCTTCTCAAGGCGACGGAGGACGAACTGGCGCCCACGATAAGGAATGCGCGCTCCGCAGTCAGCAACATCGACCGTCTAATTGCCAGCGTAACCGAAACCGCGGAGAAGATCGACAGGATCGCCGGGGGCGCCGAGCGCCTGTTCGACGGCACATACGTTGGCTCAACAGCCGCTCGGGCTGTGAAGTCAGCATCCGCTGGACTTCTGAGTGTTTACGAGGGGGTTAGGCAGGGAATAAGAACGTTGCGCGGCCCCAACGACACCGACAAGGGAGGTAAGATTGATGAGCAATGACGAGGAAAAGAATGTGTTGCTAAACGTACTTGCAGGCATCGGCATGGGTGCGATCATCGGCGCAGCAGTTGGACTCCTGTTCGCGCCGAAAGCCGGCGTGGAAACAAGAGAAGACATCAAAAAAGCCGCGGAAGACTTGAAAACAAAAGCCGAAGGGGTGGTAAGCGAAATCTCAAGCTCGGCCGAGGAGATCACCCAAAAGAGCAAGGAGTTGGTGGAGGGAGCGAAGTCTAAGGTTCAACAGGCTGTGGAAGCAGGCAAGCAGGCTGTGGCCCAAAAGAAAGAAGAGGCAGAGGAGAAAGCAAAGGGAACCGCGGAAGCTTAACTCTATTCAGCAGGAGGCCGGGCGTGGCACTCGGCATGTGTTTGTCACGTCCGGCCGTTAGCATCTGCGGAAAGGCGGATTCGAATGAATCTGAAAATCGAAATGCGCTCCATTGACGCCAACACTTCGCTCATCAACCTGGCGGGCGAGGTGGACGTCTACACTGCGCCGCAAGTCAAACAGCAGATCATCAGCCTGTTGGACGGCGGCGTAACGCACATTCTGGTGGACTTGACGGCTGTGGACTACCTGGACAGCACGGCGCTCGGCGTGCTCATCGGCGGCTTAAAGCGCCTGCGAGAGCGAGATGGGTCACTCGACCTTATCTGCCCGAACCCCAGGATCAAGCGTATTTTCGAGATCACAGGCCTGGATAAGATATTCGATATCTACGCTGGGGAAAGCGAAGCGCTTGAAAAACACAAAGCTAAGGGGGGCGGGTAGGTGGCTTCCGACAAACAGCCTGCGGTCGTCGAACTGACAATCCCTTGCAGGCCGGAGTTCGTCAGTGTTGCGAGGCTGGCGATTCTGGGTGTCGCCAGCAGGATGCCTCTCTCTTACGATGAAGTAGAAGACGTAAGGCTTGCCGTCGGTGAGGCCTGCACCACAGCGGTGGAGCGGGCAGTCAAAGTAGACAAAACGGACACCAAGATAACAATCAGAAGCGAAATCTCTGATGCCAAATTGACGATCGACGTGATAGACCAGGTGGGTCGCGAACCGGCTCCCCCAGCCGAGAACACGCAGTCGTTAGAGGAACTGGATGAACAAGGCCTCGGTGCTCTGCTGATGGAACTGCTGGTCGATGAAATTGAGGTGAAGCCTACGCCTGAGGGCGGCACACATGTCCGGATGGTAAAACACGTAGGGTAATGATGATGGTAACACGCAGAAAAGGCAGTGTATCCGAGCGGACCGAGGAAGACGCCGAGT
>Ga0114930_10001849_pt1 | contig 19704 bp, 20 predicted proteins | sample AnhtaG_FD_87300 | JGI IMG/M metagenome (GOLD analysis project Ga0114930, IMG submission 87300) | Deep subsurface microbial communities from Anholt, Denmark to uncover new lineages of life (NeLLi) - Anholt_01485 metaG | ecosystem: Environmental > Aquatic > Marine > Oceanic > Sediment | place... | reverse complement strand
GAGAAATTCTTGGAATTCTTCTCCGCTTAATATATTCCAGTTACAACGAGCTTGTTTTTTCATAGAGTCAATAAATTTGTCGATAATTTTTGCAGAACCGTTAATAAGAACAGCCCATTTGACGCGTTTATCCTCAGAATCTTTTTCTCCAAGTTCATTAAATTTTCCAGGAAGATGTTGCTCAGATATTACAAATTCACTAACCAAGGGAAATATTTTTGAATCTAAGACAGATTGTAACCCATTAAAAGCAAGTCTTATATTATAACCATACAAAATAACTTGTTTTAAGTCAGTTTCTGGACGATATAATTTGAATGTTGCGCTCAATATCACACCAAAATAACCATTTCCACCAATAACATTCGAGAAGAGCGGATCATTTCTGTCAATTTCAGCCATTTCTCCGTCTGGTCTCATAATCCGAATCGCTTCCACCCAATTTTCGACAGAGCCAAGTTTTCCAGAAGTAATTCCGCTTGCATTTGAAGCGATAAGACCTCCCACTCTTACGGGTAATTTATAAGAACTTGCGGGTTGGACGGGAAAGATTAATTTATTATCGCTTCTTAGTAGTGTGTATTTAATTAGATCTGATACTAAAACATTTTGATTGACTCGAACGGTAGAATTTTTAAAATCGAATAGCATTGGTTCTTTATAGGAGCGAAAATCGACCATATCAATAATTATACCATAATTACTATATCCCCCGGAAAGCCCTGTTTTTCCTCCGGCAAATGTAATTGGTATATTAAATTTCTGTGAATTCTTTAATATAACTCGTAACTGGCTTTCTTCCTTTGATCGAAATAAAATATAAGGCCTAATATGTAGGTGCGAGGTATCTCTTATAACGCTCGCTTGAATCAGATCTCCTACAAGCATCACAGACCCTAATTGGAATGATTGGTAATTAAATTTACTTTCTGATATTTTCGAGGTTTTGATATATGTTAGTTTGAAAAAACCTTCCCTTTCCATGTTTTTTACAAACTTATCCCATGGTAAACGATTTTGAAGGTCTTTAATTAGAGAAATTTGCTTCATAGTAAGTTGTGCCTTTAAATAATTCTTTCAATCTTAAAAATTAATTTATTAAGAATTGGAAAATTTATCAGTTTTAATTAATTATTATGATTAAAAATATTTCTAATTTAAAAATGAATTATATATTGTTATAATATCATTTAATTGTAATTAGGAAATATGCACAGAATAAGAGTTTGAGCCCCCAAACTGAGGAATATGATTCCGTCGATTGAATGGATCGCCGATAATAAAGTTAAGATAATTGACCAGACCAAACTTCCGCATAAACTTGAGTTTTTAGAGTTTAACGATTTTAGATCTGTCGCAAAATCTATCAAAGTCATGAATATCAGAGGTGCTCCAGCAATAGGAGTAGCCGCTGCAATGGGAATGGCGTTAGCCACGATTGAATATAAAGAATTACCAAAAGATAATTTCCTTATTAAAATGGAGGAAGCTGCTGATGTAATACGCAGTACAAGACCTACAGCATCTAACCTTTTTTGGGCAGTAAATAGAATTTTGAAGATAATAAAATCTTTTCCAGATAACCCTTCAAATATTTCTGACCTCGTTATTGAAGAAGCCAAATTAATGGCACAAGAAGATATTGTTGTTAATAAAAACATTGGTAAGAATGGTGCTGCTTTGTTGCAAGATGGAGATGTAGTTCTAACACACTGCAATGCGGGGTCTTTAGCTACTGTTCAATACGGCACAGCTTTAGCTCCAGTTAGAGCCGCTATCGAAATGGGAAAGAATATTAGCGTTATCGCCGACGAAACGAGACCAAGATTACAAGGTGCGAGGTTAACATCATACGAACTTCAATACGATAACATTCCGGTAAAAGTTATTTCAGACACATCGTCAGGATTGTTGATGATGCTTGGAAAAGTGGATAAAGTAATTGTAGGGACAGATAGAGTTACATCAGATGCGGTGTTTAATAAAATTGGCACATATCTAGTAGCGTTAGCTGCAATGGATAATAATATTCCTTTTTATGTTGCTGCTCCAACTTCTACCCTCTCGCTTCACGAAACAATTAAAGATGTTACAATTGAACAAAGAGACAGTAACGAAGTATGTAATGTATTAGGAAAAGTGCAAATCGTTCCTGAAGGAGTTGAGTGTTTAAATTATGCGTTTGATATAACGCCCTTTAAATTAGTGACAGGTGTAATTACTGAAGATGGTGTTTTCTCACCAGAAGAATTATTAAAAAAGTACAAGGTCTAGAAAAATAAGATTGAAATTTGTAATTTAACTAGGAATGATATAGAAATGAAGTTTAATGAAAATCAAAAGGATACCCTTTATAAAATTTTAATTTTTGGTGAAATCCAACTCTTATGTTATATTCTCTATTTGATTACATCTGCGATTTCAGGTGATTTTAACTGGACGATTGAAAGGTTAGCATCATCCTCAGTTGGTACTTTCATTTCAGTTCTCAGACTCATTCTTCTTATTAATGGAGTAATCTTGTTTGTGTATATAGTAATTTTTCTAATTTTTTTACTAAAAAACTAATCAAAAGCAATTAGATCTCTTAATTCCTCTAAGTTTTTTACTTTTGAAATTTGTGTTCTTAAACTAATAGCGTCTTGAATATTTTTTGTAAGCCATATAGCATTTCTTCTCAATTCCATAAGCTTAAATTTCTCATGGGAAAATGGCATATCGATTGTGTCATCTAAAAACTCATCAACGCATTCTTCGTACAACTTGAGATATTTTCTCACTTTTGAGAAACTGTTATCCTGGCTAGGTTCTATTCCCTTTGAAAAATATTGATTAATTTGTTGAAAGATTTCTGGATTTCCCATTGACGCTCTCCCAATCATAAGGGCATCAACATTAGTAAATTCTAAGAATTTTTTGGCGGTTAACCCTCCATAGATATTTCCATTTCCAACCACGGGAATCTTGACTAATGATTTTATTTTCTTTATAGTATTTAGGTCAAGAGTTGAGTCGTAGTATTGGTCTTTTACTGTTCTTCCATGAATTGTCAGGAAATCAATACCTGAACGATTCACAATATCAGCCATTGTTTCGATATTATTTGTATTATTAAAGCCGGTTCTTAGCTTAAGCGAAACAGGTCGTGAAGAATATTTGACCGAAGTTTTAAGCAAAGTTTCCAATACATCGAGGTTATTGAGGAGATACCCCCCTTCTTTAGCTTTTATCGCTCTTCTGGAGGGACAACCCGCATTGATATCCAAAACATCAAATTGATAGCTTTCCAGAAAGTCGATGGAACTTTTTAAAGCGTCTAAATCTGAGCCAATTAATTGTACGCTTATAGGTCTTTCTTCCTCGATTTTATGCAAATATCTCAAAACACTTTTGGAATGTGTTTCAATCCTTTTAGTATAAAGCATTGGAACGCACACTAACCCAATATTGCCAAATTTCCTACAAAAACGCCTAAATGGCGCCGTAGATACTTGCAACATAGGAGCTAAAATTAAATTATTTTCTAAAAAGAGCGTTCCCAATTTCATTTTATTTGGAAAGTATTATTTTTTTATCTTTTACATTCTATAAACAAGAATTTTTTAAAAAACTTCAATTTATCTTATTTAGACTTCAAATTTCAAACGATTTTTAGTTTACTAAATGAGAGCAATAGTTAATAATGTCAGAAAATATCAAAAATTATGAATTTCGATCAAATCCAAGGGAAATTACATATTTAGACGATGAACCTTTAAAATTGGACAAAAGTTTTAGTTTTTTTCTCAATAAAAATAAATTCAGGAAAGAACTAACCCGATTACAGTTAATTTTCAAAGATTATACCGAAATCTCGCTTCCTGCTACTGGAATAAGGGATTCATATTTAAGAGAAGAATACTCAGAAAAATTTTTTATAGTCATCTTTACAACAAACCAAGCTATTAAAGATGCAAATCAAATGATAGATCCATATAAAGACACTATTATTAAACCAGGGTGCTTCTATCTTGAATCTACACCTAATTACATGCTTTTATTAGCTAAAAACACCGAAGGTTTGGCATCTGGAATAGGTACCTTAGAGGATATATTTACTCAAACATTTGAAATCTATTTCAAACAAAATAATCGGGACGATTATATCAAGATTAAGCCTTTTAAGCTCTTTAATTGTATTGAATAACTGAATTTCTTTATTTATTCTTAAAATTATAAAAAAAAAGATTAATTAATAAACTTCCAAGGTTTTTGTTTTTTAAGCTTATACGCTTTTGTTGCATATTCTTTCATCATTCTATTAGTGTTAAAAAAAGCTGCTAAAGCAATCGCGTTTTTGCTTTTAAACAACCACTCATTGTGGTTTAAATAAGTTGGTATAATCTCATTTTCTAGTGTATCATATAGTAAATTGGAATCAACATCCCAACTATTTGAGACTCCCACATCATCAGGATTTGAATCATCAGGACCAATTGCCCATCCTGCCATTTTATTCATGCGATATCCTTCCAACCACCACCCGTCTTGAACGCTAAAATTTAAGACGCCATTTAGAGCTGCCTTCATCCCACTGGTGCCACTAGCTTCGCGATATCTTTCTGGCGTGTTGAGCCAAACATCGCAACCAGATACCATCATATGAGACAAATCCATGTTATAATTTTCCATCATAACAACTTTAACACCGTAATTATCGTAAAGATATTCACCTTTTTCATAGATTTCTTTAATTACATCCTTTCCCATTTTATCTTTGGGATGTGCTTTTCCTGCGAATATAAATTGAATTCTACCCTTGCATATCTTACCTATTCTATCTACATCCTTAAATATTAAGGAAGCTCTTTTATAAGTTGCAAAACGCCTTGCGAAACCGATTGTAATTAATTCTTCGTCTAAAAGGTTCCAACTATGACTTTTTTCATAACTAATTAGATTGAATTTGTTTTCAATGTGTGCATCAAAAATATCTAAGTCATCTAACTCTATCGCGTTTTGCAGAATTGAAGGATGCGCTTTCCAATTGGGCCATTTTTTATCAAATATTTGACGAAATGGTTCGCTAACCCAAAACCCTAAATGAATACCGTTCGTAATAGAATCAACTTCATATTGAGGGAACATTTTTCTTGAGATTTCACCATGCTTTTTCGCGACTCCATTTCTATATCTAGAAAGTTCCATCCCTAAAAAGGTCATATTGAACTGACCATTATCTTCAGCAATTTTGCGAATTTCGGAGGGCATTCTATCTTTAAATACTTTATCAACTAAGTCTTGGTTAAATCGATCGTGCCCTGCCGGAACAGGTGTATGTGTTGTAAATACAAATTTCTCTTTAACTTTTGCGAGATCACCTCCCAACATGTTATAAAGTTCTACAATTGAAAAAGAGCCGTGTCCTTCGTTGAGATGGTAAGTCTTTATATTATTATACCCTAAACGCTTTAAAAGTTTTACGCCACCTATCCCGAGTATCATTTCTTGAACGATTCGGTTCCATCGTGAAGTGGAATCGTAAAGAGAACCAGTCATTTTTTTCATCCATTCTTCATTACCCTCAATATCCGTAGTTAATAAATATATTGGGAGAATATGACCTGATTGACCAATGACTCGATATAACCAAGCAGAAACTAAAACTTCTTTATTTTCGATTTTTATCTTTATGGGTTCTGCAACTTTTTCGAACTCGTAGAAAAAGTTCCACTCGATTTCTTTTTCTTTTTGCTCTCCATGTTCATTGAAGAATTGATAAAAATAACCGGAACTATAACACAAACATATTCCTACCATAGGAAGTTCTAAATCTGCCGCAGATCTTACGGTATCTCCCGATAATACTCCTAATCCGCCGCTATATGTTGGAATACTTGAATCCACGGCAATTTCCATGGATATATAAGCAACCTGGGTGCTATCTTTCAAATCTTTGTTAATCTCCATTATACAACACTTAATTTATAAGTTTTTAACCTGGCTTAAGAATGAAATAATTTAATACTGTATATATTAATTCTAAAACACTTTCTTTAAATTTTTATGTTAAAATGAATGATAAAAAACCTTTCTGTTAATCGTTAATTATTATTTAAATAAACCTAGTCATCATCAAGTTTTAGATTAGATTTTTCTAGTTTGACTTTCTTTGAAACTCCGTATGTATCCAATTTTTCAATATCTAATTGATCCAATTTCGTGATTAATTCCTTATTTTCAAAATTAGGTAATGCATTTATAAGATTTGGTGTTGGTAATGGATTAATTAGATGTGGTTGCAATAATTTATTGCTTTTAGTTAAATATTCTTCAGTTTGATTTCTATTAGAAAGGTACTTTTTAAAAAAAGGGTTTTCTGGTCTTAAATTTTCTATATTTGCCGCGGTATTAAGAACTGGGGTTCGAGGGACTGTTGCTTTTGTCATTCGGCAGATAGGGCAATTGTTATTATCAAGACCGTGTATACAAGGCAAATTCTATCACTTTAATATAAATTCAATTCTGAATTGGTTAAATTAATTTTATCTTATATTTCTTTTTATTATTAAATATGAATTATTTTTTAGGGGATTAAAATGGACGATTATTTTCTTAAAGAAATTAAATCTCAACCTCAAGCGTTAAGAGACACGTTTAACTATATTGTTGGGGAAGGAAAACCTCAGTTTTTAAAATTAAGAGACTTTATAAAAAAGGGAGGAATTACTAAACTGATTTTTACTGGGATGGGCTCAAGTTTCATCAGTTCGTATCTACCATATTACATTTTAAACCAATATGGAATAGCTGTCGAAATGAGAGAAGCTGGAGAATTTTTATTTAATACTTTCCCAAAAACAAAACAAAACTGCTTTAAAGACACAGGAATTATAATAATTTCACAATCAGGGGAATCTGGCGAAATTAGAGAATTATTAAGGGAAATTAATGCGATCCCTATTGAAGATAAACCATTAACAATTGGGATGACAAATAATGCAGATAGTTATCTAGCTTACATGACAGAGCTGCAAATATACATGAATTTTGACGAAGAAGTTTCAGTTACTTCAAAGAGTTATGTATGTACTTTGTTATTGCTTTACATTATGGCAAAAACGATTATCGGCGAATTTTTCACAAGTAAAGACGAAAATCAAAGAGTAGAAGATTTATTGATTGAAATCGAAAGAATTCTCAAAGATCAAAAGCAGATCACTAAACTCTGGAAAGAAATTCTAACCCCATTCGGAAATAAGGTTGATTTTCTCGAAATACTCTCGAGAGGTTCTTCTCTAACAACAGCACATCAAGCAGCATTAAATTTTAAAGAAATCGTCAAATCGTACTCGGAAGCAAGTTCTATATCCACTTTTAGACATGGAGGAATAGAATGCTTAAAAGATAACACAAGCCTTATAATTCTGTCATCTGATAAAGAAAATCTTAATTTAGATGTTCCATTTATAGATAATGTAGTGAATAAATGGACTTTTGGGAAAATTTTGCATATCACAAATCAAGATTTTGACAAAGAGGTAGAAGAATTGCACGACAATCCGAAGATAATAACTTACAAGCACAATATCAAAGATCCCCACTTAGCATCGATTATGGAAATCATTATTCTTCAATTATTATTCTATAAAATGGCAGAGAAGAAAGGAATTGAACCAGGAGCATTTCTTTATTCACAGAAAATAACAAATGATATATAACAATCTTAAGATTTTAACGAGAACTTATTAGATATATTACATTAATCTATTTACTTGTTGGGAGACATGGAGTCAACTGCTACAGCACAAACTTTCACGAATTATATATTTTTTTGGGCGGGGCAATTATTTTCGCTGTTGGGCTCTACTATTGTCCAATTTGTAATTATTTGGTGGATCTATTACGAAACTGGAAGTATGACAATAGTATCACTAGCCACATTTTTCTCTTTTCTACCACAGTTTATTCTTGGACCTCTTGCTGGCGTATTTGCCGATAGATGGAATAGAAAATTTTTAATCGGGCTTTCTGATTTTTGCCAAGCACTTACTACCTTAAGTTTAATTTTTTTATTTTTCTTTAATATTCGTCAAGTATGGTTAATAATTTTAATTAATAGTATTCGAGGGGTATTTCAGGGATTTCACTGGCCTGTTGTAAATGCTATAATACCGTTAATGATACCAAAGAAAAATTTAAGCAGAATGAATGGTATTAACTATGTTTTTACTGGTTTAGTTAATACGATAGGCCCAATTATTGCTGGCATTTTGTTAGTACTATTCCCAAATGATATTACCCCAATATTATGGGTTGACATTCTTACTTTTTTGATTGCTATAACCCCTCTAGTATTAATTAAAATACCACCTATACTGAAGAAAGTTCTTCCTGAGCATAAAAGATCATATTTTAGAGAATTTAAAGTAGGGTTTAAAGCTATAAAAATTGTTCCGGGGCTCTTAACCTTGCTCTTTGTAGCAACTGTTTTAAATTTTTTAGGAAACCCTTTTACCACGTTAATGACACCTTATGTACAGGGGGCTCATTCTGGGACTGTGGAAAATCTAGCTATTGTTCTAGCATCAATTCAAGCTGGGATGTTTTTTGGAGCAATAATTGTAATCATTAAGAAAGTTTGGAATAAAAAACCCGTAATTATTTTTACTGGAATTTTAATAGGCGAGGTCGGACATTTAATATTAGCCCTAGCACCTCCACAGAATTTTCTTATGATTAGTATTGGTGGATTTATGTTTGCATTTATTGTTCCTTTTGTTAACACCATGTTTTTAACGATTCTACAAACCGTCATACCTCCAGATAAACAAGGACGAGTTATGGCTAATGTGATTACTATTGTTACATTAGCCTCTCCAATAGCAATGCTAATATCAGGATCTTTAGCAGAACTGATTGGTCTTACGACCCTTTTTATTTTAAGTGCTGGGTTAAATTTTATTTTTATAATATTTGTTTGGATTTTTTCAAATGTTAGAAATAATGATTACGATAAAGTTTATGAATTGGACGAAAGTAATATTTATTAAAATAGTTTTTAATTATTGTATAGAATCTCATTAAAACATAAGAGAATATAAAAATGACGAAGGCAATAATACTATCGGGCGGTTGGGGTACAAGGCTAAGACCCCTAACGTGTACAATACCCAAAACATTAATCCCCATCGTTAATAAACCCGTTATAGAACGGCAGATTCTTTTATTAAAAGCGGCTGGAGTAAAAGAAATAGTTTTGGCCGTAAGCGTCATGGATGATGTAATTAAAAATTATTTCAAAAATGGTGAGAAATTAGGAATAAAAATCCATTATACGGGCGAAAAACATCCAAAGGGCACTGCTGGAGCTATGAAATTGGCGGAGAATTACTTAAAAGACGATAATTTCTTCATGTTAAACGGAGATGTAATTCTAAATTACGATCTGGGGGAAATGCTTAAGTTTCACGAAAAACATAAAGGTATTGGCACAATTGCGGGCAAAACAGTAGACGATCCTTCAAGATATGGTGTTTTGATAGTAAACAATGATACATATCAATTATTAAAATTTCTTGAAAAGAACGAATATTCGCCCCCAAACGGTAAAATAGTTCCTATGCCTATTAACGCGGGGGTATATATCTTAGAACCCGAAATACTTTCTTTTGTAGAGCCAAATAAAAAGGTTTCAATAGAAAGACAAGTGTTTCCTAAAGTTGCAAAAGAAAATAAGCTCTACTATTATCCAATTAGCGGTATCTGGAATGATGTGGGTAAACCTTACGATTTACTACAAGGTAATATTCTCTTAATGAACGATTTAATAAATAAACTGGATGGAAAAGCAAAAAATCTAATAGATTATTCTGCTAATATCCACCCGAGCTCAGAAATTCACTCACCATGTACTATTGGTGAAAATGTGGTAATCCATGGCGATTGTAAAATCGGTCCGAATGTAGTGATTGGCGATAATGTGCTAATTGAAAACAATACAGAACTTTCCAATTGCATAATCTATAACGAAGTGTACATTTCAAATCACGTCAAAATCGAGAAGGCTATTATTGCTGATAACTGTAATATTAGAGAAAGTGTAAAATTAAAGGGTAATAACGAAAATCTAGTAATTCTAGCCTCATATGTAGAAGTACTAAATAACCTCGAATTAATCGCCCCTAAAACAATTTCTTTGACTGTTTGTCATCACGAAGTAGTAAAAGAAAGTATGAAATAAAAATGAGCGATCAACTAACACCTGAGAAAATTTATTCCAAAGTAATTAATAAAAAATTGGAAAAGAACGACGCCTTAAAGCTATTTGAGACAATAATAAACAAAAGCGATAGTGAGGATATTCGGTATGTCGCGTTAGAATATGTTGGTAAATTATCATTTGAAGACAAGAGAATTTTCAACATTATCGAAAGTTGTTTAATTTCTGACGAATCACCACTTGTTAGGTTTGAAGCAGCTAAAATATTACTCCAGACATTCCCAAAACGGGAAAATAAGCCTTTACTATGGGCAATTCAAAATGAGAAGTCAATCTATTTCTTTAAAAATTTAATCGATTTATTAGAAACTTACGACGCCTCTCAATTTAAAGAGATACGATTGAAGACCTTAGAGAAAATAAACGCTCATTATAACTTAAACTCGGACGACTCAAAGTTTGTTCTTGATATCGATTATTTGGATTATTTGAAGTTTAAAACCGAGCTTTATAACTTTTTAGGTAAATTTGAATTATCTGATACAGACAAACATACTCTGCTAAAAGAAAATACTGAAATTGGAAATAAAGGCTTGGGTAGAGTTAAGAAAGCTGAGGGTGGTTTTATAATAAGTTTAATTCTCACGGATATTAATGAAATTCCTTCCTCAATATGTAACTTAAGAAATTTACGGGAATTGGAAATCTCCAATTGCAAAATAGAAAAATATCCAGAAAATTGCCTTAAACTCTTGTCGTTGAGACGGATAGTATTTAAAAATAACATAATAGATAAAGTCCCTAGTTGGATTCGATACAAAAGTTAAAAAACTTTAATCTTTTCTATTATCAGAGTAATTTAAAAGAAAACTCAAAAATCTTATGGAGATGTAGAATGGAAGATTTAAAGGAAAAAGGTTTAAAAATATATAAAGCAATTTTTCAAGGAGAAAAATCTGTCGAAATTGACGAGATTCAATACCTTATAAAGAAATTTTCAAGCGGAATTAAATATGTTGATTTATTTGGGTATCGCTATATTGAGCAAAATTACCGAAAAAAATCAGAATGGGGAAAAAAAGCACGAGAAGGACATCAAATTATGTGGATAATTAAGGGAAGGAGATACATATCCCAAATAATAGATGGAGAATATAACGAATTAAAGAAAAAATCCGCTTAATCTAAACTTAAAATCTTCAGAAATGCATCCAATATAGTTCTTTCGATTCATATTCAGAAAAAAAGGAAGAATGGATGAAGACCTGAAGATATAAACCACTTTAAAAATGGGATTTCTCTCCCATTTAATGTTTTAAAGTGTTACAGAATCACATTATTTAGTATTACTCAGAATTCTGAACCCGTAAAGACTGGACTCCAGATTATTTTTAATTGTAAACTGCTACTTTATAATTGTAAGAAAATAAAAATAAATAAAAATGGAGAATTGAAAAATTATGAATGAATTAGTAGAAGATAATATTGGATACTATGAATTTTTGAGTGTTATTCACGAAATATCGAAAAAATCGCAATCTATACAGAAAGATTCAATAAAGAAAGTCTATCAGAACTACGATTTGAGGCTATATCGAATAAAATTAGAGAAAGAAATAGCAGAACTCGATAAATTATTAATTAAGTAGAATACCTACTTAACATTAAAATCTTTTTTTTTAATTTAATTGCAATCAAATAAGAAACTGTTGGAGCTACTAACCAGATTAAATACCCTTTAACTTATCGGAAATTAATTCTAAATAAGACTTCCTAATTGATTCTTGCTTTTTAATCCCTAATTTGTTTAAAAATTCAAATAAGATATCTTTACTCTTCTTCACATCATCTAATGATTCCGTTATTAATTCTACTTCGACGAAGTGTTGTTCTAAAATAGGAATGTAATCGATTAAAGCTTCTATTTTTATATCGTTAAACGTAAATTCATATAGTTCTCTTTTCTTCACGACTGTGAAAACTTCTTGAAATCCCAATAGTTTGAGAAGCGTTTTCATGCCTTCAATTTCGTTTATTTTTACTTCGATCTCTTCTCTTGTTTTGGTTGTTTTATCAATTTTTTTGCCTTTATAGGTTATATAATAATTAATTTTTTGATCTTTCGCTTCATCGTCCTTATTAAATTCAATAGACTTTCTTAACCTTAATGCTTCATCAGTCTGTTTAAAATCCCTTAAACCCTTAGGCATGTTAAAATAAATATCTTCATGATGTAATGAAAGTTTATAAATTCCATTATTATCTTTAAACTTTTTCTGTGTGAGGTTTGGATCAGAGATTTTAACTTTAATCTCAACTTCAATCATAATGCTACTCTTTTTTCTATTAATAACAAATATATTAAATTAATTTTTATTAAGTAATAATAGTTTCACTTAGAGTTGATTTTTTATATCTCTGAATTTTAAATCTATTCGCAAACTCGCAGAACAATATGGATATCTACCTTATATGATTGAAAGGTATTTTCAATTCTTAGGGGAGGATCAAACAAAACAGTTATTAGATGCAAATGAAAAGCCATTAACACCTTCTATTAGAGCTAACACACTTAAAATAGAGATAGAAACTTTAAAAAATAGGCTGGAAAACAAAGGATTTAAGCTTGAACCAATTGATTGGATGCCTTACGGATTTAAAGTTAGAAGCGCTCCTTTCAATTTGGGATCAACTCACGAATTTCTTCAAGGATTTTATTATTTGCAGAGTGTTGCTCCAATGTTACCTCCTTTTATTCTAGACCCAAATCCAAGTGATATCGTAATTGACATGTGCGCAGCTCCAGGTGGAAAAGCAACACAATTGGCACAAATCATGAATAACGAGGGAAATATAATCTTAATAGAAAGAAATAGAAATAGGATACCCGCTTTAGATTATAATCTTCGAAGAATGGGTGTTTCCAATTCGATTGTTATTAATGATGATGCTGTAAATTTGTCAAAAATGAATTTGAAGGCAGACAAGATATTACTAGATGCACCATGCACGGGAGAGGGATTAATTAGGCAAGATTCTAGTAGAAAAAGGAGTAAAACTATGAAAGATATCAATAAATTGAGCACTATTCAAAAAAAATTACTAAAAACTGGTTTAAACGCCTTAAATCCCGGAGGACAACTATTATACAGTACCTGTTCGATTGCGCCAGAAGAAAACGAATTAGTTATCGATGATGTGTTAAAAGATAATTCAGACTTCGCCATTGTTAAGATACCAAGTAATTACGGCGTAGAAGGCATAATAGAAGTTTTCAATAAAACGCTTAGAGAAGATATAAAGTATTCTCAGAGATTGTATCCTCACTTACACAATACAATCGGGTTTTTTATTAGCTTAATTGAAAAAGTCAAGTAAAATTCATGACTAGATTGAATCCTGTATACTTTATTGTCTTTTTCTTAAGTAATAACCCCTATCTACAAGATTTTGTGCTACTTTTTGATTTAACTTGAGATTCTGAAACGAACTAGAATCAATCATGGCCCTTGCTATAGCTATAATTTCGTTCCTCTGATTAAAAACTGCGAGAAGATTATTTTTTTTTAACTCGGGTGGTATTATAGTTATTACGCTCTTTAGAATATCGTTTCCATACAGAATTGATTTTTCTCCTTTTTCACTTATAGTAATTTTATTACTATTTGGAAGTATCTGGTGGTAATGCAAAAATTCAGCTCCTTCTAAGCTTAAGTGAAAAATTCCTTTCTTAATAAAACCAAAATAAATACCCGCTGTCTTTATATTCTCGTTTTTTAATCTTTCTTCTAAAATATTACTATTTTCGTGTGAAACTAAATAGATTAAAGGGAATTTGCTTTCCGCTTGCTCATCGTTAATAAAAATATATAACATATAATCTTTTTGCTTAAAATATGGTAAAACTTCGGGTGATAATTTTAGAAGAGAATTATTAATAATTGATTTTTCAATTTTATTAATTAATCTAAAAATATTCAAATCTCTCATTCTCAGTTAAAATAAAAAGAAATAAGTAGTTTTATAATTATTAATCAATAAAGTTATTAAAAAATAGTGTTATCGAAAAATGGGCATTCGGAAAATTGAAGATGAAATAGATTTAAGAGAAGCTATGAAGAAGAAGGCAGCGGAGCTAAAAATAAAAGATATGGAAGCAAAGGCTTCAACAGAGAACTTTACAAAAGAAAGACTTAGAGAATTGGCAAAAGAGCACGGTGTAATTTTAGCCCTAACTCCTGAATTAATGGAGGAAGTTAAAGATTTACAAAAAAAATTTAATATTCCCTCTTCCAAAATAATTACGGAACAAATTACTGAAAACGATGTGTTGAGAAAGTTTTCTAAAATCGACCATGCAAAGTTAGGTATGCTTGCTTATCAAAGAGTTTTGATGCAAAAAGAAGAAATTGGGGTCGGGTTATTACCAATTTCTAAAGTGTATGATCTGGTAAACACAGGTATTTTAAAAGGAATATTGGAGCTAAAAGATTTGCTCAAAGCTTTAAAAATTCTCAAGAAGAATCATGTATTAGATGATTTAAAAGAATTTGAATCTGGTATAGTTATGATTAGATTCTTTCCAGTTCAATACACGAACGATCAGGTTAAAGTTGTCGGAGTTGCTAAAGAAAAAGGTTTTATCTCTATTGAAGATGTATGTATAGCTTTAAACTGGTCTCAAGATCGAGCACTAGAGACTTTAAAATCCTTAGAAAACACAGGAGTGGCGAAATTAAGAGAATCTCTCTTAAAAGGAAAGCAATGGTATTTCCCTTCTTTATAGATTTATTCTATTTTTATTTTAAAGGAAACTTGATCATCTTCTAATCTAATAATCTTCCCCCTCTTATCTTTCTCTAACATTTTAAAAATTTTAATTATATCATCGTTGGGAAGTTTACTAAACGCTTTATTAGATTCTCTAATTTCAAATATTAATATTGGTTCTAATGGTGAAATCTCCATTGCCCAATCGTAGATTTCTTCTGCCCAATTATCTAAACTCTTCCAATAAACTCTTAATTTCTCTTTACTTTTTGATAGCCATTCAGCTTGTTCTTTATTTAATAGTTCTTCAGCAATTTCCTCTAACGCCTGTTTGCGGTCTTCAAAATTAGAAAAAGGTTTTTCAGATTCAGTCTGCCGAAGATATAAAATATGAAGTATAGCATACCGTGCGTAATCGAAAAGAACTTTAGACCATTCTTTTTTCCAGGATTCATAGTCTTTCAAGTCAGTTTTTTTGTTTGGAATTGAATACATAAATATGTATCTTTTCTCTTCAAGCCACGGGTAATCGTTAAGTAACAATTCATACGTTGATATTTCTTTAGTGACAGCCTCTCTCTCTTTTATTATTTCTAGCTCAATCTCTCGAAGTTCTCTTTCAATTTGAGAGGCGTTTTCCTCGTAGGCTTTCTGGTCGATTTCTCCTAGTTTTGATGTAAGGATATCTTCAATTTTATTTAACCTTTCTTCAATTTCTTCACTTGGAAGCTCTACTTTTATCGCTTCCGAAGCTATGTTCTCTGCTTCAGCTTCAATTTCTTTTAATTCCTTTTGTTTCTTTAATTCTTTTAATCGAGCTAATTCTTTCCTTAAACCATCTAATTCTCTTTCAGGTTTTTCTTTTGCCTCATTAACAGCTTCTTTCGGTTTTTCTTTTTGACGTTCCATAATCTACATCTTTAGACTTTTTAATATTCTCCGAATTCTTTAGCCCATTCTTCGTATTGGCGTAAGGAAGAACCTGTAGTCATAGGTTTTACTTTTTTTAGAGTTTTTGTAAAGTCTTTTAAATTAATATCCCTTACAACAACTTCTTGATCGGAATTTTCTAGAAGACCGCTCATATCTAGTTCACGAATTGGAAGCATAATGACTTCACGACATACGTTAGAGATGTCTCTTCCAGAATATCCTTCAGATCTAACTCCTAATTCAATGAAATCTTCCTCGGTTAACGACATATTAATACCTGCGGTGTGAATCTTGAATATTCCAATTCTGGCGGTTAAATCAGGAAGTGGAACATATACTTTTTTCTCAAATCTGCTAAGCATAGCCATATCAATATCCCATGGTCGATTGGTTGCTCCTAAAACTAATAAAGGTTTCTTTGAGCCTGATTTAACTCCTTGAATTTCGCTTAAGAGTTGAGTTTTTACTCTCCTTTCACCACCACCTTCGTGTCCTGAACCTCTTTTAGTAGCTACTGAATCGATCTCATCCATGAAAATTAAACTTGGCGCCTTTATTCGCGCAACTTCAAAAAGTGAACTGATTAACTTCTCACTTTCTCCTAACCATTTACTTAATAAATCAGCTGAGGAAACACTAAAAAAAGTAGCTTGACATTCTGTTGCTGCTGCTCGGGCTAGCAATGTCTTTCCACATCCTGGAGGTCCAAATAATAGAATCCCTGACCATGGCTTTCTTGCCCCAGTAAATAAGTTAGGCTTCATAATTGGTAAAACTATTGCCTCTCTTAAAGCTTGTTTGCTTCCGTCAAGACCAGCAATATCAGTCCATTTCACGTCAGGAGATTCTGTTAATATAGTCCCTGATATTGAATCTATTATTTCTTGTTCTTCAGCGGAATATTGACCCTCGTCTTCTTTTAGTTCTCCTTCTTTTGGTTCAATTGGTCTACTGGAAGGTCTTCCTCTCTTAACTCGAGGACCACTTAAATGGGCTTTAAGTACGTTAGCACGGTATAAATATTGCTCGATTTGTTCGTGGCATTTTTTAACCATTATCGGATTTTTATTATATTGTACGAATTGTATTAATATTTCTGCAGCTCTTTGATATTTATTTAGAGCTTTTCTATAATGCCCATTTTCGTCCAACTCAACGGCAGCTTGCGCTTCTTGAACGGCATATTGGTAAAGCTTACTATCAACACTACTCAACGGTGATAACCTTTTAAAAGTAATTATTTATCTTATTTATCTTAAAATATTCTTAATATTTATAGGTAAGCTAGTTCATTGTTTATTTTATTAATTAATTCTTCTATGAATATCAAATTATCTTTTTAAAAAGGGATTGTAAAGATTGGTCTACAACAAAGAATTATATAACCTTGAGTTTTCTTATATTATATAAAATAAATAATAATAAGGTGGAAAAAAATAGGATTTCTGAAAGATATGTCAAATTGGTTGTCCGGGGGTAAGAAAAAAAATACTGTTCGTTCTGCTACCGTCAAATTAAAGGTGTTTAACAAAAGATTGACTCGGCAAGTCAAAAAGATGGAAATGACTGCTAAACAGGCTAGAGATAAAGCTGTACGCCTTAGAAAGGCTGGTGATATGGAAGGATCGGAATTTAACGCACGGAATTATCTTCAAGTAAAAAAACAAGCTAGAGCTATTGACCGCTTTAGAACAAACTTAGAAGGTATGGTCTTTAAACTGGAACAAGCTAATGCAGTTAAAGATATTTCCGTTATTATGCAAGGAATTGCCACTAGCTTAGGAATGTTAAAAAGTCAATTATCGGTACCTCAACTTACAGAATTAATGACAGAAATCGGCGTTGATATGGAAGATTTCGAAGTGACTCAAGAGATCACATCAGATGGAATAGATGATATGACTTTGGATACCGCAGTCACTGATAGCCAAGTAAAGGAGATACTAGGTGAAATTGATGCAGAAATACAAGTTGAAGTTGGTGGAGCTTTACCATCTATAGATCCTAATGGAAAAGTAAAAGAATTGGAAGATGAGCTAAACAAACTAAAGTCGAGAGATTAAATTTCCTTTTTTTTTTCAAGTTTCTCTTCCTCCTATCAACCAAAATTATTTAAGTTTAAACTCTATTTTTATAATATTCTTTACCTCAAGTTTAAAGAGTGTTATATATGAATCCAGAAGTAATCGCGATTGGTAGTTGTACGCTTGATTGTATGTTGCAAGTTAAAGATATCCTTAGATTTGAATTATTGGATAAAGATATAATAAAAAAATACACAGCAATCGAATACAGCCACAAATTGAATGTAGACGGAGTATTATTTGTTCCGGGAGGCTCTGCTGCCAATATTGCGTCAAATTGCTCGATGTTGGGCTTAAATAGCGCATATATTGGCATATTAGGAAAAGATTTCTCCGCAAATATTTGTTTAGATGATATGAAAAAGAGGGGAGTCGATCTTTCAAATGTCATTCAGACTGATGATGATTGTACAGCTTTTTCAGTGATATTAAAAACAGAATGGGGAAAAGATAGAAGTATTTTGGCGTACAAAGGCGCAAATAACTTACTAAAACCTGAGCATGTCAAAGAAGAATTTTTTCAGAGTATCAAAGCTTTTGCGTGGACTTCCTTAACAACTGAAAGTGGATGTAAAGCAATCGAGAAAGCACTAAAACTTACATTAGAAAACAATGGAAAAGTGTTCGCAGCTCCAAGTATGTCTATCATTAAGAATAATCCACACTGGGCTAAAATCTTAATCTCGAACTCAGATGTTGTGTCCTTAAACAAAGAGGAAGCCCAAGAATTTACTGAAGAAACAGATACCGTTCCAATGATTCATAAATTTTTAGATATGGGAGTAAAATTAATCTCAATTACTGATGGACCAAATGGATCCATAATCTCAGATGGTCAAACCATAGTAAATAGTTCTATTTACGAAGGGCCAGTTGAAGACACTACTGGTGCAGGAGATGCTTTCCTTAGCGGTCTTTTAATTTCTCAACTAAACGGATTTACTTTAGAGAAATCATCTAAGATGGCAACCGCAATGTCTTATTTAGAAAGCAAAGAGATTGGAGTTCGTGAGGGTTTACCGAACAGTTTACTGGAATTGGAAGACTTTATTAATAGTAACTCCATAAAGCAAATAATTTCTAAAATTATTTAGCAGAATTGAAAAGTAAAGTTATGTAAGGGTTTTAATTACAAAAATAAGGAAGAATTTCTTCAAGAAATAAATTGCTTATTTCAAATCGAAACCGGTATAAGGATTTTACACTAAAATTAAAAAAAGTTTTTTACATTTAGATTGCTATAAATAAATAATTAAATTTTATTTTCTAAAAATATTATAAAATTAGATTCTAATAGAGCTGCGCTGCTAGTATAGTTCGATTGATTCTTAATCAGTCGAGTATAATGGTCAGTATGCCAGGTTGCCAAGAGATTTTTACACAAAAAATCTCGCAATAACTTGGCGACCCGGGTTCAATTCCCGGGCGGCGCATTTTTTTACTATTTCTTATATCTTTATAAACTTAAAGAGATTACCTAAATAGATAATTTTAAATGAAGACTGATAGTACGATTATACCCTACTTCTTGATTACACGCTGTCTAAAACCAATTAAATAGCCTTTTACGATTTTACAAAATATCGTGAAAGGTATGTTTCACGATCTGTGAAACTTGAATTCTAAAAAAAAAAAAAAAAGTTAAAAATTTTAAAATTTTACAACAATGGGGATTGGTTCATCAAAACCAAAAAGGAGAGAAAAAAAAAATAACAT
>Ga0114930_10001848_pt1 | contig 19707 bp, 12 predicted proteins | sample AnhtaG_FD_87300 | JGI IMG/M metagenome (GOLD analysis project Ga0114930, IMG submission 87300) | Deep subsurface microbial communities from Anholt, Denmark to uncover new lineages of life (NeLLi) - Anholt_01485 metaG | ecosystem: Environmental > Aquatic > Marine > Oceanic > Sediment | place... | reverse complement strand
CTCAAAGAACTTGCGGAACACGAGATCGAAGACGAATCGCACCAAGAGGATTTGGCAAGGCAGATCGTTAATAGCGGACAGAGCGAGGCAGTCGTGATTTCCCTTGGGGCAGCAGGCGCCATGGTGATATCAAAAGAGGGATGTGAACACCTGAGGGCGCCCACTGTGCCCATCAAGAGCAAAGTAGGGGCTGGCGACAGCATGGTTGCGGGCATTGTCCTGAGCTTGGCCAGGGGCCTTCCGTTGAAAGAGGCTGTCCGCTTCGGTGTAGCAGCCAGTGCGGCGGCCGTGATGACACCGGGGACCGAGCTGTGTCGCCGGGAGGATGCCGAGCGGCTTTATGAGCGGATGAATTCAGGAGCAACCCCGTGATCTTTTGTTGGAGCGGAGAAGATCGAGCTCATTAGACAAAGAGTAAAGCCGCTCAAAGAGCTTCATTGGGAGCATGTGTATTTGACCTATTTTAGTGGAATGGTCAAAGAGATGCATGTTCCTCTACAAGGTGGAGAGACCCAGATTCTTTCTTAGGGATTGCACTTTCTGGCTGATTGTTGCCCGGCGCTCGCCTCCCCTTTCATCGAGCGATCTGCGACTTCAAACTGTAGAGCTCAGGTCGGGCGTGGCCAATTTCCGTCGTGATAATTGTCAGCTTACAGAGTACTGCAGTCTGCCAACTGGTGCACAATTACATCTTGACATCACTGCTGAAACGATTTCATTGGGATAGAATACTAATCGAGTTTAAGCCACCACGGCTCATTCTCGTAAACAGTAACAAAGGGGATGTCATTGATGAATTCAGCCGCGGGAGTATAGATGTTCGTAAAAAAGATAGGTGTACAAGGAATTGAAGCCGATAAATTCTGAACACCCATAAAATCGAATATTTCCTTTTTATGGTCCTCTACCCACTGCAACTTTCTTCTTAGCTTTGCCACATAACCACTTTTGGTGTGAAGGTAAGCTGTCTTTTCCTGGCGCATTTGAGTAATGCTAATACACTTGTTCACTAAGTGCTTCGCTTCTCCTACGATAAGCTTGTTCTGCCCTTTTCCAACGATAAGGATGTCTATTTCCCCGCATTCAGCACGCAAATCATGGCTCCCAACCTGCTCGATGTGGTACTGGGCAATATACCCCTGTTCAATGAGTTTTTTGTAGATGCGCTCTCTAACAAAGTAGTCAGAATATTTCTGTTTGAGCCGATCTATTAACTTCAAGGTTTCGGTATTTTCAAGTGACGGATCAGTCCCGTCCATGTAATCTGACCAAACATTGAAGAAGCAGCGGCCAATTATAGCAATAGATAGCAGATATACATGCTTAGCACCAACGTCTAGTCTCGGTAATGGCCGACGAATTAGCCGAAATTTCCTTCCAAACTCGAATGGATAAGCATCTTCCTGAAGAAGATCCTCCTTTGCAAACGACAAATTCCCAAGCACCGCCTGCAAAGTGACCATGGGAATCTGGGTTTCCTGATTTAGATACCTGAGGATTTCTTCTTCGAATGCCCAGTTACGAATTAGCTGCGTGCAAAGAGGAGGCAAACATAGCAAGACAAGCAATTTCTCGCTGAAAGCATGTCCAAATTCCATGCGGTGAGTCTCATCGATGGTTTGGAGAAACTCCACTGTATCAAACCCTAACTTATCAGTAGCTTTGGCAGCAAATCCTCCTATTATTTCTTCGAGAGAGCGGATCCAATCCTCAGCCGAAGGACCATCCAGACTCATATCGAAGTACATTTTGAGATGCCGCACATCATCCTCGCTCCAATGCAGTTCTATGTTATCCGAACGTTTCTGGTCTTCTTTCGTAAGCTCTAGTTGCCAGCCTTCGGGACCCACATTCACCTTTCCTCTTTTGTCCCACAAATAGACGTAGCTCTCTATCGCCCCGTTAGTCATGGCCAACTCGGTAGCAATCTCAGAAAGCCAAACTGGGCTATTCTCGTCTGTTACATATTCCTCGGCTCCTGAGTCTTGAACAATCACAATCTCCAGAACTCGCTCTAGCCCTTTAACCACAGTGCCGAGCACGAAGTTGGCGGCAGAATGAGCTCTTGCAGCATCGGGTATAGACCATCGGTTATCCCGATTGGCAAGTCCTTGTATTCTTTCCAGATCCTGACTGTATATTTGATCCAGTGTATTAAATACACTGAAGATTAAGCTATACCTTTCCCGACTGATAACGCCCTGATTTAGTTCGTGTTCCAGTTTCTCGCGTAAAGCGGCCAAAGCATTAAGACCCCCCTGCCCCTCTTGTGTGCCCTGTAGACTGGATTCTTTTATTAGCCGTCTGAGCAAGCTCGACTCTGTTGCAGGAAAGCGAGGATTTACCTTGCGTCTTTGAGTTATTTTAGACTTATCAAACCACGTGGCCAAAGAGGGTTTTGAGGCCTTTACGAAGTCCCTGCAGTTGACACAGCATTTCGAACCATCAAAATATCTTGTTGCAGACTTAGATAGAACTGTATTACATACAGGGCATAACGGTACGTAATCCATGATATCTCATATTATACAGGGTCCCTGGCCCATAACAATGATTCTTGGATTTGCCGAGTCGATGAGCTAAAGACCAGCTATTTTGGCAAAGACAAACCCGTGGGCACTACAAACGGCTCATTTGGCTCATTGTTAACCAAGTTTTTTGCATTGAGTCCCGGATGACCAAACGTTGCCGTAGTAGCTGCAACCCTAGGAGTACCTAACGCAACATTTTGACGAATCGTTACTCTTGCCATTTCATCCTGTGAACCTGCTACTCCAAAATGGGAATAGCGGGATTAGCTTGGAATATACGGGAATTAGGCAGCGCTCCAGAAGGACTTGGTTTTGGGTGGCTATACGATAGAATAAAACTAAGAAATGCTATTTGTCTATCATTATCGATAAAACTGCATTGACTTATAGCTAGATGGAAGCAATTACTCAATTGCTGTCAAATGAATAGACCAGCGGTTTGCCTATTACATAAAATTGTGGTACAAGATACTCTATGACGACATGTAGATGGAATTCATACAGTTCTTGGGCAGAAGCGTCTAAGTCAGATCGTTAAGGTGATGGTCAAGGTATACGAATTTCATACGTTCATCACCACCAATACCTGGGTGGGTTATAATGGGTGCCACAATAGCGCGAGAAGGGAGCAGCCTGCCGATGCATAGAGACTCGTCACAAGGATACAAGACCCTACTTGGTCGTATGTTTACTGGCGACGCTACGTCAATCCTAAAATCCAGTGTCATGGAGGAGCACAAGGGAAAAGTCCAGCTCATCTTCACTTCACCACCATTTCCACTGAATAGAAAGAAGAAATATGGGAATAGACAGGGCGATGACTACATGGAATGGCTGGCAAGCTGTGCGACCTTGTTCTGTAGCTACTTGACAGATACTGGTTCAATTGTCATCGAACTCGGTAACGCATGGGAGCCCAAAAGACCAGTCATGTCTACGCTCGCACTGCGATCACTTCTCGCCTTCTTGGATGAAGGTGATCTCTATCTATGCCAACAGTTCGTCTGCCATAATCCAGCTCGCCTTCCAAGCCCAGCGCAGTGGGTCAATGTTGAAAGGATACGGGTCAAGGATGCCTTCACACATGTTTGGTGGATGTCGCCTAACGACCGTCCCAAAGCTAACAACCGTCGTGTGCTCACGGAATACAGCACCTCGATGAAGCAATTACTACGTTCGAGAAAATATAGTGCGGGCAAGAGACCCTCGGAGCACAACATAGGCAGAGCCTCTTTTCTCAAAGACAACAATGGCGCAATCCCAGCCAATGTGCTCGTGCTGCCGAACACGAGGGCAAATGACTCTTACCAAGAATACTGCCGCCAGCATGGACTACCTATACACCCATCCCGCATGCCCCCTGGTGCTGCGGAATTCTTCATTAAACTTCTCACCGAACCGGGGGATTTAGTTTTGGATCCCTTTGCGGGAAGCAATACCACAGGAGCCGTAGCTGAACAATTAGGCCGCCGTTGGGTCTCTATAGAGATCGATGAAAGCTACGTGATGGGATCACAGTCCCGATTCATTTCATCTGACCACTCAGATCACCGAGCTGAAACCGGTTACAATCGGTGAAGCATAGAGGAGATCTTTGAACGAAGATCAACTAGGGCAGTTACGTAACCTCAAGAAGAAGCTTGAAGCAGACGAACGAACTCAAGAGGACACTTCATTCTCAGTCAATTCTTCTCGTCGGTCCTCTCAAATGGACACCTTGTTCAACAGACTTGCCAGCAAGAACGAGGGTATCGAATATAAGATTGATACTCACTGGGTGCCTGCACCACTTGGGCTGCTCGACGGTAAGCTGCTCAAATTTGCAGTCGCCATCGGCGTTGGTCCGAAAAAGTTGGCTGTGGGTCTGCCAAGGGTACCTGTTGGGATCTCCACTTGGCTCTCAGTCTCGGTGATGATATCACGATTGGTCTCCTCTCAAGAGCATGAAGTCCGTGGTCGTTCCATAAGACTTCCAACAACAATGCAATCGATACTAGTAGCTTGCAGAGAGCGATCAGTTAGAGATCTCTATCTATCGCAACGCATGGTCTTCACAGGCCAATCGTTTGTAGTCCAACAGTTTCCCATATTCAGGTTTCGCCGTGATGGCCGTATTCAACCTATTTCTTATGCAAAGCCCAACCTACTCTCGACGCCAGTGCTTTTCTATCACTTTGACAACATCGATTTCGGCGACTCGGATCTGAGTCTACTACGAGTCAGAAATGACTGGATCCTACCACCTATCAGACTGATATTGGCCGAAATGAGCGAATCAGACTCTCGTCTCAGCAAGACGATGCTTGAGCGTCTGGAGTATGTGCGTGGGGTTTTGGGAAAGCCAAGAACCAACGTTTTCTTCAACAGTTTTGATGATCAAATGCGTGATTACCTTAGCCAGAACAAGTATGAGCTTGTACATTTTAAACCTGACACCTGCGTAAATCCGAAGATGGTCGACGTCCCCACGACTACAAGCACGTTCTCCCGTTACTCTTGTCCGCAGGAAATATCGGTAGAAGTAGTGCATGATCATCTTGACATATCGAAATCTCTTCTTGAAGGTGCGCGTGCCCTGTTTAAAGTTGGCGAAGAAATACACACCCCGGAATGCCGTGCACTGCTCGCCAGATGGTGGAGTATTTGGAGGATCCTAAAGAATCTAGCGATACCTATTGAGTTGTATGAAAGATACCGCATGCGTGCGCAGGGTCGTGGCTCCCTCGAGAATGCAATCGGTCAGATACCCACTACCGCAGATCGAATTCACACCTCTGAAGGTAGATCGCTCCAAATGGTTGCGCCAGTGATATCGAACAGACTCAGAGCCATTTATGACAACGTTACAGTCTCATGCCCGAAGGCGGAACGGGTAATGTCGCTACTGGGCGAAGCCAAAGCACAAAGCCTACATGATACCCTGTTTGTCCTGAGCGAGAAGTCGCAAGTTGATGCATTGAGGGAGCACTTGTTATTCACGGACATCGATATCCTCAATAAGCATATACCAATAGTCCATCTATCACAATCTGTTGGCGTGGCGCGAACGATGGTGGTGCGTGATTGTATACTCTCAGGAGTGTGGGCTCCGTGGCAGGATTCTACGCTTATAGCTATCGGTGCGTCTAAGATTAGGGTCTTGATGTATCCCTACGAGGCACCCCTACTTCAGGCCAGACTTCAAGAGCATGTCAGGGAATGCGACCTTCTAGGACAATCCACTCCTGGAATCGACTACTACGCCCCGGTTTTTTTGCTAACACCGGAACAAGAGGGCGTTCTAGACGATGTCATCGAAGCAAAGAAGATGGGGGATGTCCAAACTCAGCCCCCCGATTGGCTCAGGAAGGATCCGGAACTGACCTTAGAAACGGTCGAACATGACGAAAGAACCCATGAGGACGAAAGATACTCTGAGGGACTTCTGGTAGCCCTTGATGATGGGTCAAGCTTCGTAGTCAGGCCCCACTCAGAGATGATGCTTATTACTGATGAGGGGATTGAAAACGTATTCGCGGATACTTTGGCAATTGGCGACACCATTGCGGTGATGAGAGGAGACGTAACTCATTCGATTTTCCAGTCTGTCCTCTCACATGTTAATCACCTCGTACGAGTTGATGATCGAGTTGTGGAGCTGTGGCGTAGTACGGTACGGAAAATATTGTTTGATCAAGATACAAGAGGTGCTCGGCCCTTGTCAGTTATCGTTCAGTCTCTACGCAATCTGGGCTGTACCCGGGTTGAACTTACTATTCGTCAATGGTTTAAGGGAACAACCATGGCGCCTCAGGACGTTGAGGACGTCCGAAGAATCCTCGATCTTGCCGGTGTTCAGAGGGCCGCGGAAGTCGCAAGAGTCGTCTCTCGCGAAATAGAGGTGATTCGTACCTTTAATCGACGGCTAGGACGAAGGATCAACGAGCAGATCAGGGCGTCCATTACCCGGGGCGCACAGCCTCCGAAGGAGCGTATCGACTTCGAGATCGACGAGGCAATCGAGGCCGTCGAATATAAGACGATCGTAGCTATAGATGTTTTTAACGGTGGTGGAGGATGATCACCAACAATCGGCAACAGGAAATCCAACTACTCGAAGGAATAAAAAAATCTGTCGAAGGACGTTTAACAGGTCAAAATGAAAGCGAGGTTGTTGATGGTGAGCCGGGCAGGCGGTTCTCTGTAGGTATTCTTAATGCTAACAAGCCTTCAGATCGAGCGCAAGGTACGATCCTCCGTCGTCCTGAGTCCATCGGTTTCTATGTGCGATTAGACAAAGATAAAGGCATTAGTGAATTTGAGTGCCAAATAAACCTTAGCCTCTATTATAGGATCAGAGCAACGTTCGAGGAACAGACGCGGGGCATGAGTGGTAGCCTTCCTGACAATGAGGAAATAGCGCCTATACCAAAGTACAGGCGTATTGACAAGACTATAGTTAATACGATTACTGTTCCGCAACAATCAGACCAACACATCGAAATCGATTGTGCAAACATTAATAGCTCAATCGAAATAGCTCTTCGCGATGCCCGGTATGAAATAGAGGCGGACGAAGAGTCATGGCCACGGCCAGGGTTCAGGCTGTATGGAAGGAATCTACAATCCGAGGGGGGATATATATCTGCGTTTCTGGGTGCTGATAGGAGTGAAATCCCAATCTGGAGCGTAGCTCTTCAGGCAGAAATGGTCAACTTCCCATCCCACCGACGACTCCTTATCCTATTAACCAATTTATCCGATCCATCCGAATTTGGAGTGGCCTGGCACTGTCCAGAAGTGTTCAACGCTCGAGTCAGGCTTCTGGGATTGCATGGCTGTTTTGCACCCGAAGCTTTTTCTCCAGTGCGCAACGACTATCGATACGACAGTCCGACGTGGGGAAAGGGCATCAACTCAGTTCTGGCTGTTGATAATGAATCAGGTCAGGCATGGACCGAGCATCTTCCCGTTTACCTACAGCCTCTCGTGCGTTCCCGAAGTGGGTTTGACTCTATAACGGATACCCAAGCTTTGGCTAATGACGGTAAACTAGAGCTTCTTAATCGCATTCAGAGTTGGCTGGAGGAGTATGAAGGAACGTGGGATACAAAGATAGGTGAAACTGACAGATCCAATGAGGTCCTTCAGACTATGCACGACGATCGACAGACCTTTAAAGCTGAGACCGAGCGTTTTCGTCGTGGCGTCGATGTCCTAAAAGAAGACGAGAGGCTACGGCGATCATTCCAACTTATGAATCGCACCTTCAGGTCATCTGGAATTAAGAATTGGAGACTATTCCAAATCTGCTTCGTTGTTAGTATGCTACCTTCCCTCTATGCTCGTGAGCACTATGAAGTTCAATGGGCAAAGGAGGAATGCGACGCGGTAGATGTACTGTGGTTTCCCACAGGAGGAGGCAAGACAGAGGCATTTATGGCAGTCGTAGTGACGGCACTATTTTACGATAGACTTCGAGGTAAATCACTTGGCGTTACGGCCTGGCTCCGCTACCCACTTCGGATGCTGAGTGTTCAGCAGTTGCAACGACTGATCAATATAGTAGTGGAAGCCGAAGAGATACGTTGTGAAGAGCCTGATATCAGATCCTATGGCGATCCATTTAGTGTTGGTTACTATGTTGGTGAACAGAATGCACCGAATGAGTTGACATTTCCTGGCAGGGGTCAAGATCTAATCGATAAACTATATGAGGAAAGCTGTCAGGGGGGGAGTGGGCTTGTACGCTATAGAGTCCTGTCCTATTGCCCCAAGTGCAAATCTGATTCAATCAAGGTTGAAGTAGATCGTGAGTTGATACGAATACGCCACATTTGCACTGACTGCGGCTTCTCTCCAAACCTATTCATTTCGGACTCTGAAATCTATCGGTATGCCCCTTCGATTCTCGTTGGCACGGTTGACAGGTTGGCAAGGGCGGGGCAAACAGACCGATTCTCCATTTTCTTCACTGGACCCACAGCGATATGCCCTAAGCACGGCTACGCTTCATTCGGAACATGTATCGAGTCAAAGCGTTGTGAGGAGAGACTTGCGCCTGTGGATAGTCTCAAAGATCCATCGTTAACCCTGCTCCTACAGGACGAGGTTCATCTCCTACGTGAAAGCCTTGGCACGTATGATTCGCACTATGAAGGCCTGATAGATGTATTGTCCCGTAGTTTTGGTACAGGAATTCCACCAAAGAGGATGGCGGCAACAGCAACGATAGAAGGTCTAGAACAGCACATCTATCACTTATACGTACGGAAAGGGCGCTGTTTTCCGGTCAGAGGTATGGGTGTAGACGACTCAGCATATGTTGAGATTGATCCACTAGGAATCCCTTCACGATTGTATGTGGGGATACTTCCTGCTGGACGCGACGCAGACGACGTGTCAAGAACTGTTGCGGAACATCTTTGCCAAATGGCCTTCGAAAGGTATAAGAATCACATTGATAATGCCAATTATGATTTCTTGCTAGTCTACGTAAATGAGAAGAACACAGCAAGTGACATAAGGGCTGATTGGCGGGATGAATTCACGGTTCAGGTGCTGACAGGTGATAAATCCCTAGATGAAGTCAGGCAGGTCATAGGTCGGGCTGAGTCAGACGGTGATCGATCGCACGATGAGCGACTACACGCTCTTATAGCTACTAGTGTTGTAAGCCATGGTGTGGATCTTGAGCGTCTAAACCAAATGGTGTTAGTCGGGATGCCTCGTTCTATAGCAGAGTACATACAGGCATCCAGCCGGTGTGGGCGAGCTCACGGCGGTATTGTATTCTCGGTTTTCCGCTGGCAGAATCGACGTAACGTCAGCATGTATGAGCACTTCTTGGAAACTCACGAACGGTTGTATCAACTAGTTCAACCCGTGCCAGTTAATAGGGTTTCATCTCCATCTATCGAAAGAACTGCAACCGGTCTACTCGCATCTGTTGTATACAACTTATTCGGCCCAAGGCTCTATGAAAATAGAAAAAGGCGACTTAACTCAGCCCATGCTGTGATTAAGGCGCTGTCAGAAAAGGATCTCCTAGCAAGCGAAATCGAAGAGGTGGTCTCTGAGGCATACTTCTCTGGTTTCAGTATGATGGAACAATACCGTCGACAGTTGCAGGACACGCTTCAGCGAATAATCAACAATCAAATTAGGCTGTTAAGCACCAAACCAGACTGGAGCTTTCACCGACGACTTGACCCGACACCAGTATCGAGCCTCCGGGAAGTCGGTGAACAGATCGACTTCGGAATGGACCCAAGAGATATGAGAACTGCTAGGCTATTGCAATCAGGCCAGAGGGGAGGCTGATTGTGCCAACTACTCGCTCTCGTTCGCAAGTTATTTTCAACCATCTCCCAGGTTCACTTCTCTATGATGAAGCGCGAAATCTACGTGGGATAGTCACAGATGTCAATGGGACTCTAGACTCATCTATCGATATCAATCGCCTTGCGGATCGAGTGCGCTTCGAGATTCAACGCTGGAGAGAGGGTGAGAACGGAGAGAGCGGCGAGGTAAATCCTGATGTGGGTGTTATACAACCATCGTATATCGATATAGTCAGGCCAGAGTCAGTGGAGTGGAAGATCTTCCCATACTACTTCAGATGTCGCCGTATTACAGAGTGTGGGATTTGGCAGTATCGCCAGGATTTGCTCGACAACGAGGGCCGCTGTCATCGTTGCACTGCCTCGCTGGAACAGACACCATTCGTTTGGGTCCATCACTGTGGCTACCTGACATCGCTGGCTCCTGGCAGAGATGCCCATTGCAAGCTTCATAGGGAAAGGTCTCTTTATCTATACGATACGGGTAAATTCACCACTTCCTCCTGGCGCTGTCGTGAATGCGGTCATCAGGCGCAAGTGGGATTCCTGCAATGTCCACAATGTAGATCTACCAATCCTAGACCCCAACCTATGCGATGGAATGACCCGGGCGTATATTCGAGCGTTACATTCCAAATGGTTAATCTCTATCAAGAAGACCGTCAGCGCCTTCTTGCGGCCGACAAACGGGATAGTGCCCTGGAAGCCCTTTTATCTGGTAAGTTAGCACCAGGCAGCAGTACAGTGCTCAGTCTTGCGGATCTGACCGGGGCTGTCTGCCCACAATGCGGTATAGCTGCCTCAAGTTCTGCCAGGTTTTGCGACCAATGTGGTGCGCAGCTGTCTATGAATGAGATCCAGTCTATGTCAGAGAGTGTACTCCCTTTTCCTGTAATAGACGACTTAGTTACCTATGCTCTCCTCTGGGATCTTGCTGGCACCTCATCTCTCGCATTCCAGGAGACCAAGGAGTCGATTAAGCGCTTCGGTATGGCAGACTTCATTCATCTCGAGCGATTCCCAGTTAGCCTCGTGGGGCTTGGCTACCGCAGGCAACGCTCAAAACGCCCTGCGACTCTCTGCCTTTTTCCGACGGGAGACGTTAAGAAGATGATAAGGGTCTTCACGAACTCCACTGAGGTCGAAGCTTGCGGAATCAGGTTGGATGCGCAATGTATCCTTAGCTGGCTGAACACGAATGGCCTGCTGGCAGGGGATATCGAAGTCAAACTAGACTCGCCACAGAGTGCATTCGTTGAATTGCACACTATCATGGACCATGAGCCAATCATACAGCAGATAGTGTTGGGACTCTTACATACGATCTCACATGCATTTATCATAGGGTTGTCGTGGTGCAGTGGGATGGATCTAGCCTCCTTCAGTGAAGTGCTGTTACCAGGTGCGTTAACGACCATTGTCCATGCTGGTGATACTTCACTTGGGGGTCTCAGTGCAGTGTTTACGCAGACACCTTTACAGCCGATAGAATTGGCAGCCAGCGATCTGTTTACGTGCCAATTGGATCCCAGTTGTACTGAGGATGATGGAGGAGCATGTGTAGCATGCCTACACTTGCCACTGGGCTGCGACAGGTGGAATTCTGCTTTAAGCCGGGCATACCTGTTTGGGGGTCTTACAAAGGAGAGCCATGCGATCAAACAAGGTTTCTGGTAAAGCTGCCTCTAATCCTCTCATAGAACTCGCAGGGATAGCCAGGGCAAACCCTTGGGTTAAACTTGATGAACTTACAAGAGTAGGCAGTAAACACACCCGATCGCTCATAGAACGACGAATCTGTAGCCTTATGGAATCTGTAGGTACGGATCGACAGTTCTCTCTCACTGAGGTCGTGCAGCTGCTAGTAGAAATGCCTTCTGATCGGGCTGATGTTGAGAAGCTACTGGTGGCTCCAGCCAATGTTATTGATTTCATACCACCAGGTCGGCGAGTCAGGCCAATTCAAGGGTATCTAGAGCAGATACTCAGGAACGCGCAGCGTGAGGTCTTACTAATGGCGCCTTTTTGGGACATGCCAACGCTTATTGATCTTCTGAGATGTGTCCCACGAAAGGGCACTGAGATTGAGTTGGTCCTACTGCTAGTACACATGGGCAAGAAATTGGTCAATATAGGGAGAATTAAGGACAGTATACAGTCGATATGGCCATCGACGCGGATTCGTATGTATGTTCACTTGGCAGATAAACGCGAAGCGTTAGACTACCCTCATGCGAAATGCCTAATCGTAGATAGGAGCCAAGGGTACCTGGGCTCGGCGAATTTCACTCAGCGGGGGATGCGAGGACACTTCGAGCTTGGTGTCTCTCTAGGATCTGGGGACTCTCAAACTCTTGGAATAATTCTTAAGCATTTATGGTCAAATAGCAATCTTTTTTCTCTCGCATGGGACAGCTCTGTCGTGAATTAAGCCCACATCTCACACATGAACCCGGCTCATTTTTTACACCAAGATAGCACTCTTGGCAGCATTATCCATATGCATAGTAGCGTATGTCTGGTGTATCGATATTAATAGAAACCTGATGTATTGAGTGAGCGTTCTCAAAGCAAGTCCTTCTGGAGCGCCCCAATTCGCGCCGTTTCCCAATAGTGGGCCCAGCATCCCCGTTTTGGAGCGACGCCCCTATGAATTGGGTGAGAGCACTCGACCAAGGATTAAGAACATGAGGTCTCTCCACTGAGGCACTGAACAGAACGTCAAATCGTTCAAATAATACCATCTGAATGATTCTCAATACTTAGAAGCCTGTTTACAAGGGATTTGCGAAATGAAGAAGAACCTGAACGTTAATTGTCACCAAATGAGAATAGGCAGTGTGTCAACTGTTATTAGGTTGTGAAGCGAGACTATTGAAAATGCTGCTAAAAGTATCACTGGCGTTTCTTCTGATTAACCTATCGTAGTCAGCTCTCACTCTTCGATCCATGTGATCAATGAACATAGAGTTCTTAAATACGTTTTTGTAATCGAGGAATCCATCATGGGAAGTAGTGTATTCGTCGATATCAGCATTTATATCGGGAGTTATTAGTCGCCACAGTCTTTCCAGTGCTCTAGAAAGTGTATCCCTTTGAACAGTAACATATTCTCTTGGGTTATCGATAATTTGATTTCCTAGATCATCCTTTCGTATAATCTCTGATAATGCATGGGCAAAATAAAAAATTGCTAGACCATAAGTCCTTATTTGTTCATTGTCCAATAAATTACCGTTATTTTTAACAACCTTATATAACATGTTTGCTAAATATATTTTTTCAGCCTTTATTCGCCTAGAAAATATTTTTGTGTATTCCTCGCCAAATAGCTTCTGTTTTAAATGAGTATTGTGCGGTTTCCCATAATAGACAGCTTCCATAAGCTGAGCAGCAAAATCCTTTTCAATAGTATCAAGATCCCCTTCTACACTTTCACCTTTCTTACGTATATATCCTACTTCATCTCCAAAAAGTTCATTAAACTCCCTTTGCAAACTTCGTTGGACAGAATCGTTTGCACGGAGATCTGCCATACTAATAGAGTTTTGATTATTAGCATAATACGTAATATCCCTAACAAGTGGCGAAGTAACATTCAAATTGATTATCTTAGTCAGGACGTAAAGATTATTGCTTAATCTATCCCTATTCTCATAAAAGCTAAGCATCGATTGGCAGCCGTTAACTACTGCGTAGTTGCTTATTCTTATGCAATGAGCATTTGGTTCCTCAAGAGTTCCACAGACTATAGTGATGCCATTGTGATATAAGAAAAATTTGCGGTGTTCAGAGTTGTTCAATATTGTCGCTTTAATTGATCTATTGACTCTAGTGTTGCCCACTCCATATCTAACATTTTTCAAGAACAAGGTTCTATCTTGGATACCTTTAAGTCTTACCAGTTCTTTAGCCCTTATCGCATAAACTTTCACAGCGATATCATCTAGAATAGTATAATGAATATTGCTAGTATTGGAGAGATTAAGCTCTATCAGTGGAGTCGATATTTCTTCATCTGCAAAGTAAGTATATTCCTGAAACAACTTTCCCGAATCATAACACTCTAAATTAGAAGCTCCAGATAAATATTCATTAGCATGCCTGTTGAATTTCTTGTTTGTTACAAAAACAGACACCAATTGAAAATGGATTTTATCAATGATCTCAGCCGTCTGAATCAAAGATTTCAACTCAAAACTCGCAGTGCTATTCAGCAAGTCTTGGACAGTCTCCTCTCTCTCAAACCAACGTCTAGCTCCAACAAAGTTCCTTATATCATTATCTCCTTGTCTTTGGTTATCTAATGGTGAAAACTTTGATTGAAAAAGATAAATAACTTCTTCATCATTATCAACATATATACCATCAATACCTTTGTCATTGGTGTGATCACACACGCTATCAATCGCATCTTGAGGTTCGATCCTGAAATAGTTTATCAGAAACCATATTAAAAACGCGGCGGAGTCTTCCCTACCTGCTATCGAATAACCAGAGACCTCCTGCCGCATTCTGTCACAGAAGTTATTGAATTCCATCTTCTTCCTGCCTCATCTAATCTGAATCGAATTCTACTACTTTCACATATCCTGTCAAGCTTCAGAACTCTACTTGGCTTGTTAAGCAAAATCGAGTTCACTTATTGAATGTCTGTAATTTAGCTCATATGTAACTTACAGCCATCATGTTCAAGCGAGCATTATTCTCAAATGACTTCGGTCAAGTCGTACACTGGGACACGGGCAGTGCGTCTAGGCGCTGTCTCTGACCACACTACTTCCTGCACCCTTTCCAAGACATCAGGGCGAATTAGCACCTCACCACGCTGGCTACATACCTCAGCAGGCACATTCTCCAAGATGATAATTCTTCCCCTATACTCCTGAGGGTGAGTGATCGTCTTCTCTTCTAGCTCGCCGCCGCACAGCGGACACTTCTTCATGGTTTGCCTCCCTTCCTGATCTTCCATTCCACCCATTCCTCGGCCTTTGGCTCATAGGCTGTTACCACCGCGACATTGGGTGGGTAGCGGCGCCGTTGCCGGAGTTGGAGTCGCCGGCGCCGTTTTTGTGGGGCTTCCATTTGCACCAAGAGCCGTCGGGGTTCTTGGAGGGACAGTAGACGCCGTACTGGCCGACTCGCGCTTTGCAGTGGATAGGGCACTGTGGAAGTGCTTGGGGATCGCTGGTGGTTGACTGTCAACGGCTCTCGTCTCCCCGTGTTCGCACTAAGCGCCATTATGTTTTCGCCTTCGACTTATCATCGCCCCGCTTGCTTCGCCCGTAAAGAGTGGAGTGAAGAAGCAAGAATCATCGTTGTCTGAAGCTAAAAACTATTACACACTGAAGCTAGATGCCCCCCCACCCCCCCCATTTTCAGCTTCGAGAATTGCGACCCGATGCACAATGTACCTTCACGCTTAAATTTGCAAGTCTCAGTACGAATGCTAAGCTAAAAATAAGACAAAAATCAAGTATTCGGGGAAGTGAGTTGTGCCGACACTTCAACAGAGAAGCATCTACAAGTCTGGCAAGAATAGCTTTGCCATTACCCTTCCCTTGGGCTGGGTGCGGTACTTAGGGCTCAAGGCTGGTGGTAAAGTCGAGGTCATAGCCAATGGCGAGCTTAGAATTTGACCGAAATCCAAAGTGTCAAAGAGGCTCTCGTGAAAAAAAACTAATCCGCGACAATAGTCAAGAGACGCGTGCGAAGAGTCAACGCCAGCGATAGTTTTAGACTAGAGGTAAGATGGAACCCTCACTTTTTTCCAACAACTTCTCCAGGGCCTTTTCCAACCTTCTAGATAAGACTGGCGTATCATGTTATCAGATGAGCCAGTACTCGGGACTTGATCAGTCATATCTTAGCCGCCTTAAGAGTGGTGAGAAGCGTAATCCCAGCCCTGAAACTGTAGTCAAAATCAGCCTTGCATTAGTTCACTGCAGCGAGAAAGTTACCATCCACGAAGTAGAGAGTCTTTTCAATTCGGTGGGCAGATCTCTCCTGATCAAGCACTGATTCACCCCCTGGCCTCCAATGCCACCGGTTTCTGTCGTTTTCTATACCTGTCCGGTAGACAAGCATGATATAATACGGGCAAGTAATCCGCCAGCTAGGTGGAGGAAAGGTGATACCCTGATTCGGTAAAAAAATCGGGGTGGTTTTCAAGAATCTAGCTACAAGAACATGCTGCTAAATTGCCGCTAGAATGCCCTGACTTTTAATCAGGGTGTCGTGGGTTCGAATCCCACACGGCTCACCAAACCACAATATATAGTGTTCGGTTAGCCAAGGAACACAACATATAGCTGGAATCGGCCCGGAAAGGCGGCCGATTTTTTATTGCCTTGTGATTCTGTCAACCTGATTTCATTCACTGGTGTCAACCTGATTTTCCGGAGGACGAAATGAATAACAATAGTCTAGACCTTGCCAGCCTTATCGAGGAATACAGGGTAACATGCCAGACCGAAGGCAAGAGCGTCAAAACCATTGAATGGTACGCTTGTTTTCTTGCCAGGTTTAGAGGATTCCTTGAAACACGCGGAATGCCCGCTGATGCAAGCCAGGTCGACAAAAACCATGTCAGAGCATTTATCCGATACCTCCAGACCGAAGCACGGGTACCTCGTTCCGATACTCTCCTATCGCCTGCCACAATCCAGGGCTACGTACGAACCCTCAAGTCGTTCTTCTCCTGGCTGGAGCGAGAAGACTACATCGCAACCAATCCAATGACCAAGATACCTATCCCGAAGGCGCCATTCAAGGTTGTCAGCAGCTTTGCCACCGAAGATCTGGGCAAGCTGATCGAGATTTGCGAGAAGTCGAGTTGTAGCGGGTATCGCAATCTCACGATCCTGCTCCTCATGCTCGATTCCGGACTGAGAGTCTCGGAGGTGACAGGCGTCGATCTGGCAAACGTGAATCTTGCTGAGGGATACATAAAGATCACCACGGCCAAAGGAGGCAAAGAACGGATCGTTCCCATCGGAAGCCTGGTTCAGAAGTCGCTTTGGAAATACATGAACTGCTTCAGGCCGCAGCCGCTGGCCCAGACAGTGACCAAGCTTTTTCTCAGTGACAGAGGACTTCCGCTGACCAAGAACGGTATTCAGCAGATGCTCAGGCGATATGGCAAGAGAGCTGGTCTAACCGGAGTCCGATGCTCTCCCCATACTTTTCGCCACACCTTTGCCAAGAATTACCTTCTTAATGGCGGCGATATCTTCAGTCTGCAGAAGATCCTGGGGCACTCCAGCCTGGCTTCAGTGCGGATGTACCTGAACCTATTTGCCACGGATATCAAGAAGCAACACGAGCGTTTCTCGCCAGTGGATAACTTGGTGCAGACTCTGAGTAGGTACACCCTGATTGGCTCACGAGGCTTCAAAAACAAACAGAAAGGGAATTGAGCCCTAAGACGACCATGAGCAGCACCCATGGCACAAATTGCGACGGTCAAATAGACGGGCAGTCAGTCAAGTGGTCAAGTCGGTATTGAGATTCTATAGCAATGACCGATATCTAGCAAAGGAGGGATGAGATGAAACCGATAACCCTAAACATCAAGAGCAAGGTGGTCAAGCTATTCCTCGGAGGGTATTCCTATGACGAGATCGCCCAGCAAGTGGGAATCGCCAAGGGGTCGGTGGTAAACATCATAGGTGAATTCAGAGAGGGCAACCTACCTCTGCCACCGGGCATGGGTGAGTACGTCGATGTGCTGCGCCAGCTGGCCGTTGACCTGAAGAAGCATAACACCAGCATCGCCCAGTTGAAAATCTACCTTAAGCTTCACGTCAAGCTGCAGGACATGGGGGTCGATAGCGACGAAGTGGAACAGTGGCTCGACATATGCGGGGATATCGCCTCTCCGATAGCCTCCATGCCTGTCTATTGCGCTACCAAGGCGGGAATCCATATGTTTAGCGTATCCCTGAGGCACCAGTTGAAAGATACTCCTGTAAAAGTCTTCGAAATAGTGCCGCCTGCGGTTGACACGGAACTGGGCAAGGGGACCACCGATGGTTCGGAACAGGAATACAGGGGCATCCTGCCATCTGAAGTCGCCGCAGCGACCCTGAAAGCCCTCAAGAACGACGAATACGAGGTAGTTATCGGCGAGGCAAAGGGCCTCGTAGAGGGCTCGAGGAAGGACTTCGAGAAGGCCTTTCAAGAACTCAACAGCTGGTGACGCCAGCGGTGCTGGCGCTATTACCTGAAATGCATTAACCCGGTTACAGCGTGTTCAAGCTTATCAGCCCAACGGGCACGGACTGATGTTGTCACGATAGGCAGCCACAAATAGTATTGGTACGAGGCGTCCACCAACAATCGTCCAGATCGTTTGGCCTAGGTAACAAAAAGTTGTTTTGTTTCTTAAATCTTCATTCAAACTATATTAAGGGACGGATTATTATCCCTTGACTTCATAAGATCCATGGTTCAGAATTTGGGGAACACGCGGTTATTAGTAATAAGAACTACCGCAAAATGAAAATCTAGGGGAGGCAAGAAATGAATACAATTGAAAGGGCGTTAATGCATGCTTTGTTTGCCCACCTGCATCACAACATTGATCAGGCGGTCGATTTTAGGGCGCTCGAAGAGCTAAACCGGAAAGTCAGTCAGAAGTGGCCAGGAGCATTGACTATAGGGCCAGGAGATGATGCTGCCGTCTTCCAGATGCCTGGGATTGAAGGGTATTTTGTGGCGAAACAAGAAAGCCATTGCTCTCCCTGTGTACCCAGGCCTTATGATGCTGCTGCAACTGGAGCTGGCGGTGCCATGCGAGATGTCACTGCCATGGGAGGCAGGCCTATTTTCCTCCTAGATTTCATAGGAACCAGACCATTAGAAGAGGAAGTGTTAGTAGGACCTTGCGGTTTCGCGGGCAAATGCACCTGTGGGAAATGCAAAGTAATGACCAGCCAAGAAAGGCTTAATCTGATGGTTCAGGGTGTAAGAGACATGTGTGCCGCTATGGATGTTTTCGTTATTGGAGGGGGCCTTTCAACCTCTTTTACTGACATTGTCCCAGCAGTAGTGGTGGCGGTAATTGGCAAGTTAGTTACTGAAGAACCGCTTACTAAACCAGCCAAAGTAGCCGGAGATAAGATTATTCTTATTGGCGAAACCGCCAATGACGGGAACGATACCCTATTTAGAGCGGGATTAGTCCCAGAGATGCGGCCAGCTGTAGCTCTCTTTGAGGAAGAAAGGACGACTTTGGAAGCCAGTTTAGCTGCCTTTCAGACAGGCAAAATTCATACGTGTTCTGATCTGGGAGCGGCCGGTATCGGAGCAGCCGTCTGCGAATCAGCCAGATACGGTGGTTTCGGAGCAAAAGTCGATTTATCGGCGGTTCCAGTTAAAGTGGAGGGGCTTACTGCGGAGGAAATCCTCATTTGCGAGACTCAAGCCAGGATGGTTCTTCAAGTTTCTTCAGCCGATGCCGATGAGATAATGGCGGCTATTCAATCCAAAAACGGAATTGCTGCCATGATCGGTGAGATTACTAATGACGATAAGCAAGTGTTCGAATACAGGGGGCAAACCATAGCCACTATCCCCAATAAGCCCTCTAAGGAAGTTTTGGAGAGCCTGAAAGGAGGAGATTAATCATGCCACGGGAGTATAGTCAGGCAGGGGTGGACTATACAAAGATTGAGCCCTTCAAACAGGCAATGCAGGCAACAGGTAAGCGTACTCTGAATTTTCCTAACCGACGGGGGGTCTATATTAACGAAGAGGCAGGCGATATCTTTGAGTATCGCGGCCCGCACAAACCATTATGGCACATGATTCAAGAAGGTCTTGGAAACAAAAACTGGATCGCTGAATGGATG
>Ga0114930_10001847_pt1 | contig 19713 bp, 16 predicted proteins | sample AnhtaG_FD_87300 | JGI IMG/M metagenome (GOLD analysis project Ga0114930, IMG submission 87300) | Deep subsurface microbial communities from Anholt, Denmark to uncover new lineages of life (NeLLi) - Anholt_01485 metaG | ecosystem: Environmental > Aquatic > Marine > Oceanic > Sediment | place... | reverse complement strand
CTGCGAGAGCACTGCAGCTGGGTCCACATGCATGAGCCCGAAAAAGCAACCGAAAAAGCCAAAGAGATGGTAAAAATGGGAGTGGCTCGTGCCCGCTTTCTCCAGCCTCAGATTGAGAAAGAGGTCCCGGTTGATAGAAGCACCCTGGTGATTGGTGGCGGAGTTGCCGGCATACAGGCTTCTCTCGACCTCGCCAATGCCGGGTATCAGGTATATCTGGTGGAAAAGAAACCAAGCATTGGCGGGGTTATGGCCCAGATAGACAAGACATTCCCCACCATGGACTGTTCCATCTGAATATTGGGACCTAAGATGACGGATGTCGGTCGACATCCCCGAATCGAGCTTATGACCCTTAGCGAAGTGGTAGATGTCCAGGGGTACATAGGGAACTTCAGGGTCAAGGTTCTTCGCAAAGCCCGCTATGTAGACGAGAAAGAGTGCACCGCCTGCGGCGATTGCCTTGAGGATTGCTCGGTTACCAAGCCCAACGAGTTCGACCTCGGTCTTTCCACCCGCAAGGCGATCTATCAACCCTTTCCCCAGGCTGTACCAGCGGCTTTTGCGCTGAATATGGAAGAATGCCTGGGGAATAACCCTATTGCCTGTGGCAAGTGCTTGGAGAAATGCGAGAAGGAGTGCATCGACTACGATATGCAGGATAAGGAGGTGGAAATTAAGGTAGGGACTATTATTGTCGCTACAGGAATGGATGTCTACGACCCCACGGAGCTCGATGAGTTCGGATATACCCGCTTTGAGAATGTGGTCACCAGCCTCGAGTTTGAAAGGCTGATAAACGCTGGCGGACCCACTGAAGGGCATCTCATCCGACCCACCGACTGGCAACTGCCTAAAAGGGTTGCCTTCATCCAGTGTATTGGCTCCCGCTCAGAAAAGAGGGGGAATCCCTATTGCAGCAATGTCTGCTGTATGAACACCATCAAGGATTCCCTCCTCATAAAGAATCACTGGCCCGAGGTGGAGATAAAGGTCTTCTATATGGATATAAGAGCTTTCGGCAAAGGGTTTGAAGACCTTTATAAACGGAGCAAAGCTGAGGGGGTTATGTATATTCGGGGTATTCCCGGTGACATAAGAGAGGATCAGGAGACCAAGAACCTTTTCCTTTTGGCCGAAGATAGCAATACGGGTAAAGTTATGGAGCACGAAGCGGACATGGTCATCCTCTCCATCGGGCTGATTCCCAGCGCCGAAAATAGCCTTATTCGACAGCTCCTGACTCTCTCCCGAACCGCGGATGGCTTCTTCATGGAAGCCCACCCCAAACTTCAACCCGTTGATGCCCCTACCAAAGGGGTCTTCTTTGCCGGCTGTGCCGAGTCTCCCAAGGACATCAAAGACAGCGTCACCCAGGCTTCTGCAGCGGCTTCCAGAGCTAACATACTGATGAGCGCAGGCAAGATCACCGTTGAGGCGATCACATCTCTGGTAGACGAGGGGCTTTGTAAGGCTTGCGGTCTCTGCGCCAGGGTATGCCCTTATCATGCCATTGAATTTGACAAGGAGAAGAAGCTCCCTGCACAGGTCACTGAAGCCAGCTGCGCCGGCTGCGGCACCTGCGGGGCTGAATGCGCCTTTGATGCTATTGTTATGCGCCACTTCACCGACCAGCAAATTCTCGGCCAGGTGGAAGCTATCTTGGAGGAGAACCCTCAGGATAAGGTGGTGGTATTTGCCTGTAACTGGTGCTCCTATGCCGGAGCGGACTATGCCGGGGTCTCCCGTCTCCAGTACCCTCCCAGTATCAGGATTATCAGGACAATGTGCAGTGGGAGGGTGGATGAGAAATTTGTCCTTCATGCATTTAAGCTGGGTGCTCCAATTGTTCTGGTCTCCGGTTGCCATTTCGCCGACTGCCATTATATAAATGCCAATCGCTGGACCCAGAAGCGGGTGGAGAAGCTGTGGGACAAGCTGGAAAAGAAGGGTATACGACCAGAGCGCTTACAGTTGGAGTGGATCAGTGCCGCTGAGGGATTAAAATTCGCCAAGGTAATGAAAGAGATGGAGGAGCTCAGACAAGGTGTCACCCTGGAGGAGATAGACTACACACGGAAGGAGCTCTGAGTTTCCATAGAGCGACAAAAACCGATAATAAGAAAATAACCTTTTGGATAGAAAAAAATGGCTGAAGAGGCCAATTTCAAATGTCTCCGTTGTGGGCATCAGTTTAAAGCCCCATATTCCCCCAAGGATGAGCCTCAGGAAAGAGCTTGCCCTGAATGCGGGAGCAATAGTGTCCGGAGAATAAAAGAGAAGGCTAAAAAGAAGTAAAGCTCTCAGGGAATCTGGCTCATAACTGCGAAGGGGAATTTTTGTTCTCTTAAGCCACCCAGCTTATAAAACAAATCTGCGATGAAGAGTTCCTCCTGAGTATTCCTTACTTCCTTATATCTCATCAAAGCAATATCCCCCTAATGGGGAGTCTCCCTCGAGGGGAGATTTCCCCCCACAGCACCCTCAAAGAAGCTCTTATAGAGCTCGGGGTAGGGGAGAAGGCTGCCAGCGAGCGGAGGAATATGTTACCCTTGAGGTCTCCTGGTAGTCCCAAGGAGATATGAAAACAGCGGGGAAAATAGCTGTGAACCTCCTGAGTAAAGCCCTTCTGCTGGGGATGCCAATGGGCATTATAGGTGAATATAATGGCTATCTGGCGGGAAGAAAAGGCATCCTTTCTCAAGATAGGGCTCTCCACAGCATAGCTTTCTTCCACAAACTCCGAGCAAAGTGGCATCAACGCATCACCGATAATAGTACCTCCACTGGGAGAACCAGCTAATAGAGGCTTGATCCGGGGGTAAAAGACGACCGGCTTTGTGACAGCTTGTATTATGTCTTCTCCACTGGACGGCATTTCTACAATAGAGTCCTCAGCTATCTTTTGAGATAGAATATCTATCTCCTGAAACAGTTCAGTTAATTCCTCCTTATGAAAGGATGAAGGCGTTAATCCAGGGGACAGATGTTTTTTAATGGCCATGACTTTCTGAATTGAGTTTGACACCTCCTGAGCAAATTGAGGGTTTCCGTCAATCTCAGCGCAGATGTCAGAGACAATCGGCATGACCTGCCGCCCAGGGGAGGAGAACATTACCATATCGTTACCGCTTTTTAGGGCCTGGATGGTTGCCTCCATCGGGCTGGCAAAGACTGATATTGCTCCCATCTCCAGGTCGTCGGTGATGACCAATCCTTTATAGCCCATCACCCCGTTAAGGAGGTCTCTGACAATCTCAATGGAGAGAGAAGCTGGTCTCTTTTTATCTGAGATGAGTGCGGGATAGCAGGCATGTCCTGTCATTATAAAAGGGCTGTAATGGCTCAGCTCCTTGAAAACGAAGACATCATTTTCTAATAGAGGCTGTTTACCAACCTCGATAAACGGAAGGTCGCTGTGGGGATCGACTGACGCCCGCCCCAGGCCGGGAAAATGCTTGAGGGTGCTTAGAGCACCTTCCTCTTTTAATCCCCGGAGGTAGGCTCTCCCGAAGTCGATCACCAGCTCGGGCTGGCTTCCGAATGCTCTTATCCCTATGCCGTTGTTATCTGTAGATATCAGCAGGTCGATCACCGGAGCCAAATTGAGATTCATACCCAACATCTTCAGCAACCGAGCGATCAATTTTCCCTGCTGGTGAGCATACTCAGGATTGCCAGTAGCCCCCAATGCTAAATTGGAAGGGAAAGAGGGAGCAAAGGGGGAAAGTCGGTCTACAATCCCACCCTCCTGGTCTATGGCTATGAAAGGGGGTATGGAAGTAGCCCTTCTTAGCTCCTGGCATAGGGTAAATAGCTGGTAGGGAGATTTAATGTTTCTTGGGAGAAGCAAAATGCCTCCCGCTGAAAACTCGCTGAGCCACTTCCTCTCTTCTTCGGATAGCTGAGCCCCTTCTATCCCCACGAAGAAGAGTTGCCCTACCTGTTCTTTTATCTTTTGCTTTTTTTCTATGGCTCTCTCTTAAATTAACAAAAGGTTTCTCAGTTGCTCAATATTTCCTATTTTAGCCCTTTCTGGAGGTCATTTAGGAGGGATAAGGCTTCCAAGGGGGTCATTTTGGAGATATCGAGCTTTCTTATTCTCTGCACAATAGGATGGTCCTCTGGTCCAAAAAGGAGCAGCTGGTGCTCGTTCCTGGCCCTGCGGGCGACACGCTTTCCTCTGGCTAATTTCGGTATTCCTTCGGCATCCAGCTCGTTCTTTTCCAGATTTTGCAGTATCTCCTTCGCCCTTTCAATCACTTCCCTTGGAATTCCCGCCAGGCGTGCCACCTGGATTCCATAGCTCTTGTCAGAACACCCCTCCACCACCTTTCGCAGAAATATGATGCGGTCGTTCCACTCGCGGACCGAGACATTGTAATTTTTAGCCTTGGGCAGGGTGCGGGCTAAATCGGCAAGCTCATGATAATGGGTGGCAAAGAGGGTCTTGGCAGCGATGCTGGGATTGTTATGGATGGACTCTGCCACCGCCCAGGCGATGCTCACCCCATCGAAAGTGCTTGTTCCACGCCCTACTTCGTCAAGGAGGATAAGGCTCTTTCTGGTGGCATGGTATAGAATGCTGGCGGTCTCGTTCATCTCCACCAAAAATGTCGATTGCCCTCGGACGATGTTATCAAGAGCTCCGATACGGGTAAAAATACGGTCGATCAATCCTATCTCCGCTCGTTTCGCCGGCACAAAGGCTCCCATCTGAGCCATAATAGCTATGAGGGCTACCTGCCGGAGATAGGTTGATTTGCCTCCCATATTGGGGCCGGTAATTATCAGGAGCTGGTCGCTATCGGGATTCAAGTAGGTGTCGTTAGGGATGAATTTCTCGGCTAAATTGGTCTTCTCTACTACCGGATGTCTTCCTTCAATTATCGTGATTTCCTCCCCTTCAGTAATTACCGGACGATTATAGCTATTTAGAGCGGCTACCTCTGCCAGGGCAGTTAGCACATCGATGATAGCTAATCTTCTGGCGCTAGTTAATATCCTGGGGGCAGCTTCCGAGACTTTCTCTCTGATGCGATTGAATATCTCATACTCCAGCAAGCGAATCTCCTCTTCGGCACCGAGCACCCTGCTCTCGTAATCCTTGAGCTCGGGTGTTATGAAACGCTCGCCCCCTACTAAGGTCTGCTTCCGCATATAATCGTCAGGGACAAGGGATAGGTTAGCCTTGGAGACCTCAATATAGTAGCCAAAGACTTTATTGTATCTCACCTTTAAGGTAGATATTCCGGTCCTCTTGCGCTCTCGGGCTTCCAAACGGGCAATGAAGCTCTTCCCTTTACGGCTTATCTCCCGAAGCTCATCGAGACGCTCATCAAACCCCCCTTTTATCAAGCCTCCCTCGCGCAAGGTGAGGGGAGGCTCCTCTACTATGGCTTTGTCGATTATCTCGCCAATATCAGTTAGCTCATCCAGCTCTTCCGTCAACTCCTTTAGAAAAGAAGAGGAACAACCCTTAAGCAACTCCCGGAGAGCAGGAATAAGGGTTACCGAGTTCTTCAAGGAGACCAGGTCGCGGGCATTGGCGGTATTGAGGGTGACCTTGCTGGTCAGCCTCTCCATATCATGAAGCTCTTTTAATTCCTCTCTAACCGAGGCACGCAGGATGACCCCTTGGTGGAGTTCTTCTACGGCATCCAGCCGGCGGTCTATTTCTGGTTTATTCAACAAAGGCTTTAGTAGCCAGCTTTTAAGGAGGCGCGCCCCCATTCCTGTTACGGTGAGGTCAATTATAGAGAGCAATGAGCCCTCCCGCTTTCCCTCCTGCAGGGAACGCGTAAGCTCCAGGTTCCTTTGAGCGATAGCATCGAGAATCATATAATCCGAACGCTGGTAGAAGCTGAGACCGGTAATATGGGCAAGGTCTTCCTTCTGTGTTTCACGGAGATAGTGCAAGAGCGCGCCAGCAGCCCCTATGGCGATAAGGTTACCTTCAATGCCAAAAGGCTCCAGAGAAGCTGTCTTAAACTGCTCCAAAAGTAGCTGGTATCCATAGTCAGGCGCAAAGAGCCATCCCTCCATGGGGCTTATAATCATCTCCGCAAACTCTTCCTTAAGCTTTGGTGAAAGATTGAAGTTTTCCGGGATAAGGAGTTCCCTGGGGGAGAAATAGTTGAACTCATCAATGAGTTTATTCCACCCTTCGCTTGTTGGAAATTCGGTAGCTTTAAATTCACCTGTAGAAAGGTCAAGGAAGGATACCCCAAACCCCTGGGTATCCTCAAACAGCGAGGCAATATAGTTGTTCTCCTTGGGGTCGAGCAGATGCGTATCCAGGGCTGTACCCGGGGTTATCACTCGCACCACTTCTCGCTTCACAATCCCTTTAGCGGTCCGAGGGTCCTCCACCTGCTCGCAGATGGCTACTTTGTATCCGTTTTTTATCAGCCGGGATATGTAAATGTCGGCAGCATGATAGGGGATGCCGCACATGGGGGTCTTGGGACCCTTCCCCTTGTCGCGAGAGGTGAGGACGATATCCAATAGGCGGGAGGCGAGCCTGGCATCCTCAAAGAACATTTCGTAAAAGTCGCCCATACGAAAGAAGAGAATAGCATCCGGGTATTCCCTTTTTATCTTCTGATACTGTCGCATGGCGGGGGTCAGGGGCTTCATCCTTCCACTCCTGGAAATTTTCAAGGGTTTTCTATTTCCACAGATATTATCATAAATCGCTGTAATGGGAAAGGGGGATTTACCCTCAATGTTAATATGAAGTTATATTTTGCTTGACTTTGTGTATCAAAAGATATATAAAGATTTCTAAAAACAACACAGGAGGTTTTCCCCATGACCCAAAAAACCCCTTATCAGGTGAAGGACGAAGATAAGGCAATGTTAGTGCTCAGCTATCTAGGCATCCTCTGTCTTATCCCCTATTTTACCGTTAAGAAGGAAAACGAGTATGTGCGATGGCATGCCCGTCAGGGCATAATACTCCTGATTGCTGAAGTTGTCCTCTGGCTAGCCCTTATGATTCTCTCTGCCATCATCGCGTTTGTGCCCTTTCTCTTCTTCTTTATGTCTCTGCTCTGGTTCATCTATATAGTGGGATTTCTTGCTCTTTCTATCTACGGCATTGTTCAGTCGCTCAAAGGCTTGAAGTGGAAAATACCCTTTCTTGGTGACTTTATAGAGAAGATTCCTGCCTGATGCTCTTTACAAAAAACCATTTAGGATAGGAAACTTGCTGGCGAGGTATGAGGAGAATTAACTGCAGCGGGTGTATCCGCAATGGCGGCAGGTGACGCACCCTTCTACAAACTCCAGGAGGCTTCCACACTCAGGGCATTCAGGACAGATGCCGCTGAAGTTCTTCTTTCCGGGGACCATCCTCTGGGAAGATTTTCCGGTCATGGATTGATGATATTGCTCCAGAGCTTTGGCGATAGCGTCAGAGCAGGAGAGGATGATGTTCCCGTCCGACCACAGGGGAGAAGGGCAGCGAATACCCCGTAATTGCTCGATAACCGCATCCATATCCACCCCGGAGCGAAGGGCTAAGGAGACCAACCTCCCGGTGGCTTCGGCTTGTGAGGCGGGACATCCACCCGATTTTCCCATCAGAGCAAATATCTCGTTGGGTCCCTGCTCATCCTCGTTAATAGTAATGTATAAGTTTCCACAGCCAGTACCTATCTTCTGAGTGGTACCTCTGGTCTGATATGGACGAGGACGGGGGGTTATTGTACCTCTTGGTTGTTTTTTATCTTTTTCAGGCTTTTCGATGGTCAGCACCCCTTCGCGGCTCCCTTCACGGTAAACGGTGATTCCCTTACATCCCTCTTTATAAGCCAGCAAATATGCTTTCTCTATATCCTGCGCGGTAGCGTGGCGAGGGAAATTAACCGTTTTAGAAACAGCGTTATCGATATGTTTCTGGAAAGCTGCTTGCATCTTTATATGCCATTCAGGGCTGATGTCATAGGCGGTGACAAACAGTTTCTTTATATGATCGGGCACCCCGGGAACTTCCTTCAGGGAGCTACGCTTCCCGATTTCCGCGATAATTTCCTCGCTATAGAACCCCTCCCTCGTGGCTACCTCTATAAATATAGGGTTCACCTCCACCATTTTTTCATCATCAAGTATGTGTTGCCTTATATAAGATACAGCATATAATGGTTCGATACCACTGGAGCAGTTGGCGATGATGCTTATGGTACCAGTGGGGGCTATGGTGGTGGTGGTGGCGTTGCGGAGCTTCCCCCAGGGGGAATCAACCCAGATACTCTTATCAAATTTGGGGAACTCACCCCGCTCTTCGGCTAATTCATGGGATGCCTTTTTCGATTCATCGTTGATAAACTCCATCACTTCTTCTGCTACCTTGAGTGCTCTGTCCGAATCATATGGAATACTTAGCTGTATTAGCATATCGGCGAATCCCATCAATCCCAAACCTATTTTTCGATTAGCAAGGGTAGCTTTTTTGATCTCTGGCAAGGGGAAACGATTGGCATCTATCACATCGTCGAGGAAGCGAACAGCCAGTTTGATTACCTTAGCCAGGTGGGGGTAGTCTATAAGCGCTTTCCCATCTTGATAACGCACCATCTTGGAGAGGTTGATGGAGCCCAGATTGCACGATTCATAAGGAAGGAGGGGCTGCTCTCCACAGGGGTTGGTGCTCTCAATCTTTCCAAGAGAAGGGATTGGATTCCCCTTGTTCAAACGGTCAAGAAAAACGATACCCGGCTCCCCACTCTTCCAAGACGCCTCTACAATCTTCTTGAATACTGTGCGGGCATCTAAACGCTTGATCTCCTTGTTAGTACGCGGGTTTATGAGGGGGTAATCGGAACCACTTTCCACCGCTTTCATAAATCCCTCAGTCAGCCCTACTGAGAGATTGAAATTATTAAGCCTCCCGGTGTCCTCCTTGGCAGTGATAAACTCCAATATATCGGGGTGGTCAGTGCGCAATATGCCCATATTAGCGCCGCGCCGGGTCCCCCCTTGCTTAACCGTCTCAGTAGCTGCATCAAAGACAGTCATAAAAGATATAGGACCACTGGAAATGCCCTGCGTGGTTTTCACCACATCGTTTTTAGGGCGAATGCGGGAGAAGGAGAAGCCGGTACCTCCGCCACTTTTATGAATAAGGGCGGTGTTCTTTATGGCCTCGAAGATAGAATCCATAGAGTCCTCGATTGGCAAAACAAAGCAGGCTGATAGCTGCTGTAATTCCCGCCCTGCATTCATCAAGGTGGGAGAGTTAGGAAGAAACTCCAGCTTTCCCATCAGCTCATAGAACTCTCGGGCAACCTGAGGAGTATTGCTGGTAGGGTGGTACTTCTTTTCTACTTGGGCAATATTCAGGGCTACCCGCCAGAACATATCGCTTGGTTTCTCAATAGGGACTCCCTTCTCGTCTTTTTTCAAATATCTGCGCTCCAGCACCCGCAGAGAGTTCTCCGACAGCAAAGGCTCTATTTCCCATGGGGGGGCAGTGGTCCTTTTTCCTTTTCTTACTTTCTTTTTAGCTGACTTTGTTTCTTCAGGTGAAGTTTTCATAATATATAACTCTTTTGATAATTATTTTTTTAATGGACAACTTATAAATAAACCGTTAGTATCCCCTTGGGCTGCTAAATTTCCTTTATTGTCGAAAAACATACCGTAGATATAGGTGATTCTGTTTCCCTGTTCGTCCCTGAAGGTCTCCGTTACCATCACATCTCTGTTTACACCGTCATCGATGCGGAAGCCATTAAAGAAGAGAATCTGCTTGAACTCAGGGTTTGAATTATTGAATAGCTGATTGTTCCTGAGTTCGAATAGAAATTTTCCTTTTGGTCCGTAAAATCGCCCAGAGACGAGCACCTGATTCTCAAATACCTCCCCTTTGAGATAGAAATTGTTAGTTTGCTGATCCCAGCCAATAGTCAACGGCGCTTCAATTAATCGGCTGCCAATCTTGAAAAAGTGCATATGAACTCCCTTTGCTTCAAAATTGTAATGAGCTTTTTGCTTCTTATTATATATTAAATAGCCCCTTTGTCAAGAGAAAAAATACAAGATATTGTACTTCTTAATTTAGTTAACACGACAAATTGTATTTTAATGGCTTTTTATTCGACTACTCTGACTTTCAATCCTCTTGCAGAGAGTCCGAAGTCAATAGCTCTGGCTCCCTTTTCTTGCAGGAGCTTTTTTGCTAATTGTTTATGCCCCTTTTCCACCCAGACGAGGACACACCCTCCTCCCACGGCGCCACAGCTTTTGACAGCTACGCCCCCATAGGGAACTACTATCTCTAACAATTGGTCAATTCTCCGGTACCAGGGGGCAGGGGAGAGGGCTTTTCGGTTTTCCCATTCCTGAACCAACAGGCTCCCCATTCTCTCCCAATCCTGCTGGAAGACCGCCTCTCTCATTCGCTGAGAGATGTTCCTTATCCTCTCAAATATGGCAAATATATCGGAGTCGCCATCAATATGTCTCTTCATTATCCTCCAGTTGGGCTTGCCAGAGAAGCGTGGTTTACCAAGATAGACAAGCAACATCCAATCCCTTAGCTCATCAAGGTCAATATCAATCTTCTCAACTTCAATTTTGTGAGGTCGAAGCCAGATAGCATTAACACCCCCGAAGACAGCAGCATAGTGGTCTTGTACTCCTGTGGGGACGCCTAAAACCCTACACTCTAAGTCTCTGGCTAAGCTGATCAGCTCTTCAGGCTGATAATGATTTTCGGTAAGCCTGTTGAGAGCCCCTAACAGGGAGATGAGAAGGGCCGAAGAACCCCCTAATCCGCTACCTGCCGGTGCGAAGCAGTGTACCGTTATCTCCATCCCTTGATGGTGCCCAAAAAACCTGAGAGCCTCAACAATCAGCTCCAGCCCGGGTGGTGAGCCCAGGGAAGGCAGGTCTGGAGCGCTGGCCTTCAGCTTCTGGTCAACGGAACGGATGGTGATAGAGGAGTCTTCCCTGGTGTTAATCCTGGTCACCGCGTAGAGGTCGATGGCAACGTTTAAGGTCAAGGCACCGTGATGGAAAAGGTAGAGCGGCCATATATCAATAGTCCCTCCAGCAAGGTCGATCCGGGCAGGTGCTGAGCTTTCAATTATCATCGTTCTTCGTCCTTAATTTTTAGAACCTGTAAAAGATGCTTTAGGTTAAAGATATTTTCCATTTTTGTCAAGCGGTTTTTTTCTCAATGAAAGCTTGACAGGGAGGGAGGTTAGTTTTAAAATATTTAACTAAAAAGTTAATTAAAATGACACAAAAAGTTACCAGAGATAAAATTTTAAGAGCGGCAGAAGAGGTTTTTGCCAGAGATGGATTCGCTGGGGCTCGTATCCAGCGAATTTCCCACAAGGCTGGTATCAATCAGGCTATGATATATTACTATTTCTCCAGCAAAGAAAGCCTCTACCAAGCGGTTCCGAAAAAAACTTTCCTCCGATTAAATCTGGAGCTCTCCCAAGCACTGACTGAAAATTTGGGCTTCGCCCACAAGCTTCGCCGATTAATCGGGTTTTATTTTGACCTTATCTCGCAGAATAATAACCTTCTTCGGATAATACAAAAAGAGCTTGTCGATGGAGGAAAGCATGCCCGGCAAATTGCCCCCCAATATATCAAACAACTCTATATGATGGTAAGAAAGCTCTTCGAGGAAGGCATGGCCTCTGGGGAGTGTCGTTCCATGGATATCGACAGCCTTCTGCTCGCCATTTTCACCCTGATCACCTTCCATTATGCCACCTCCTCAATGGTGAGCTTTGGCCAGGATGCCTATACCCTGGAGCCTGCAGCGATGGAAAGAAGAAAAAGAGAGTTGATAGAATTGATTCTAAAGGGGATTAGAAAGGATAAGGGATAGAGCTATGGAAAGGGAGTTAAAGACAATCTATATTCTATTGGTGATGTTACCTTCCTTAATGGTGAGCTGCAGCGGAGAAAAAGGCTCGGAAGGTCTCATAACCGCATCGGGAACCATCGAAGCCACCGATGTCTATGTCAGGACAGAGTTCCCCGGGATAATACTGGACTACAAGCTAAAGGAGGGTGACAGAGTAGAGCAGGGGGATTTGATATGCCGCCTGGACTCCGAGAAGCTTGAAATCCAGCTCCAGCAAGCCAGAGCCAGGCAGAAGGAGCTTCAGTATAGACTCGCGCTCATCCGAAAAGGGGCGCGTACGGAAGAAATAGAGAGGGCAAAATCTTCCCTGGAGAAAGCCTTAAGCAATCTGAAAGATGCTGAACGGAACTACCAGAGGGCAAAAGAGCTTTTCCAAGATGAGGCATTGCCTCTGGCAGAGCTTGATAAGGCAAAGCTGAGGGTAGAGGTCAACAAGAGGCTTGTTGAAATTGCTCAAAAAGAGTACGAGATATTACAGCAGGGCTCCCGCCCTGAGGAGATCAAAATGGCAGAAGCAGCCCTGGAGGGGGTGAAGCATCAGGTGGCTTACATTCAAGCCCAGTTAGCCGATACTTTCATCTACACCCCTCGCAAAGGGATAATTGCCCAGAAGCTGGCGGAGGAAGGAGAATATCTGCCCCCCGGTGGTTTGGTGGCTAAAATAATCGATGTGGATAACCTGTGGCTGATGGTATATCTCACCGAAGTCGAATTCGGCAGGGTAAAACTTGGAGACCAGGTCAAGGTAACCGTTGATTCTTATCCAGAGCATGAATTCACCGGCAGGATAATCTATCTCTCACCAGAAGCAGAGTTTACCCCCAAGAACATCCAGACCAAAGAGGAGCGGGTCAAACTGGTCTTCGGGGTGAAGGTGGGGCTGGAAGACCCATCCGGATTGCTGAAGCCCGGTATGCCGGCTGATGCTGTACTAAAACCCCATAAAATAGGCACCTCTGAGGAGGAAAATTGAGGGATGTATGCCATTGAAGCCGATAGGTTGACTAAAAAATTTGGCGACCTGGTGGCGGTCAACAATCTTAGCCTGCGGATAAAAAAGGGGGAGATCTACGGATTCTTGGGACCCAACGGGGCGGGGAAGAGCACCACCATCAGAATGTTGTGCGGACTTCTGCGACCCACCTCGGGCTCTGCCATAGTGGGGGATTTTAGCATACTTGAAGAGCCAGAGAAGGTGAAGCAGGTTATCGGCTATATGGCGCAGCGCTTTGTCCTCTACGATGACCTGACCGTAGAGGAGAACCTCCGTTTTTATGCCCAGATATACCTCAAAGATTATAAGCAGGCAGTCCGTCAGGTAGCGGAGATGATAGACTTTTTCGACCTCCAACCTTATAGGAAGATGTTAGCCCGCAACCTCTCAGGAGGGCTGAAGCAGCGGCTTTCCCTCACCTGCGCTGTGGTGCACCAGCCGTCAATCCTCTTCCTGGATGAGCCAACCGCCGGGATTGACCCCGTCTCACGCCGTGTAATGTGGGATATGCTCTACCAATTAGCCGGTAAGGGGATTACCCTTTTTGTTACTACTCATTACATGGAAGAGGCAGAGCGGTGCAACACTATTGGCTTCATCTGGCAGGGGAAGCTGGTGGCTAACGACACCCCCCAGCGAATAAAGGAGACTCTGATAGAGCATGATATTTTAAACCTCAAGGCAACTCCTCTCCAGCAGGCTTTCGATATACTGAAGAGACTTCCCACGATAATCGATGTCAATATCTATGGTGATGAGCTCCATGTGGTAGTAGAAGAGGCAAAAGCTGCCATTCCACACATAAAAAAAGAATTAGAGAGCAACGGCATCTTGTTGGAAGAGGCTTTTCAGATGAAGCCCACCATAGAGGATGTCTTTGTGCATCTGTCCAAAGAAGAGGGAGAAAAAAGGGGGGAAGATGAATAAAAGGCTAACTGCGGTAGCCAAAAAGGAGATACTCCACATCCTGAGAGACAGACGTACGTTAGGAATGGTGATATTTCTCCCGCTGTTAATGATTTTGCTCTATGGTTATGCCCTGACCTTCGACATCCGCCTGGTCAATATGGCTTTGCTGGATGAGGATAACTCTTCAGAGTCACGGCAATTGATTGATAAGTTTATCAGCTCGGGTTATTTTAAGGTTAGACATCGCCTTTCCACTCCTGCCGAGATGGGGAAGTATCTGGACAGAGGAGAGGTTAAAATGGTTTTGCACATCCCCACTAACTTCTCTCGCCAGCTTCTGGCAAAGAGAGCAGCTCCTGTGCAAATACTCCTTGATGGGAGCGATAGCAACACTGCCAACCAGATATTCGGTTATACCAGGGTCATCAGCGAGAGCTACGGGAGAAAGATTATGATGAATCTGCTTGATAAAGAGGGGCTGCACACATCCCAGTTTCGCCGCCCCATAGACTTCCGTCCCCGCGTCTGGTATAACCCGGAGCTGAAAAGCACTAACTTTTTGATTCCTGGCATCATCGGCATCATAATGACGTTAATTACGGTAAACTTTGTCTCCCTGGCGATAGTCAGGGATAAAGAAAGGGGAACCATAGAAGGAATTATGGCTTCTCCTATCAGCAAGCTGGAATACATTCTGGGGAAAATTCTTCCTTACCTGGGGATTTCGTTTATAGACCTGATTTTAGTGTTACTTGTCGGAGTATGGGTGCTTAAGGTCCCCTTCCGGGGGAGCCTTCTGCTGTTTTTTGCCCTCTCCTTCCTGTTCTTCCTTTTCACCGTAGGAGCAGGGCTTTTCATCTCTACCCTTACCTCCTCCCAGCAGATTGCCTGGATGGCAAGCTTTCTGGGGACAATGCTTCCCTCCATTATATTATCAGGATTTGTCTTCCCCATAGAAAATATGCCCCGTCCTTTGCAGATGATTACTTATTTAATCCCTGCCCGATACTTCATCTCTATTCTGCGAGCCATCGTCCTGAAAGGGTTAGGCTTATCATACCTCGTGCAGGAGACGGTAATATTGACCATCTTTGGGATTATTATGATATCCTTAAGCACCTTAAGGTTCAAAAAGCAGATTGCTTGAAGGTGCCGGAGTGCCTTAAATGGTCTTTTTATCCTCTGTTTTGAATATGGTACGCAAGGAATTTCTCCAGCTCCGAAGGGACAGACGGATGCTCGGAATTTCCATTGTGGCCCCTTTAATTCAACTTATCGTTTTCGGCTATGCTGCCAATCTCGATTTAAAGCATTTGCCCATGGCAGTTCTCAACCAGGACCACAGCCAGCTCAGCCGTGAGTTTGTAGATAAATTCGCCTCTTCAGGCTATTTCGATATTAAATACCAGATGGAGAATCTTCGACAGATTGAGCAGGCGATAGATGCGGGCATGGCAAAGGTTGCTCTTATCATCCCTCTCGATTTTGAGAAGCGCCTGCGAAGGGGCGAGACTGCTATCCTCTCTTTGATTCTGGACGGCTCCGATGGTAATGTAGCGGGAATGGGCTTGAATTATGCCACAATAATAGTGGAACGCTTTTCCCAGAACTGGTTGATGAAAAGCTTGAACGAAAACCTTATCCGGATTGCCGGCACAAACCTGGGACCCATACTCAGCAGTAAGGGGCAACTGGTAGACGACAGAACAAGAGTCTGGTATAATCCCGCACTGGAAAGCAGGTACTATATGCTCCCCGGGGTTATTGCTATGATTCTTCTGCTGGTAACCACCCTCCTCACCGCCGTCAGCATAGCCAAAGAGAAAGAGCTGGGCACTATGGAACAGCTTATAGTCACTCCCCTCGGGCGAGCGGAGATTCTCGTCGGTAAGTTGATACCATATATCATCATCGGATTTGCCGATATGACACTGGTGATATTGGTAGGGGTCTATTGGTTTCACCTGGAGGTTAAGGGAAGCATCCTCCTTCTTTTTCTTTTGTCTATTCTCTTTCTTATGAATACCCTGGCTTTGGGGCTATTGATATCCGTTGTCTCCCAAACCCAGCAGCAGGCGATGATGACCACCTTCTTTGTCATTTTACCTTCCATTCTCCTTTCCGGCTTCATTTTCCCCATTGAAAATATGCCGCCAGCAGTTCGGTATCTTACTTATGCTATTCCCTTTCGGTATTTTCTGACCATAGTGCGAGGGATATTTCTCAAAGGGGTAGGGATGGGGGTGTTATGGGATGAATCCCTGATCCTTTTCCTCTTTGGCCTATCTTTGCTAATGCTGAGTATTTTAACCTTCAGAAAGCATCTGTAAGCGTTGCCAGGAGGTGGGGAATTGCTTTCCTTCAGGAAACTGAAGCAGAAAGACCTCTACCATGTCTATCAGCTCGACCAGCTATGCTTTCCTCAGGGGATAGCGTACAGCTTTGATACCTTTTTGTATTTCTACTTTTATATCGACCACTACTCTCTGGTAGCAGAGGAGGATGGGGGAATTGTCGGCTTCATTATTTCCTCCATTGAAAGGAATAAAACCTCACAGATAATAACTCTGGACATCCACCCTAACTATAGAAGGAGGAAAATAGGGTCTAAGCTGTTGAGCAGGGTGGAAGACCACCTCATCTCTTTGGGGGTTAAAAATGTTTACCTTCAGGTGGGAATAAATAACATCCCCGCCATCAATCTCTATAAAAAATGTGGCTTTACCGAAGCGAAGCGTATCCCCAAATACTACCTTAACAAAATAGATGCCCTTTTAATGAGAAAGAACTTAGCAGAGCAAAGCTGATTATACTATTCCTGATAGGGAAAGGAGAGGACAGCATGATTGACCTCAAAGGGTACACTTCCATTATTACCGGAGGTTCCCGGGGAATTGGGCGGGCAACAGTTCTAAAGTTTGCCGAGGCGGGCTCCGATGTGGTGATAGTTTACCTTAAAAATCAGAAAGAAGCTGAGGAGGTAGCCAGCTTAGCCGAGGCGAAGGGGGTAAAAGCTCTACCGATTAAGGCGGATGTCTCCTCCCGCAGGGATATGGAGAGAGTTGTTGACCAAACCTTGAGGCACTTCGGCAAAATAAATATTCTGGTCAACAACGCTGGCATATGGGAACGGGCTCCCATTCACACCATGAAGGAAGAGGAGCTGGAGCGAACCCTCAGTATCAACCTCAGAGGGGTCTTCTACGGCTGTCAGCTGGTCTGCCAACCAATGATGTCCAAAGGCAGCGGGAGAATCGTAAACATCTCCTCTACCGCCGGACAGCGAGGTGAACCCTTTTACTCCCACTATGCAGCGACCAAAGGGGCTATCATAAGTTTGACCAAGTCGTTAGCGGTTGAACTCGCACCTTATGGGATTACCATCAACGCTGTTGCCCCAGGCTGGGTGGACACCGATATGGCAGTCATTCCTCTCTCTAATAAAGAGGAAAGAGAGAGTATTCTCTCCCTTATCCCTCTGAGAAGGGTGGCTCGCCCTGAGGAGATCGCCGATTCTGTGCTCTTTCTGGCCTCGGATATGGCAAGTTTCATTACGGGAGAGATTCTTAATGTCAACGGCGGGGCGGTGCTGTGCGGTTGAGATGGGTTCTGATTTTTAGAAATATCAAAATTTACAGTTGATTTTGACTTGACTCTATGTTAAACTTTGGCTCTTTATAAAACCTGATTGTTGGCAAAAAGGAGGATATTTCATGAGCAAAGAGGGAAAACATTTATTTACTTCTGAATCGGTAACCGAGGGGCATCCCGATAAGGTCGCCGACCAGATATCCGATGCTATTTTGGACGCTATCATAGAGAAAGACACCCAGGCGAGGGTAGCCTGTGAGACCATGGTCACCACCGGGCTGGCTTTTGTCACCGGGGAGATAACCACCCGTTGCTATGCGGATATACCCAGCATTGTGAGGAAAACCATCAGAGAGATAGGCTATACACGGGCAAAATATGGATTCGACTGTGATACCTGCGCCGTTATCACCGCTATTGACGAGCAATCTCCAGATATAGCCTTGGGGGTAGACATAGGTGGAGCAGGGGACCAGGGGCTGATGTTCGGTTACGCCTGCCGTGAAACCCCGGAGCTAATGCCCCTTCCCATCATATTGGCTCATAGGTTAGCCCGTCGGCTGGCAGAGGTGAGAAAGCAAAAGATTTTAGACTACCTTCGTCCTGATGGCAAAACCCAGGCGACCATAGAATATTTTGGTGACCGACCGATCAGAGTAAACAATGTGATTGTCTCAGCTCAACATAACCCTAATGCCGATATCAATAAGCTCCGCAATGACATCTCTGAAGTTGTGATTGATTATATTATACCAGAGGAATTACGCGATAAGAATACGGTATATTATATCAACCCTACCGGTAAATTCGCCACCGGAGGACCTCTGGCAGACAGCGGAATGACGGGTAGGAAGATAATCGTGGATACATATGGGGGAGTGGGGAGCCATGGAGGAGGTTGCTTCTCCGGTAAGGACCCCACCAAGGTCGACCGCTCCGCCTCCTATATGGCTCGCTATATTGCCAAAAATGCAGTTGCTGCAGGGCTGGCTGACAAGATAGAAATACAATTAGCCTATGCCATAGGAGTGGTAGAGCCTGTATCTGTTTTTATCAATACTATGGGGACAGCAAAAATACCAGAGGACAGAATAAAAGAAATAATCCTTGATCACTTCAAACTTACGCCTCGGAGTATTATAGAACATCTGAAACTCCTTCGCCCCATATACAAAAAGACCGCAGTATATGGACACTTCGGACGAGAAGAGGATGAGTTCACCTGGGAGAAGACCGATATAGCTTCTACTCTGAGGTCTGAGGCGGGGCTTTAGAGATGGATTATGATGTAAAAGATTTAAATCTGGCAGGGGAGGGGAGACTGCGGATTGAGTGGGCGGAAAGAAATATGCCCGTCCTCCGGTTTATAAGAGAGCGATTTACCCCGGAAAAGGTGCTATCGGGGATGAGGATATCTGGCTGCCTGCATATCACTACCGAGACGGCTAACCTTGCCTTGACCCTCAAAGCAGGGGGGGCTGAGGTTGCCTTATGCGCTTCCAACCCGCTGAGCACTCAGGATGATGTTGCCGCCTGTCTGGTTCAGGATTACCAAATCCCTGTCTTCGCCCGCAAGGGAGAGGATAATAAGACATACTACGAACATATACACGCTGTGTTGGACCGTAAACCAAACATCACCATGGATGACGGTGCTGACCTGGTCTCCACCATCCACGCCAAACGCCAGGAACTCATTGAGGGTATAATCGGAGGAACTGAGGAGACCACCACAGGGGTAAACCGCCTCCGTGTAATGGCGCAGGATGGAGCGCTAAAATACCCTATCATTGCCGTAAACGACGCCTGCACTAAGTACCTGTTTGACAACCGATATGGGACCGGACAAAGCACCCTCGACGGGATCATAAGGTCCACCAATATCCTCATTGCCGGGCTTAACTTTGTAGTGTGCGGCTACGGATGGTGCGGCAGAGGATTAGCTATGAGAGCCAGAGGGTGCGGTGCTAAGGTCATTGTAACTGAGGTTGACCCTCTCCGAGCGCTGGAAGCGACCATGGATGGCTTCCAGGTAATGCCTATAGCTAAGGCAGCTGAAATTGGAGATATCTTCGTCACCTTGACCGGGAACAAGAATGTTATCCGTGCCGAGCACTTCCGTAAGATGAAAGATGGGGCTATGGTCTGCAATTCAGGGCACTTTAATGTAGAGGTCGATATCCCCGCCCTCCAGAATATAGCAACCTCCCGTCGGAAGGTGCGACCCTTTGTGGAGGAGTACACCTTGAGCGACGGAAGGAGGATAAATTTACTGGGGGAGGGGAGACTCATAAATCTGGTAGCCGCAGAGGGACATCCTGCTGCG
>Ga0114930_10001844_pt1 | contig 19734 bp, 22 predicted proteins | sample AnhtaG_FD_87300 | JGI IMG/M metagenome (GOLD analysis project Ga0114930, IMG submission 87300) | Deep subsurface microbial communities from Anholt, Denmark to uncover new lineages of life (NeLLi) - Anholt_01485 metaG | ecosystem: Environmental > Aquatic > Marine > Oceanic > Sediment | place... | reverse complement strand
AGCTATGGATTCCCGCCTCCGCGGGAATGACGATTGAGTGTAAGTGTCTGTCATTCCTGCGAAAGCAGGAATCCAGTGATTAGTCACAAATATAATCTACCCCCAATTATTGAGAACTTACCATAGTAGCTTCGAGGGTGGATATTGAATAAAAACAAAATATCATCTCAGATTGGATTGATCCGCCAGCTCGGACTTTTCGATTCGAGCATGGTCATGGTCGGAATCGTCATAGGATCCGGGATATTTCTCACTACCGGAATCATGGCCAAAAGCATTCCCTCTGGAGGTCTCATTCTGCTCGCCTGGCTTGTCGGAGGGCTTTTGACCTTGGCTGGAGCGCTGACCTATGCCGAACTCGGAGCAGCCATGCCCGAGGCTGGAGGACAGTATGTCTATCTAAGAGAAGCCTACGGCCCGATGGCGGGATTTTTGTTCGGGTGGATTCTGTTTCTCGTCTACATGACCGGTGGTATCGCTGCCTTAGCTTTAGCATTTGCTGAGTACATAGGCTACTTTTTTCCCTATTTGGGGACAAACCACATCATCGTAACACTAGACATTCCGCTCTTAAAAGGTTCTCTTCACTACTCCCTTTCAGCGGGCCAGATGATCGGAGTTTCCGTCATTATCCTGTTGTCCATCGTAAACTTTATCGGTGTCGGACTCGGCAAGTCCATCCAAAATGTGTTTACTGTCATAAAAATTGGAACCATCGCAGCTATCATCATCCTGGGTTTTGCCATCGGGAAAGGAACTCCACCAGAACTGGCAATGGATCCTGCGGGTATGAGCTTTGGGAGTATCATTATCGGCTTTGGCGTTGCTCTTGTAGCTGTAGCCTGGGCATTTGACGGCTGGAACAACCTAAATTTCGTAGCCGGCGAGATCAAAAACCCAAGACGCAACCTCCCTCTAGCTCTGATCTTGGGGACTTTGGGAATCACTTTCCTATATGTTTTGGTCAATTATATCTACCTTTATGCCCTTCCCTTGAAGGAAACCATCGGTGTAGTCCGAATAGCAGAAAAAGCGACAGGAGCTCTTTTTGGTTCTTCCACAGGGACCCTTATATCCGCACTGGTCATTGTTTCCGTATTCGGCTCACTGAATGGTTCCATCCTTGTCGGTCCTCGTGTCTATTTTGCCATGGCCAAGGACGGTCTATTCTTCCAGAAGGTCGCCCATGTTCATCCCCGCTTCCGGACTCCTGGGTTTTCCATACTCATCCAAGCTGTTTGGGCCTCCCTGCTCACGCTACTTGGAACATTTGAACAAATTCTTACCTTCGCCATGTTCATTGCTATAGCTTTCTGGATTGCTGCGACTGCAGCTGTCTTTACGCTTAGAAAAAAACGCCCTGACCTGCCACGTCCCTACAAAACCTGGGGCTACCCTGTCGTGCCTGCCATCTTCATCATCGCATCGACCGGAATTCTTCTAAACACACTTATAGAAAAACCGGTTGAAGCTTTGGCAGGAATTCTTCTGACAGCCCTAGGAATACCTGCATATTTTTACTGGAAACAGCATTTGAAGAAAGGAAACTCCAAAGAATGAGAGACAGCAACATTCTTATAAATATACAATTCCTCTTACTTTAATTATAATAAGTGAGGGAAAATATGAAAAGAATAATCCCAGTCACAATACTTGTTATAATTTTAATCAGTATCTCAAGCTTAATCGGAGATGAAACAAAATGTTCTTATGTTTTTCAATTACATAAGCAGAAAAAGTTTTCATTCCTTCCTAAAATTGATTCTTTTTCTCTCCTTGCTGCTGATGATACAAAAGGATCAACACGTACAATGCAGTCCAATGCTGATTATAATTTCTACATTAAACGTTTTCCCCAGATAACAAAAGATTTAATTCAACAGTTCAGTTTTGAGAAAAAAGATTTATATGCTTTTTCTCTTAAAATACCTCCGGATCTGTTTCTAATATCGAAAAACAAGAAGGACTATTCAAAAACAGCTCAGGAAATCGCTGGGATGAATGCAACTGTATGGGTTTTTAACAGATATATTATGAAAGAAGCATGGACAAACATTTCATTGAAATCCATTTTAAGTAATCTTAAATCCGGCTTTACTTGGGATATCGACAAGTATTTAACCAACCAGTTAGGACACCCTTACCATGGAGCATTGCATTATTCCTCAGCCAGGGCTAATAAATTGAATTACTTTGAATCTACAATCTGTTCCTTTCTTGGGAGTATTATGTGGGAATTTTTCTTAGAATCGGAAGGCACTCAATATAATCGCCCTTCTTCAAATGACCTTATGATGAATACGCTTGGAGGAATGACGTTGGGTGAACTTTTATTTAGAACTGCAGATCTGGTAGTAGATGAAAGTTCAAGAGGGCTTGAAAGAGTGCTTCGAGAATCTTTGGCCTTTCTTATCAATCCAGCTTACGGATTTAGGGCATTCACAGGAGAAGCTTTTAAAATAGGAAATCCTCCAAAAAAACATTATTATAGTCTGAGGTTTCCGTTTGGAGCTTACAGGAGCTCATTAAATAATAAGCCAAGTTTCTTGATTGCAGCAAATTTAGAATATAAAGATTTTCTAAAAAAAGATCTATTAAAAATAAATCCTTATGATTGGTTCACACTTGAATGCAGGTTGGGCTTTAGCAATGAGGGTCTTCGTGATAAAGAAATATTTACCACTGGAATACTTACTGGAAAAAAACTTAAAAATGGCCTAGCTGGCCTGTTTGGAATCTTTGACTATATTGACACCTATGCTGCCGATAAAATATCTGCTGTTGGTGTGGGACCTGGCTTGGTTACTATGTCTAGTTCTGACTCAGATTTGTTTTTTAACAGTTCTGGAGTTTTATCTCTTATAATGGGAGGTTCCAGCCCATCGTTTGATGTAGAATACAGCCATTTTGGGAAAAGAGTAAATGATCCATATTACCTCGGACCTGGAATACTTGGAAGAATTAACTTAGAACTCGGAAAGAAAAACCTCGGCAGCATTCGTACTGGTTTTTCTCAGTATTGGGTACATTCCATCCTATCTCATGCAAATGAATTCCTGGGCATTTTATCTTGTAGTCTTCAGTGCGACCTGTCCAGAAGATCACAGATAAGCCTAGGATACGATTATTATTTAAGGCATGCAACACTTCAAGAACAGCGCTTTACAGGAACAAAACCAACAGTTCGTGCCCTGTATATTCTTAAGTTTTAATGGCTTAAAAAATCATAATTTAAATTCATGATTTTCTCCCGGGAGGTCTTCTCCTTTCTGCTTCGCAAACAGCTTATGAGCCTCTCTAAAGAAAATACTCAGTTGGAGACACACAGGTTTCAATGTGCACAGCAGAGTGAGAACCAAAAGCAAAGAAGAGGCCGAGCGGGTGGGCAAGCACATGATACGGCCTATCCTCTCCCTCAAGAGCCTTTCCTTTGATGAGACCGAGGGCAAAGTCTCTTACCAGTACAGGAACGCCAGAGCGCCCTCCTCCACCCCAGGTTCTCCAGCATGAACTTCTGATGGCAGCTGAAGATAGAGTGGAATATATATGAAAATCGGGATTTCTTGATCAGCAATTAAGGACAAAGTCTATTACTCTTCCGCAATATTCCTGGATTCTCACCGATATTTCCTCTTTCCTGCGAATCTTTTATTGACTGGATATGTTTCTTTACTGTAATATTGCTAATACAGCAGGCCATAGGGTTGAAATTGAACGAAAATGAGTAGAAATTAAAGCAACCCCAAAAAGCAAATTCGTATGTTTTATACATAATATACCTTATGCGACACAATATTATCCTCAAATATAAGTAGCTGATATCAAATAAGATGGGATTTTTCCTCAGTTGTGGATATCTTCCCTGCCCATATTCTGTGCAGTTGTTAATAAGAATTTATATTTGATATCATTTTAAGAAGGCAAAGTATTCATTATGGAAACACTTGTTATCGTGGGAGCAGGTGCTACATTAGCAGAGGCTCTTCCTTCGCGTCCTCCTCGAATTAATCGGCCACCTTTAGATACGACGTTTTTCGAACTTTGTCGTATAGCAAAGCTCCCAGGTAGACGAATTATAAAACAATATATGCTCGACTATGGAATTGATCCATTCTCTTGTTTACATAGAATGGAAGAAGTCTTTAACTATATATATTCCGATGCGTTTTCAAAAAACTCCCCTATAGGTTGTCTTTCTGCATATTGGGCTTTGCTAAGGATGTATGCAATGGCCATCGCAAGAACGACAAATAGAATTAATGGAACTGGCAGATATGGTATTGGTGCCTTACTTCGTTGTATTTGGAAATCTGATCCTAATGGCAAAATTACAATTATTACATTTAATCAAGACTTGCTGATTGAAAAAGCCCTTGACGCCATGGCTCTCTCTTCTACATTCTCTAAAATTCCATGGAATTTGGAGCTCACTTACGATATATCATTTGTTAATTTTGGAGAACTGCCTGGAAAACATGAAAGATTTTGCCGTATAAACAATGATTCTATAAAAATACTTAAATTACATGGCTCTCTAAACTGGGTATATGCAGTTCGAAGTGGCGCAGATCCAAGCAATAGTATTCGTAGTCCATCTAAGCGACTCCATTGCATCAATAACAAGGATATACTTGATTCACTTCGCTATCGTCCAAAAAAAAGATGGACTGATCTTGTTCCATTAATTGTACCTCCAATCTATGAAAAAGCTTCACGTTATCAACAAGCGATAGGACCTCTTTGGCATAAAGCTTCTCTTGCTATTGAGAGGGCTGAACGAGTGGTTGTGTTTGGCTATTCATTTCCTGAAACTGATTTTGCATCTCGTAGCTTATTCAGGCGTAGTTTTCATCGAAATAATCAGCTTACTGAAATTTCAGTTATTGATTTAGATCATAACGCTGCAGCAAAAATTGGTTTAATCGGAGGCGCAAAAGCTACTCATCATTATCTAGATGTTCAAATGTTCACAAGAAGTTGTGGCCTAAATAATCCCTAGCTCTCCCCCGAGTAGAAACCGACATGGACTAATACTCAGATCTTCATCATCAGTAATATACATTAAAATCCTTCTTGCACGAGTCATGGCAACATAAAGAAGCCTTCTTGCCTCAGATATCTGTTCATCAGTAGACGCACTAAAGTGAGGAATCCGGCCATCATGCAAATCTATGATAGCAACAGCATCAAACTCAAGACCTTTCGCCCTATGAATTGTACGCAGATGCATATTATTTCGTGAACTAGCAAATATTCCAAGATCAGACACAGTTAAGTTTTCAACATCAACATTATTTTTAATCATATCACTTTCCATATCATCCACTGATTCAATTAACAAGTGTATACTCGATTGAGGAAGGAATTCATCCATATATAGTAATGCAGAAAAGTCTCTAACAGCTTGCTTTAACCATTGAATCCCGCTGTCATATTGCTGCCTCAATTCAGCGCCTTTCTTAATAAGCTTGTAAACCATCATACGCCCTTGATGCGAAAAAACACTAAAGTTTAAAGAGCTAATAGCATTATTAAGAAGTGAAAATAATTCTCTTTCTATTTGAGGGATCAGGCTAGGTTGAGGATGTTCAATATATGCACATATCTGTTCAGCAAGCAGAGCAAATAAATGACTTCGTTTATATGGACGTGCGCCTGGTCCAATAATTGGAATGCCATAATCACGAAGTCGTTTACCAAGATTAAGCAATTTAATCCACCAAGGAGCCAAAATGGCTGCATTTCCATAGCTAATATCTAATTCATCCAGAGCTGGGATAAAATAATCAATTATTGCTTCGAAGGCAGTATCTGAATGAATATATTGGGGTTCTTCAATAAAATGAGCTGCCTCTCCTGTGGCAATCATAGGAGGATGACGCGGACAGAGTCTTTCTGCATGTGAAATAATTGGATTACTGGAGCGAAAATTTGATAATAGCTTAAAATCTCTTTCAGCGTCAATTTCATCAACAAAAATTTCCATCAATTCAGGCCGCGCACCAGCAAATCCGTAAATGGATTGGTAAGGATCACCAACAAGAAAAAATTTAGTTCGTCCCCTTGATGCAATGAGTCTAAGAATTTCAACTTGGAGAGCAGATGTATCCTGGAATTCATCAACCAAAATCCAGGCGAACCGGCAAGCAAGTGCGTGAGCTAAACTGGGTTCTTCAGCCAAAATGCGATAAGAAAAATATATGATATTAGGGAAATCAATATATTTTTCTTGCCTAAGTCTATCCCAAAAATCATAAGCTATATCAGATGGGATCGTTTCTGAAATAGGAGTGCCATTAGGTTCTCTATTGAGCATTTCGAACTGGTCACGGACTCGAGCGTTTAAACCATAATCACTACATACAGACAAGACGATTTCACGATATTGATCACTATCAGATGGCAATACTGTGAATCCATCCGCATATTCATCTAGTTGCCAATAAAAGAATCTCAGAATATTATTCAAACAAAAAGAATGGATGGTTGAAATCTCACAATAATTCTCATCTCCCAGCTTTCCATAAGATCGCAAACGCTTCTCAATTTCATATACTCCTGCATTTGTATAGGTAATACAGGCAATTCGTCGAGCAGTTTCTCTTACTTCATCCACACATCGGAGCAGCTTTGCAATCAATGTCCGTGTTTTACCACTCCCTGGGCAAGCAGTTATAAATGTATTATCATCATAATTAACAGAATTTCTTTGATCCGGTGTTAGTTTCATTCCTTAGTTAACCAATCAATAGCTTCCCTTATATATTGAGGCAATTCCTCAGCAAGATTTACATATTTCGCTGCGATCTGGGCAAACCGGGCTTTACCGAAACGCTTTGCAGTATTTAATACTGTTGTACTGAGATCATCTATAATTTGTTGGCGTTCATCACTTTCAAGTTCATTCTCATCTAAGGTTCTGTAGCCCTCCTGTAATTTTTCAGACGTACGAGGAGCACCACATTCATGCGCTGCATTAGCAAGCATTTTCAGTGTGCCTTGAAGTGTTAATGCTCTTTCAAATGTAGAATGACACTTAAATACCTTAACATACTCATTTTCTAACAAATTTATATCTGGAGGTTCAGGAGGCATGTCTTCATCATCTCCAGCTGGCAAATCTTCACCAGGTTGAAGATCTCCATCTGCTATAATCGCACACTTCTTGGGTTGTGAATTATCGTTGAATAGATTTACATACACATCAAAATGAACACCAAATATTGGTACTACTGTTATTCCTAATCGATCTAAATCAAGGCCATTCATAACTTGTCTTATAAGTGGAGGAATTAAAAAAAGCTCAGCAGGACCTTCCACAAGAATCACTTTACGCGCAAATAATAATGCTGATCGTGTAGCATCAAGATATCGCTCTAAATCTGCTATTTCTGGATCAGAAATATCTGTAGAAGGCACAGTAGAAATTGTAGCTTGATTGTCACTAAATGTAAGACTAACTAGTGATTTCAAGCTTGCTTGAGAGCTAATATGCGAGCTATGAGTAGTAATAATTGTCTGGAATGGTTTTCGATTTAGACCTTCATATAAAACACGCTGAAGTTGAGGATGCAAATGAGCTTCGGGTTCCTCAATAAGCAAAAGCTGGCCAGCTGTATTGGAGTTTTCGACGCGACGCTTAAAATACTCCAGAAGCATACTGATATAAAGAATGTTATTCAATCCAAGGCCATTTCGACTTGGCTCAAAATCAGTTAGGGCATCATTTGAAAGCAATACTGTAAGAGCTCGAGAAATCGATGTAAATGATGGATCAGCCATTCCAAGTCTAACAACCATTGAAAAGGCCTCACCAGCGGTTTCGGAAAATGCAGTCTGAATAGCCTCTCCAGCTTCTCTTATTGTTGGCCTACTAGCAACCTCAGTATTAGCTGATTTAATAATTTCGATGAGTTGATCCTTTTCCTCCTGCGGAATATCAATAGCTACAAACAATCTACCTAATGGAGAAATGTTACTTTGACGAAGATCTCTTTGTACATCACGCAGAGCGGGAAGAAATACAACCTGGAATTGTTGTAGATCACCAAATCTGATTGCTGAGCCAAGGTCTTCATTCCATTCTACAGTTGATGGATCCTTGTCTCCTCCTCCCGTAAGTTCCCAATGATAGTCCTCAATAAGTAGATCATCTCCAGATCTTTCCTCTGATTCAATCGCTTCGCGAACTGCTCTTTTAGGGCGAAAGCGATAACTAAGTCGCGCAATCCCTTCGGCAACTTGCCAACAACCGACTAAAGCGCATTCATTTTCACGATCTGAATAATCACTGAACTCTACAGAAATAATGATTTGTTGAGGTGTAGAGATATCAATTCCTTGATGAATATCATGCTCGATAAGATTACGGTAAAAGGAGGAAAGATTGGAATCAGCAACCAATCTTAACGCATGAAGTAGGTTAGTTTTTCCAGTATTATTTTCTCCAATTACTGTGGTTACTCCTTCTTTCAAGTTGATATCCATATGAGCAAAATTACGAAAGTTCCTAATTACGAAACGTGAAATATACATCTTAATTCTCCTGTTTAAACTAACTAATATAATTATTTGTTTCTTGTTCCCTTACAATCAGGATATTTTAAACACGACCAGAATTCACCATACTTACCTCTTCTCAGGCTCATAGGACCGCCACATTGTGGACAACTTGGTACCTGAATATTCGGTACCATCGTAGTATTAGGGGATGGAGCTTCACTTCTAAGCCTTCCAGATCTTTCTAGAAATGAACACCAATTACAATTATCTGGATCTGGAGATGGCAAAGGTCCGTCCAAAAGATGAATTACCTCTTTCAGGAAACAGTAAAATGATTCATCATCTCGAGGAATTTCGATCCAGTCCAGGTTACCTTTTAGAACCTGGCAATGTAACGAAATCAGTTCACAGTTATTTGGAGAAAAATATAGAAGTCCAAGCTTTGATATTGGCTTCAGCTCCATGGCTCCTTCAGATGGATTTTCTAGTGCAATAGTATATGCATGGAGCTGGCGATTATACATGTTTGTCTTTTCTTCAGAAGAATTTCCTGTTTTAAAATCTAGGATAGCATAAGAGCCATTGTCTAGAGTGGCGACTATGTCAAAACGGCCACTTATATAACATGCACTATCACATCCTGCTAATTGTATTGATTTAGATTTTACGCGTTTCTCGCCGTAGGTAACAAGACCAGGGGGAAGATCAGGGCAAAATTTCTCAGTTCGCATATTTGAATAATAATTCTTTTGGAGAGTGGCAATGACACTAAATATTCCTGGGATTGGAATTGAAGGCTGCGATATTCCATGCTTTACTTTTAATACGAAACAATGCTTACACTGATCGTACAAAAAAGTGAGATCAGATGGGCTTAGTTTATATTCCATCATCACTCTTCCCTCCCCTACTCTTTTGTCGTTTCGAATCAATGATATTTTCATACAATTCATTCGTTACAGGGTGGTTTCCATTTCATAATAAGGTCATTTTCTTCTTGTCGTCTAGCTTCTTCACCGCCTGAATTTAGATGAGCATGAATATGAGTCGCCCCATGTTTTCTTGCACATGCTTCTTTTTCGTGATTACCTAATCTCTGATTTAAATTTTCAGTCTCTCCAATATAAGATGGGCTCCAGTACCCGGTTTGAGTTTCTTTAGCAAAGATGTAGTTCCCAGGATCTTCTTTGAATGTTTTGCCTATTTTGTAAATCCAGTATTTGTATTCTCTCCCTGATAGTCCAAACCAATTAATTGTTGGTGCTTCGCTCACGTTGTGCCTCCTATTACAAAATCAAGATAAAAATATCCCTTGAATAATTGGGATACAAAGTTTCAAATGGTCGTTGTAAACCTTCAGATATTGATCCAATTGTGCTTCTGGATCAAAAATGTCACTTCCGACTTTTCTTCTGGCTGTTTCGCGACAAAATGCTTCTGCTATTAATTCTGTGAGTAAGATGCTACCACGCTCTGATTCTGAGCCCTCCCCTTTTTCACCAAGATAAGGTGATATCCCAGGATAATAAATATAAATACGGACAATTCCGGTATTCCTGTCGTAGAAGACTCTTTGGGGCGGATTTTTATCGAAAGCGTCAAACTCAATATCTTTGAAAAGTCCTCCTTTCCGTTTTTTGGGCGGTTCTTTAGATTTCGACTTTTCCTTTTTTTGAGTAATCCCGACTGAAAATTCTGCATAATCTTCCTCAGGCCCTTGTTTTGCAATTAATCCGGTTCTATCGTGAGTGCGAAATCCCTTAATTTTAAAGTAACCAATTGCAATATCATCTCTCTTGCTATGTTTCCTAAGATTAATAGAACTGCCAGACATTACAAATTTCCCCCTTGGATTATCGAGAGATATCTGGACCGTTGGAGTATTTAAAAAAGACTTGGCTGTAGAATATATTGAATAAGGTCTTTCTTGGCCAGGAGGAGCGATTGCTTCTACAGGAAATATGGTTAAATTAGAAATTTCAAAATCATCTGGTTCTACAAACGGGCCAGGGCCAGTATCGCTCAATAGCTGTCTTCCCAATGAATTTAACTTCTTGAACAATTTATTAAATTTTTTCGCTCGCTCTTCAGGCATATCCTGTCTTTTTTTTTTCCCTTGAGATTGTCTCGTTTTACGCTCGACGTGGTGGGATAGGACTGTTTTTATCTCTTTTTCAAGCTCTACACATAAATTATGATTCCAATACAAACCTTTTCTATCTGATCTTATCAAACCCCTTTCTTTTCCCTTAATTTTGTCAAAAATTCCAGGACAGCGTATTTCTCCAAAAAAATAATGAGCATCTGGATTATTATCATATCCAAAGAGTTGGTTTTCGAGTATGGCATTTGATGTTTTAATCAATATCCCAGCTAATGAACAAGGATCATTTCTTGAAAAATAAAGCCTATGAGGTGCCTCATAAAACTTAAAATCAGTTACTCCAAATCCTTTTAGATATATTTTTTTATTTTCTATCTGTTGTCCTGTTGGAGGATCAAATTTAAGGCGTTTTGGACCAACTATTTTCTTGTCTTTATATCCTAATTTTTCTACAGTAAGAAAAACCTTTCGATTCGGATTGCTTAAAATGTCACGAAGAGCAAAGTGGTGCTTTATTTTTTCACTTAGAATGTCAAAATCAGGACAACTTATATTTTCTGTTTCACGTGCAGAAATAGTTATTTTAGTACAAGAGGTTTCATCTGTTCTTGATCCATCATCAAATGTGATCCAAGTAAGCTTGCCCTTGTAAAAATCAAAAAAGTACTTTCCATGAGTCCTCTTACTTTCTGATACAGTAAAAATTTTCCCGTCTCCTAGAGCAATAATACTTTCTTTCAAGCCCCGCCCGAAAAAACCACGTACGCTTTTTCCTAAGAAAAGGTCGCTTGTTTTCTTTCCGTATCGAATTACCTTTTCTAATTTTTCGGGAGTCATCCCCGATGCTTCATCGTTTACAGCTAATTCAAGTAATTTCCTCCCTTTAAATTTTTTAACAAGTATTTCTATTTTTCCAGAAACATCTTTCCCTTCCTGTTCAATACTTGAATAGCTGTCATCACTATTTGTCACCAATTCGACAATTGCATCATATAAATTAGAAATAGTACCCTTCGCTTGTTCAAGAGCAACCTCATCTTCCAAACCGGGAAATATTTGTTCCCCTATTTTTAAAGCCACGGCTCACCCCCCAATTTGCTTTAATTTTTTTTTACATAATTTTAAAAAAGATACTACAGATGTATCATCATAAATTGTTGCTGCCTGAAAATAACGGTTCAGATTATGTATCAGAATTCTCTTTGGTGTTTCTAATGTTCCTCCCAGAAAAGATTTCAATTCAGCAAAAGAAATATCATTGTTTTCCTGCTCGATGAATTTAGTGAATTCTGGTGATTTTTTTATATAACTTAAGATCGCTTCATATCTTTCTCTCGATCTTTTCGGAATTAGAGTTTTTTTGCTTATCATTCCCTTCAATTGTTTTTCCGTCTGTCTGGCAATCATTTCGCCTGAAGGAGTGATTCTAAAACCTTCCTTAACAGTACCTGCAAGCCAACCTTTATCTGTTCGGCAACGAAGCCAAGCTTTGTTTATTCTTGCAGAATCAGGCCATTCTGGATATCTCTTGAATCCGAACTTATTTGGAAATAATGTGAAACATTCATAAACAAGGCGTTCAAATGTACATTCCTCTCCGTAATCTAGAATCTTTTTTGCGGCGTATACAATTAATTGATCAATTCCAATATTTATATATTTTTTTGATTCATATGGAGAGATTGTTTTATTCGGTTTCATCACTTTAAGTTTAATAAAGAACTATTTTAGGAAATGGCTTATTTTCCACTTTTTGATCTTGTTCTTTCCAACTCTCTTTTGTTTAGCTTATAAAGACTATCTCCATTTTCTTCTAGCTCCTTTATATCAAAAATTACTTTTTTTCTAATGTAATCAATGTTTAGATCATCAAAAAGATATTTCGTATTAACATAGTAATAATCACCTGCCTTATTTATTTTAAACGTTTCTTCGTCTTTGTGATCTTGAATTCTTATATAAAGATCTTTGTCGTTATCATTTTCTGCGTTAAAGCCAATTTTTGCATAAGACATTTCATTTATGTCAAGCTTCTTTATGGCCTGCCTGGAAAAGCCTAGCTTTCCATTCTTATGGACTGTGCACTTAATGTTTCCTGTTGTAACTAATGGCTTATAATATCTTATTTTCATTCCATTTCCTCCTTTGTATAATATAATAACTTATGCTACATTTGTCAATACATTTTATAAATTAAACACTTTATTGTACAACATGATAAAATATGTTATCTTTTAAAATTATTTGTTAATTATTGTTTGCAATGATTGAAAATCAGCAGTTGAAAAATCAGATTCATAAATGAAGCTATAGTAATATTTTTTTTATTCTATTGTGGAATAAATGAAAAATTACTAAAAGCTATTATTCGGTATGATTAATTTTGATAGGAACTTTAAATATTCCCCTTCTCTGAGTTTGACTCACTCTCTTCGCTGGTTGTGGAAAAGGCTCTCTTATTTCTCTTACTTCTCCGTAGCTCTTCTCATCTCTCTTTTTCTTGTACGCAAAATAAGTTTTTTCTTCGCCTTCTTTGGTTTCACGAATTATTCTGTATAGAGGATTCAGCCTTTTTTCGTCTCTTGATAAGTCTTCTTTAGTTATAATGGTGGATTTTCTGTCTAGATGGGGAGATCCTAAAGGATTTGAAAATATCAACATAGGTCTAATTCTATCAACTCCATTTCCATATGTTCCAAGGCCAACTCGTTTTTCTCTTTGGCTAGTGATTCGAATATAAAGATCAAAATCTTCATTTAAAATGTCCCCATCGCATAACGTTAGCGCTGTAATTTCATATTTGCCCTTGCCTCTGCTCTCCTGACATACAAATAAATAAAAAGCTTTGATATCCAGCGGATTACCATCTGCGTCATATACTCTCACAGTTCCACAAGGAGGAGTAGTGTTATAATCTAAGCCGCTACTTCGTGCAACTGAACCTCTCTCGGATCTTTCAATCTTTTTTACTTCCACTGCTAGAATTCTGGTTAAATCATTTCTAAGAATAGATGGAGAAATGTTCTCACACATTTCAGGTCTATAAACTATTAAATCCGGGCTGAGTAAACAACCCCGCACTTACGTACGGGGCTTTAATCGAATGCAAGCTTCGCTTGTCCTAAGTCTTCTTTTTCCTGATACCGCACGTACTTCTCTATCAACTTCTCATCCAAGCCCACTGTCGATACGAAATATCCAGCCGACCATATCCCTGCCCTGCCATAATATCTCTTCCTCAAAAACTCGAACCTCTCCCACATCGCCTTCCCTGTATTCGATTTTATTATCTGAACTACCTTGGCTATGCTGTACTTCGGCGGAAAGCTCAACACGAGATGTATGTGGTCCGGCTGGATATTTCTCTGCACGTACTCGATCTCAGGATAGACCTTGCGTATCTCGTCCATCTTCTTTAGCAAGTATTCATCAACTCCCTTTACCAGTACCTTGTACCTGTATCTCGGTATCCAGACCATATGGTACATACACCTGTATACACAGTGGGCTTGTCTCTTTATTTCCATGCCCAGATCTTATCATATCGAAGGAAGACTTAGGAGCTATTTCCATCCACGGACTTATGTCCGCGGAATTTAAACAGGTAGTATTAAAGCATTTCAATGTGACATAATGTGACAAAGAGCGACATAATGTGACATTTGCTCCGAAACCCTTGACATATACTACTTGGGAACATATTTTTTAATCGAATAATTGAAAATGTGGAAGAATTTTAAAATCAATAATATTTCCCTTAGCTAGAGACTCATTCATGTGCTGCACCTTATAGTGTAAAATTGGCAATTTATAGCGATAGTACTTCGGCCTTAAAATTTTTAGGGGAACTCCACAAAAAAGATATAGACTTGACTATCCTTCTATTCAGACGTATATTTTTTGATTATAGAGAAAGGAATCTTTTAGCTCCTCCAGGAAGAAGGGTATTTCTTACGTATTTTGGATACAGAGAGGCAAAATTTGCGATATATGAATTACCAATTACACGAATGCCGACTTTCATTACTTAATATAAAACATTTCAAGAAAGGAGGAGCCAAATGAGTTTAACAGAAGCTGAGCACATCTTTGGGGGAATTCATGAAGATGGGCTCAACGATTTTCTCCGGGCCATTCTCACGACCCGGCCACATTATCTCAACTACGGATCACCTGGATTTGTACCGGCGACGACCGTAGCAGCCACCCAGATGCCCACTATCCCATTTCCTGGGGTGCCGGGTGGGATCGATTGGGCGGTTCATCTCGATATCCCAGTCATTGACCTTCACCCCAAAACGTTGAGTCTTCCCCCTGAACTTTCGCTCGGACCCGGACAGGTATCAGTGAGAACAACAGTACAGTTATGCTTTGACTGCAGACGGAAGCCTATCAAGGACGAGAAGCCTAAAAATGATCGAGAAGAGCCACCCAGAGGTGAGGCGAAGGGCCCCTGTTTCAAGGTTGAGGTCTTTGCCATAGGGCATCTCGAACGCACCTACAGTCTAGATGGGGATGCCCTGGTCGTGGTGGTGGATGACGTCGAGTTGGTCGACATCGAGCCCAATGAGTTAGAGTCAGTCATCGAGTGTTTATTGCTTCAGATACTTCGCGCAGTGCTCGCCGATATTCGCCTACCGCTTCGGGCGCTGCGAGTAGATGCATTCACACTGACCCTCACCCGCGGCCCTGAAGTCGAAGACGATCAGGTAAAAGTCTATGGAAACGTCTAAAAGGGAGGCATCACAATGTCTGAAATAACAATAGCCATCGACGAAAATGCCGCTGACAAGGTGTTTGACACCGCCATCGGCTTGATTCCAACCCAGAGCGCAAGCGGCTCTGGCAGTCTCGGACCTTTCGTTGCATCGTACTCAGCGTCGGCAAGTTTTGCCCCTGGCGACGTCGATCTAATTGCTCCGGGAACGATTCGCATTAGCGACTTCATTCTCAACTGGAATCTAAGTTTCTCCTTCGGAATCGACCTTTCTGACATCCTTCCGGACTTCTGCATCCCCCAAGTCTGCATTGATATCCCGTGTGTCGGCGAAGTCTGCACACCCGAGATCTGCATCGATTGGCCCACCGTGTCGATCCCGGTATCGTTCGGTGACTTTCTCAAGGCCACGGCTGACTTCGGAATAGCCATTACCCAGACCGGTGGGAATTGGAAGGTCGAGGCGTTAGTGTTGGGCGTGCCCTCTCTCCAGTTCGGAGCCACTACAGCCGCATTACTCGCGGCGATCGGCATGGCGATCACGCCCGTGCTGCTCGCTGTGCCCTTCATCGGGCCGTTTCTGGCGATAGTGGTGAACGCCATCCTGATCGGAATCGGCATTGCCGGGATTACAGGTTTTCTCGGCCCTATCCTCACACCATTCGTTAGTGGGATGCGGATAGAGATCTATAAACAGCCGGTGAATTTTCAGGTGTTGTCTGCGGCAGGTCCCACGGATCCCGCGGTGTTCATCACCCTTGATGCCGTCAACGCCTTTATCACCTCCGACACAGAGGACGAACTCGTTCTCACAGTCGATATCAGCTAGGAGGAGCAAAAATGATCAACACAAATTACTTCGACAGCCGTGCTCTCCGATTCACCGACTCTTACGGACAGCGGTTCATGCGGAGCGGCACCTACCACTATCACCTCATCCCCGCAGGTGCACGGGAGATGGTAGCGGATAGGCCCTTCACTATTGAAACCGTAGAATCTCCCAAGGAGCACACCATGGACCAGCACACCGTGCTCGTCAATCATGAGAGCCACGCCTTTCGCCCTGATAAGCCAAAGCTGAAAATTCGAGTTGGTGACCTTATCATGTGGAGCTGCCGGCAACAGTCAGTACCTCCGTTTGAGGTCGTGGGCGATCAGGAATTCTTTGGAAGTGCATCCCTAGTCAACGAGTGCGGGTACGCACACGCCTTCAGTGCTGCAGGCGAATACTCCTGGGTCGACATATTTGGCAGTGGGCTCTCTGGTGTAATTCGAGTACACGATCCGAAATGCCAAAACAAAGATGACCTTGCGAAGTGGCGACAGATGCTCAAGAAGGGCACGCTCGTAATGATCGCCGATGGTAAAGCCAAACCAGCCGAGGTAGAAATCGTCATTGGACAGACGGTGTACTTTGCTGTAGTGAAGACCGATGGCATCTCAATCACCGATCGTCGCCTGGTCAACGACTCCACCAAAAAAAGCTAAAATTTATTATTATCGGAGGCCACACTTTCCCAAGCAACCTCTACTTCCGATAGCCCAGGGAGGAGTGCGGGTGAAATATTTCTCAACTGGAAGCTGGTCAAGACTTTCTTCCACAGCAAGGGATATTGATGCAGGAAACATGAGTGGAGGAGTTTGGGGTGGAGGTGTAGCAGGATTCATTAAATTACTAGCACCTATAGGAGGACATGCAGAAGGGCCTGAGAGTTTAGTTGAATATGTAGATCTATTAAGTGAAGGGCCTGGAGGCTGGAATTTTATTTATCAAGTAGAGGAGAATTTAATTCCTCAAGAAAAAGGATTAAAGATTATGATGGGAATACCTGGGCCTGGAGAGCCTGGCTTTAAGTACATCGAGCAGAAGAATTTAGTGCCTCAAGAAGGAGTGGTGATAAAGAGAGGAAGGAAGAAAAAAGACTGAGCCGAGTGGAAGCCCAAGACCCTAAAGCCCTGGCTTTCCGAAGTGGAAAAGACGTGGTGACCACGAAGGAGCGCCTCATTAGAGAAGACGAATGAGGAATGAGAAGATTCTCATAAAAGCAAATTTCTTGCACGATAAGCGATAATAACATACTTGCTATACTACTGCGTGAGAAAAGAAAAAACAAAGGAGGAGATACAATGGGAATAGCTTTCATGCATAGGGGGTCATCTCTTAGGCTAAGGTTTATGAGATTTGTTGACGGAACGAATTTTTTATCCCATATGGCAGAAGAATTAAAGATAGAACTAAAGCCATACAAACCAAGTCTGGAATCTATCAGATTTGCAACTTCATGGACAAAGGCAATGCCTATTTCAAATACTGTTGTCGGCTATATAGTTAGAAATTATTGGTTCTCATCATACGAGGGAGATGATGTGTTTCACGATAATCTGGCTAAAGAGCTTAGAAACTGTGAGTTTGAGCCAGTGCTCTTCAAAAAAAGAGGAAATAGGGAAAAAGGAGTTGATATAGGATTAGCCAAGGAGATTCTTGTGAATGCATTCAATCAAAACTTCGACCTTGGAGTGCTATTTGCAGGAGATGAAGATTATGTAGGATTAGTGAATGAAGTGAAAAGATATGGACAAATGATTAATGGGGCTTTTTTTAGCCATGGTTTGTCACCTAAACTCCAAACAGCTTTTGATGAATTCAGATTGATAAAAAAGGAGAGGTCTACATTATTTGAAGACCAGGTTTACAAAGATTTGATGGAAAAACATAGTAAGCCTGGATGATAAGCTAGACGAACGAGATGGAGGGAAGTTCTCATGAAAGGGGGTAATAAATGGACAATCCAATTTTTGTAATCATCAACACGATTGTTGCAGGGTTACTAGTATTGGCTGGATATGGAATTTCTTTTTTACAACAGAAATGGAGACAAAAACAAACAAGAAAAGATTTGCTTTTAGATAAAAGGATGAAGGTGTACGGAGAAGGCTTAGAATTCGTTTATGAAGTAGAAATGAATCGGACCAAAGAAGAAGAACTTGAGCGTATCTTAGAGAGATGGAAAAAGTGGTATCCTTCAAATGTCGTGTATTTGCCTCCTTCGGTAAATAATGCTCTTTTTGGAGCTATGCACTGGACGGTTTCTATCATTATTGACCTGCATAATAAAGCCGGTAATAAGGAAACTTGGGATAAGTTTAATGAAGAGCTTCAGAATGCCAAAACTTCCTTGATGAATTTGAAGGAGATAGGCTGGTTGCCTGAAGACTTAAAGTAGCCAGCTAAATGGAGGTTTAGAATGAGTGATGGGATACTAAGTCCCGAAGAGTATAGGGAGCAAGCTGAGTATGCATATGAAACCTTTAAAATGGTAAATTTACTTCGCATAGATATCAATAAAATTATAGAGAACTTAAACAAAGTTAGATTAGAAAGTGAGCTTCAATTCTGGTTAAGAATAGCGGTTCGAACAGCAATTGATTCTATTGATGCAATGATTTATCGACTTAAAATTCCTGCACGAAAACTCATCAAATTACGTGGAGTTGAAAAAAAGCTTCTCCCTAAGCTAAAAAAGAAAGGTCTGATATCTACATTCAAAGAATTAGCGGTTGTATTTGATGTCACTTTTGAAATTAAAGAGCATGATGAAAATTACAAAGAGTATTTAATGGCTCGTAAGATTCGAGACCGAATTACTCACCCAAAAAAATTATCTGATTTGAATGTTTCGGTTAATGAGTACGAAAAAGTTGTTGATGCTTTTTTATGGTTCCAAAAAATCTTTGCGCAACTAATTGAAAAATCTAAGCTACAGAAAAAACGGAGAGAATGAAGCGCTTGAAAGAGAATCTATTATTTTAAAAAAGAAATGTGGTCGCTAAAAAGATTTTTGAGAAAGGTTATAAGGTTGGGATTATTTCAAACTTCATCTAATAGGTACAAAATTGGAATTTTAGCATACGGTTCACTTATTAATTGTTCGGGAGAAGAAATGCGGGATAATATTGTCAAAACTAAAAATGCTAAAACGCCTTTTAAGATAGAATTTGCACGAAGCAGTAGACAAAAAAGGTTACCAATGGGAGGCACTACCAGACGAAGCAGCCAGGGAGATTATAAATAACGGACTGGAGCTGTATGTGGACAGGCTGAAAATTGAAGAGACAAAAAGAGAGTCAAAAGAGTTGACAGAAAGATGGAGAGACAAAGTAGGTGAAATAATAGACGAATTGATCTAAAAAGTAGCCTGGAGCGTGTGTCAGAGGCAGCCGGTTAATATTCCCAAATCCGGAGGCTGAAGCCCCTCAATACTCTCAAAATCAAGACGTCGTATATAACTTAATCCATTGCTGGATTTGCTCCTCGTTCCTCTCCACTGCCTTTCTCTGTGGTTTCTGAGGGCTCCAACCCAAAGAATGAAGCAGGCGGCCTATGTGATCCACATGGTATCGGACACCGATT
>Ga0114930_10001843_pt1 | contig 19747 bp, 17 predicted proteins | sample AnhtaG_FD_87300 | JGI IMG/M metagenome (GOLD analysis project Ga0114930, IMG submission 87300) | Deep subsurface microbial communities from Anholt, Denmark to uncover new lineages of life (NeLLi) - Anholt_01485 metaG | ecosystem: Environmental > Aquatic > Marine > Oceanic > Sediment | place... | reverse complement strand
TTTTGTTCGGGCATATCGGGTCTCCTTGTAAAATTTGAGAAGTTGTCCGATAACATATCGGCCAAATATGCCCCAAATGCCCATTTTTATAGTTTTTCTTTACCAATATCATGAGTGAGAACCGGATTTTGAGTTTCGGATTTGCAAATTGTCCGCTTCGAACAATTTGTGCAGGGGGGTATGAAAAACATGTTCAAAAACGGTACGTTTTTGTTAATTTTTGTTAAAAACGTGCGCATTTTTGTCAATTTCTGTTAATTTTTGCAAATTTTTGTCAATTTTTGCGCTCTTCTTGACAAAAACTTGCGTGTTTGCTTCGAAAACCTGCGCGTTTGACCGATTTCTTGACAAAAAACCTGCACAAATGCTTCGAAAACCTGCGCGTTTGACGCGAAGTTCTTGACAAAACCCGCGTATTTGATTCGACATATTTACGCATTTGCGTAAAAACCTGCGCCTTTGATTGACATTTCCGCCGCGGAAACATTCGCTTTTGCGTAAAACCTCTTGCTGTGTCCCCACTAAATCTCCTTGTGTAGCTCTGCCAGCAGCACCCCTTGCAGCTTGTGTAATTCCAAAAGACAGCTTACATATTCAGCCGTTTTTGTTCGATCCGCTGCAGACTTTTTAGGTTTTTTTGCCGAAATCGCGGCTTTTTTCTTTTTTCTGGCGGATTTTGCCATTTTTCTCGTTCTCCCTATTGACCAAATTCGCGTTTGCGTTTAAACTTTGCCGAGAAATAAACATAACCTCGCAAAACATTAACGCAATCAGAGATAAATGCAAGGGAATTATTCACAAATGCGTAAGAAAAGGAAAATATTCGACGAAAAAGCGACAATTGGGCGGATCAGGCTGCTGCGTGAGCAGTATGCCGGCAGTAGAGGCAGGAGTAAATTTGCCCGGGCCCTGGGCATAAGTACTTCTACTTACAACTATTATGAAAGCGACAGGGTGCCCCCGATTGAGGTTCTGTTGAAAATGTGCGAAGTTACAGGGGCGGATTTGGATTGGCTTCTCACAGGTAGCGAAGCTGAAAAAAAATTCGCATCTGGGCCAAATAGTACACTTCTGCAGAGATTAGATGATTTGTTCACCAGCACTCCGGAGCTGACCGAGCCGGTCCTGGCTTTTCTTGAGCTACTATGCGAGAAGAAAGGGATTGAAAAAGAGTTTCGTTTGAAAACTCGGCCAGCCAGGCCGAAACGCCCCGGCTGGATACCCGTGCTCGGCAGAACCGCAGCGGGAATGGTTCATTTCTGGGACCAAACATCTCTGCCGGAGCCGAAGCAGGCTATTACAGAGCTTGACGAGCTGGTCAAAAAGCACGTCGGCAGGGCCATTATTGGTTCTGTGGACAGGACAGTGTCAATTGATTTGCAGGCACGGCCTTTGGTGGACGGTATAAAAAGGCCCCAGGTCAATCTGATTCAGGTCAGCGGAGAAGAGGATGAGCAGATAGTTGAGTTTGTCGAGTGCCTGGAGGTTTTTGAGCTGTTTCCTGATAGTTTCGCTTTGCAGATAGACGGCGACAGTATGTCACCGAGAATAAACGACGGCGATATTGTGATATTGAGTCCATCTGTGCCGGCGGCACAGGGCCATATAGCAATTGCACGTCTTGCGAATCAAATAGGGGTTACGTGCAAGCTCATAAGAAGCACTGAGAAGGAAGTCCATCTCATACCTATAAATGAGAGGTGCGAAACGAAGGTCGTGGCTAAAAAGGATTTGCTGTGGGCACTGGCGGTTCTCTGCCACATCAGCGTATAGCGTATCTCGCATTGCGTGTCGGGCACCGTGCAGGTCCGGTTCTGAGAGGGTGCGTACAGCGTAAACAAGCCCGTATCAATGCCGGCTAAATGGAGCATCGTAAAGGAAGGTCAATGGCTTTTGTGGTTTTATCAGCAGGGGGTTTTACGCAAAAGCGAATGTTTACGCGGCGGAAATGTCAATCAAAGGCGCAGGTTTTTACGCAAATGCGTAAATTTGTCGAATCAAATACGCGGGTTTTGTCAAGAACTTCGCGTCAAATGCGCAGGTTTTCGAAGCATTTGTGCAGGTTTTTTGTCAAGAAATCGGTCAAACGTGCAGGTTTTCGAAGCAAACACGCAAGTTTTTGTCAACAAGAGTGCAAAAATTGGCAAAAATTTGCAAAAATTAACAGAAATTTACAAAAATTCGCAAAAATTCACAAAAATTAACAAAAACGCACCATTTTTGAACATGTTTTTCATACCCCCCCGCGCAAATTGCTCGAAACGAAGAATTCGTATATCGTATTTCGTCTTGCGTATATCGCATGTGGTTAAGAGAATGATGTGGGGGCAGAATTTAGACGGAAGACGGAAGGAATATCGAATATCGAACAAGGAATATCGAATGTCCAAGAGGCGGGGAGTCAGAAGGCAGGAGTCAGGAGTCAGGAGGCAGAAAGGGGAGGGGGCGGTGGAATTTCGGGTCGAAGATTTTTTGGAAATGTTCTGTACAGAGTAGGACAAAAGCGTATAATGAGAATTGGCCTTGGATGATTTGCCGAGGCTATGGATTGGAGGTGAAAAAATGGCACGCTACCATGCCCATTCCGGGCAATTAAACTGGGGTGGGCGGCGGTACGCGCTATAAATACTAACAATTTTTCAAGAGAGGTAAAAATGCAAGGAACCAATATGAGGATATGGTTGGTAATCTCAGCGTTTTGGCTGCTTATGGTCGGCGAGGCTGGCGGAGAGGTCGTCTATGTCGATGACGATGCCAATCTTGGCGGGGATGGCCAGAGCTGGGAGACGGCGTACGAGTATCTGCAGGATGCGCTGTATGAGCCGGCGGTAAGCGGTGATGAAATCTGGGTGGCGGCGGGTACGTACAAGCCTGATGAGGACGAAGGTGGCAGCGTTACACACGGCGACCGGACAGCGACGTTTCAACTCATAAATGGCGTAGCAATTTACGGTGGGCATGCCGGGGCTGGTGCGGCTGACCCGAACGAGAGGAATATCGAGGCGTACGAGAGTATTCTGAGCGGTGACATTGGAACGCCTGATGTGAATACGGATAACACCTATCACGTGGTGACTGGCAGTGGGACTGACTCAACAACTATATTGGATGGTGTCACCGTGACTAAGGGGGCTGCGTACCACCCCGGATTGTCTTGGGAAGACCCCAGGGTACGTGGTGGTGGTATCTTCGTTGCGAGCGGGAGTCCAACGATAAGGAACTGTGTTTTCGTCTGGAATTTTGCAAATTGGGGTGGCGGGATGTACAACAATCGTAGCAATCCATTGCTGGAGAATTGCGTGTTTAGGGGAAACTGGACGCGTAGCACCTCGTACAACAAGAACGGTGGTGGAATGAGCAATGTTCGCAGCCATCCTAACCTGGTCAATTGCACATTTGTTGGGAATCAGGCAATTGGCCACGGTGGCGCCATGTTCAACTATACAGGCAGCAGACCAACGCTGACCAACTGCATCTTTGGGGGCAACTGGGCTGGCGGTGATGGCGGCGGGATGTTCAACGGGGGTGGGGGCCCAAAGGTGACTAACTGCTTATTTAGCGGAAACTCGGCGAACCGTGGGGGTGGAATACGCAATTGGGGGTCTGAGCCGACAGTCACCAACTGTACCTTCACGGGAAACTCAGCCCGTGGAGAGGGCGGTGGACTCTCCAACGGGACGGAATGGAACAAGCCGAAACTGACGAATTGCATTCTTTGGCGTAACCGCGATAGCAGCGGCATAAATGAACCGGCACAGGTGCATGGTGTCAACCACATAATCAACTATTGCTGTATTCAAGCTCTGACAGGGAATCTTGGAGGTATTGGCAACATCGCTGCTGATCCGTGCTTTATTGATATGGGTTATTGGGATGCGGAGGGGGTTTGGGTCGACGGCGACTATCACCTGCAAGCTCACTCACCTTGCATAAACGCTGGCAACCCCGCCGCTGCTTACACCGGCCAGACAGATATTGACTGCGAGCCTCGCCTAATGAAGGGGCGTGTTGATATTGGTGTGGATGAGTACCCGGCAGTGCTGGTCGGGCTTGTCATAAGCGGGTCCGAAGAGGTCGATGAGCAGTCTTCAGCACCGTACGCAGCAATAGCTTCTTATGACGATAATTCCATAGAGAATGTGAGCGTCCGAGCAAGTTGGTCGGTCGAGGGCGAGATTTATGTAAGCATCAACCAGTATGGAGTCCTGGCTGTGGGCGACGCAGATGTGCCGGAGGTTGTTACTATTCATGCGCAATATACCGAGGATGTGGGTACCGTGGAGGCAGACTTGATGGTTCAGGTTAGGGCTTTGCCTCCTCGTCTACTGCACGTACCGGCGGACTACGAAACCATTCAGGCGGCAATTGATATGACCAGAGAGGGAGACGACGAGACTGTTGTCGTAGCCGATGGGGTCTATACTGGCAATGGAAATCGGGATATTGATTTCCGTGGGAGGAGTATTACTGTTCGTAGCGAAGATGGTCCGGACAATTGCATTATTGACTGCCAAGGGACAGGCACAGAAAGTCACCGTGGATTCTGCTTTCAGAGCGGAGAGGGCGATGATTCGGTGTTAGAGGGCTTCACCATTAGAAACGGGTGGACCGATTATTCCGGGGCCGGCATCTTTTGCTTTCGAAGCAGCCCGACAATTTCCCAGTGTATCTTGACCGGCAACGTCACGGGGCGCGGCGGTGCTGGCATCTACTGCCGGGAGTCGGACGCAATTATCAGTGGGTGTACGGTCACGCGCAACACGGCGATAGGACGCGCTGAGGGCGGTGGTATCTGCCTCGAATACAGTAGGCCAACCATGGTCAACTGCATCATCAGCGGTAACTCAGGAATAGGGCGTCGCGTCCTCGGTGGGGGGATCTATTGCCAGGACTCAAACGCAGCTATCGCCAACTGCACCATCATTGGAAACTGCACTGAGTTTGGAGAGGGTGGTGGAATGTACAACAGGGATAGCAGCCTGACGTTGACCAACTGCACGTTGAGCGAAAACGCAGCAGGAGAGGAGGGAGGCGGGATGTACAATACATACAGCAGCACGACAGTAGCCAACTGTATTCTTTCGGGCAATAGGGACACAGGAGGAACAGATGAGTCCGCGCAGATCCATATAGGCGAGGGCACAATGGACATCAACTACAGTTGCATCCAGGGCTGGACGGGGGCCTTAGGTGGGACCGGCAACATCGATGCCGACCCGTGCTTTGTTGCCCCGGGGTACTGGGATGCAAATGGTATCTGGGTTGAGGGTGATTATCATTTGCTCCCCGATTCGCCCTGCATTGATGCTGGCGACAACAACAGCGTCCCTGCAGACACAACCGACCTTGATGGGGACGGGAACAGAACCGAGCCGATTCCGTGGGACGTCGACGGTTATCCGCGTATTGCGGATGGAGACAACGATGGTGAGCCAGTGGTTGATATGGGTGCATATGAGTTTTTTGTGCCACCAGTCGAGGTGGCAATGAGGCTTACACCGCAGGCGTTGAATCCCGGCAGCAAAGGCAGGTGGGTTAAGGCGCATTTTGTTCTTCCGGAAGAATTCAGCGTTGAAGATGTGGATGCGAACCGGCCGGCTGTGATTGAGCCGGGAGGTATTGAATCTGAATATATGAATGTCTTTGTTAATGAAGATGGGCTGGTTGAGATTGAGGCGGCGTTTAGCCGGGATGAGTTCTGCAGTATTGTAACTGGTGATGAGGCGATTGAGGTAACGGCTATAGGCCGGCTTACCAGCGGTCAGCAGTTTTATGGTACGGACATAGTCAAGGTAACGAGTAACGCTCTGAAGTATCTTGCGAGTTTGGCATCTTACTGGCTTGAGGCGGGGTGCGGTAAGCCGGATTGGTGTGGGGGGCTTGACGTTGACCAGGATTCTGTGGTTAATTTCGTAGATTTTGCGCTGTTTGACGGCTGCTGCGTTGAAATCATTGGCGAATGAGCAGGTCAGAATGGGCGATTAAATTAAGGGCTGTAAGCGTTGGGCTTGCGGCTTTTTTTTGCACCTGCGGGGGGTTCAGGCTTTCTCGGAGTGATACGGGGGTGAAAAATTCTAAAAATTTTTTTGGAAAATACGAATTTTTTCGTTGACTATACGAAATTATTCGTATAACATGCATTGAGATGTCAAAAAACAGAGAAAAACTTGAGGGGAATGAAGATGGCAAGACATAAAACGCCTCGGCCGACCGATAGAGAACTGGCAATCCTGAGAGTGCTTTGGGAGCGTGGGCCGAGCACGGTGCGGCAGGTCAATGAGGCTATAAACCGCGACCGGAGCACGGGATACACGACCACGCTTAAACTTATGCAAATTATGGCCGAGAAGGGGCTTGTAGCTCGAGATGAGTCGGACCGAACGCACATTTATACAGCTTACGCCGGGCAGGAACAGACGCAAAGAGAGCTTGTGGGCGACCTAATGGATAGGGCGTTTGGCGGCTCGGCGCGGAAACTCGTAATGCAGGCTTTGGCGGCAAAGAAGGTGTCGGCTCGGGAGCTTGCTAAAATCAAAAAGATACTCGATGGGTTGAAAGGAGATTGATGATGTCAGTTGAAAACGTTCTTTGCGGTCCAATGGTGGAGCGAATTGGCTGGACGCTGATTCATTTTCTCTGGCAGGGAGCGGCACTGGCAGTGATGCTGTCTGCTGAGTTGGTATTATTGCGCAGGTCGAAAGCAAATGTCCGGTATATTGCTGCGTGTCTGACACTGGCGTTGATGGTGTTTGTTCCTTGTGTAACGATGTTTATGGTGCCAGTATCTGAATTTGAGAGGGCGGCAGATATAAGCTTGACATCATCGAGCTTTGAGACGGGGCTTGCAGAGGTGGCTGAAGTGTCCAGACCAAAATCAACTGAGCCGATTTCCCCGAAAGATGTTGCAGCACCTGTTGTCTCGGTCAGCTCTTCATATTCGTGGCGAGAACGGGGTAATGCTATCTTAGAGCCGGTTTTGCCTTATGTGGTTTTGGGCTGGCTGGTGGGCGTATTCGGGCTTTCGGTGTGGCATCTGGGCGGCTGGACACAGTTGCAGAGATTGCGACGGAAAATGGTTAGGCAAGTGGGCCCGCCGTGGCAAAGCAGGGTTAAAGAGCTGGGTGAGTTGCTGGGTATTCGTCGGGCAGTGCAGCTTGTGGAGTCGGCACTTGTTCGTGTGCCGACGGTAGTGGGGTGGGTCCGTCCGGTGATATTGCTGCCGGCCAGCGCTTTGACGGGCTTAACCGGCGAAGAATTAGAAGCGATTCTTGCCCATGAGTTAGCTCATATCAAGAGATTCGATTATCTGGTTAATATGCTGCAAACGGCGGTGGAGATACTTGGATTTTACCACCCGGCGGTATGGTGGGTTTCACATAAGATTCGGGTCGAGAGAGAAAACTGCTGTGATGATTTGGCGGTTAGTGTGTCGGGTGACAGAGTGCGTTATGCAAAGGCACTGACTTTGCTGGAAGAGATTCGCGGCGGGCATGCCGGATTGGCGGTGGCGGCAAGCGGCGTTAGTCTGTTCGGCCGGATTCGCCGCTTGGTCGGAACTGCTTCGAGAGAGAACCGGCGGTGCTCGTGGGTGCCGGCAATAGTTGTTGTCTTGCTGATAGTAGCGTTGGCTATACCGACAGCGGTTGCTTTGAGCGGTCGGAGGAACAAAAGGTCGCATGTGGAGGTTGAAGGCAGTGGTATTTTCAAAATGACCGAGGGCGCGAATGTGCTGCCGACAGGTTGGAGGCTGGATTATGACAGCGGTCATATACCTGGTGAGGAGGGGATGTATTGGCGCTCAGGGATGGCGTTCAATTTAGCCGAACTGCGGGTAAGGCCGAAGCCGGTCGATCCGCATGATCTTGGCTGGAAGGAGGAGGAATACGACTTCAGGGTTCGTTCCTTGAAGCGTGACTATGCGGGTGAGCTGGGAGTGGCGAGAGGCGAGCTTGATGATGCCCACCTTACCTTGAAACCAGACAAGTATCTTATAACATATACGCGGAGGCGGGGCAGACATCCGGATAATTTCAGGATGCATTGGGGGAAGTTTCTTCTTGATTTGAGCCGGCCGGGGATGTACGAACTCAAATTCAGACCCAAATTGGGCACAGGTGAGATCAGCGGCTCCTTAGGGGGCTGCTATGCGCTGAATTTTGCGAAGATTGGTGACGGACCTCGTCTTGCCGGGTTTGCTTATCAGTCTCCGCCGAAACGGTACGTTCTGGACGGTCTGCCCGCGGGCAGGTATGCGCTTAGCGCGGTGAGGCAACTTCAGGGTGACAACGTGTCTGTCAGCCGGGCAGAAGCGACAATCAAGGATGGTGAGAAGGTGGTTGTGGACATGGATGCGCCGGCAGCGGGCGATTGCTCACTGAGCGGCAAGATTTTAGGAAGATTGTCAAAGCCGCGGAAGGATTCGTGGCCTGAATTCGAGTGGTTTGTGCTGATTCGTAAGCCGGATAGTGCACCTGTGGTTACGGCTGATGCCTATGAGGCCCTTACAATGGATACACTCTACGTGGTGCGGGGTGAGAATATAGTCGAAGAGACGCAAGAGGAGGCGCGGTACACGATTGAAGGGATAGCAGCCGGGGAGTATACCGTGACGGTAATTGAGAATGATTTGAGCGCGGGGGCTTTGATTAGTCGTCAGCAGTCGAGGCCATTGAGGGTGGGGGCAGGTGAGGCTGGGTTGCTTGATTTCGATTTGCGCAAGAGCGAAAGGGGCGCGTTGGGTGTGGGCTCGGCGGAATCTTTTTCGGAATCGAGATTTGCGGCGACGCTGTCGAATGGCGTGACGGTGGAGCTTATTGGTGTTTGTGAACATCCGAGTGAGGGCAAACAGTGGTGGCGGCCAGACGGGCGGGCTCTGGGCGTGGCGCCTTATGACAAAGTAGGCGGTAAAGTTTTCCCCGATGAAAATGAGCGCGCCTGCGAATTTGCGGTGCGGCTTGATGGTCTGCCGACAGGTCCAATCAGCACGAAGATGAAAACGGACCCCAGTGGCAGTGCGACTGCGGGCGGCAGCAGTGCTCCCAAAAAAGCCGGCAGGTACATGCGGGATTTCCGATGGATGGCAGCATCTCTTGAGAAGAAATGGAAGAGCTGCACAGTGGGCTTCGGGATAGCGGCGGGCAATTGGAAAACTATCGCCACAAGAGAGCCAGGGAAAAGGCCCGGCCAATGGGGTTCGAGTTTGTTGGGTGTGACAGAAGGAAATATTGCTTTTTCAGATGCGGTTGGACTCGATGGTCAAACGCAAGTAACGGTCACGCATGATATACTTGAGAAGGATTTTCGCATTGTGGCGGTAGGTCAAACAGGTAGGGAATATACAGCTTCGCAGAGCGACAGTAGTGCGACTGACAGCTTTAACCAGGTCACGCTCAGTTTCAAGTTAGCTCTTGATGATGTCAGGGGCTTTCGCGTCCAAGTCCGGCCCTATGAATGGGTTGAGTTTAAGAATGTATCGCTGAAGCCGGGGGTTAAGACGGATGTGGAGGTCAAGGTAAGGGGTGCACGAGCAGAGAAGGAAGATAAGGAGGTGCTTGTGCTTGAGGTGCCACGTGCGCTGACGGAAGGGAAGGTTGAAAAGACAAAGAGAGAGGAGATTGCTGAGAAGATCGTAGTGCTTGAAGGGCATCGAGTTGGGGTCACGAAAGATTTGCAATGGGCCGGAGGTGAAGGAGCACGCAAGGTCGCGGGCGAGCTTTTTGAGCAGCTATGTAAGAAACTGCATGTTGAGAAGTCGCGGAACAACTTTCCCGAAGCAGCGCAGATATACGAAAGGCTGCTCTACCATCCGGAACAGGAGCGGCGCGGTTACTGGATAACTAACCGGCAGATACAAGAGGAGTTGACGGAGGAAGAGAAGGCGATAGTCCTGGCAACTTTTGAGGGCGGCAAGATTACGCTCAAGGACTGGTTTGAGACGCTGCATGGGATGTCACCGGTCTCGCGTCCGAAAGAGTTGAATACGGCAAAAGGCGTGGAAGGCTTGTTGAATAGAGCCTTGGTGAGGGCCATTCTTGTGGGTGAGGCGAAGAGGCGGGATGGGCGTCTAAGTAGGGAAAGGATTGCAGCGAAGCTGGAAAATGTTGAAAAGCAAAGAGTTCGTGTTCAAGGAGATTTGCGTGCGGCTGAGCAGGCGTTGGAGGAGGTTCGTAACAGGTGGGGTTTTTACGACCTTGAAGAGCGCAGCTACCCGCATCCGGTGACGCAGAGGCTGATTCGATTGGAACGCCAGCGCGACGATTGTCTTCTTGAAATAGCGCAACTCCGGGCCAAGATAAATAATCTTGAGGAGCAGGCGGATAGTCCGGAAGGTAAGGCGAATCTTAAAAAGGCACGAGGTGATTTGATTGTGTTGATAAGCAAGCTGGAAGAATTGCAAAAGATGCGGGATGAAGCTGCGGCGAAAAAGAGAGACCTTGACTTGGCGCGTGTGCAGTATAAGCAGCGAGCAAGTATAAGAGATGAGAGAAAACGGATGCTTGATTCAATTAAATCGCAGATTGAGAAGCTGAAGATACTGCACGATGACCCGGAGACGCCTGAAAGAGCGGGTTGAGGGGGAAGGTGATTGAACTGGGGGGTTTTGCCCGGCTGCCGGTTTCGGTGAGAAAAAAATCGACCGGGGGCTATGTGCGACGGCGACAGAAGAACTCTTCTCTTAGACAAGCAGGTACGTCATTAGCCGGGGGGCAAGACGGCGGAGTCTTGATTTTTGCGGTGGCCAAGAGATTGGTTTTGCGGTAGTATATTGTGGCTGTCAGATAGTTTTTGGATTGTGCGATGTGTTTTGCAGGCGTGCGGGGCCGGGATAGTGTTTTGGGTAAGCGGATGAGCGAAGAACGAAAGGATTCGGTTACGGAAGCGGTCGAAAAGAGGTCACTTCGGCCGGTTTTGATTGTCTCGGAACGTACAGTCTATGAGTATTCGATGTTCTTAAAACATCTTTTAGCGGGTTTGACAGATGAGTCGATTCCTGCGGTTTTGGTTTGTCGGGCCGGCTGTGACGTGGATTCGGTGGTTTCGCCGATGGTTGAGGTTGTGAGGCATCCGGTTGTTGATTTGCCATTGATGGGGCATCTAAACAGGAAGATGCTTGTAGAGCGGCTGGAGAAGTTCGGCCCCACCGTTCTGCACTGTTTGTGCGAAAACAAAGCGCGACTTACGAGGCAATTAGCGCAGCAACTGGATTTGCCTTACGTGTTGACGGTCAACTCGCTGCAGAAGCGATGGGGGCGGTTGGCTATTTCATCGAGAGGTTGTGCGGAAATCATAGCTCCGGCAAGAAGTATTGCGGCTAATCTTATGGAAGTTTATCCGAGGTTCGGTGAGCGAATCAGGCAGATAAATATCGGTACTTTTGCAGAAGAGACAGCGGGCTGCTTTCGTGAGCCTGTGGGGCTGGTGAGTATTGTGACAGCACATCCTTTGGATGACGTGGGTGATTTTGAGAATTTGTTCGGAGCGGTGAGACGTTTAGTGATTGACGGGTACGAGTTTATGTTAGTACTAATAGGCGGCGGGCGTGCGGAGGGGCAGGTGCGCAAACTGCTCCATGCTCTTGGTCTTTTGTGGATTGTTACTATAGTTCCGAGATTGGCGGCGTGGCGTTCGATTCTTGCGGCGGGTGACATTTTCATTCAGCCGCAGCCGCGGAATGTTTTTGATCCTTTGTTATTGGAGGCGATGAGTGTGGGGTCGGCGGTGGCGGGCTGTAAGGGCAGGGTTGATGATTTGATTATTGACGGGCAGACGGGCGTTGTGTTTGACCCGAATGACGAGCTCAGCATATACAACAACCTGCAGCGGCTGCTTAACAGGCCGGAGTTTGCCCGGCAGATTGCCAAAGAGGCCCAGCGATATTTGCGAGAGAATCACTCGGTCAGTAAAATGGTGGCGGATATTTTGCGGACCTATCGTGATGCACAGCAGTGGTTTAATCACTGAGGGACTTCTTAGCTTAACAAGCCGTAGTCTTTCAGGGTTTGTCTGAGGACGGCCTTTTTGCTCTCTTCCAGAGGTGTCATGGGCAGGCGCATTTCTTCCGGGGCCATGTTGAGCATCGATGCAGCGGCCTTGATGGGGATTGGGTTTGTTGAGAGGCTGAGCAGGTTTCTGCACAGGGCAAAGAGCTTGTTGTGCCATTTCAGGGCTGAGGTCAAGTCGCCTTCGAGGATTAAATCGGTCATTGCTTTGACGTCGGCGGGGACAATGTTAGCTACTACGCTGATGACGCCCTTGCCGCCGACCGAGGCGATGGGTAAGGTAAGAGAGTCGTCGCCTGAGAGGATGGTGAGGTCGCAGCGGGTTGCGACTTCGCTGACGTGGTCCATTTTTCCTGTTGCGTCTTTGATGGCGACGATGTTTTCAAGCTCGGCAAGACGGACGATTGTGTCTGGCGTCATACCGGCTGCGCATCGGCCTGGGATGTCGTATAGCACTATCGGCAGGTCCACTTCTTCGGCGATAGCTTTGAAGTGCTGATAGAAGCCTTCCTGTGTGGGTTTGTTGTAGTAGGGGTCGACCTGGAGGGTGGCGTCGGCGCCTACCTTTTTTGAGAATACGGTCAGTTCAATGGCTTCGGCGGTGCTGTTGGAGCCGGCCCCTGCGATGACGGGGACCTGTCCGGCGACGTTTTTGACCACTCTTTCGATGACCTTTTTGTTCTCTTCGTGACTGACGGTGGGCGATTCACCGGTCGTGCCCATGGGCACGATGCCGTCGATGCCGCTTTCCAACTGGAAGTCAACCAGCTCATCGAGAGTTCGGAAATCGATTTCGCCGTCCTGAAAAGGTGTTATCAGGGCCACCAATGCTCCTGTAAACATATTTGGACTCCTTATTTAGTGACTCGTGACTGTTGTTTCGTTTGAGAGAGGACTTTCAAATATTCTGTTACCGCATCATAAAGGCCCATCTCAAGAGCGTCAGCAATGAGGGCGTGTCCGATGGAGACCTCAAGTATTCCGGGAATGGTGGAGCAGAAGATTTGGAGGTTTTTGAGGTTGAGGTCGTGTCCGGCGTTTAGGCCCAGGCCGATGTCCAGAGCGGCTTTGGCCGCAGTGGCATATTGATTTAACGTCTCGTCCACATTCCGGCTTGTTCTGTGTGCTCGCGCGTATGGCTCGGTGTATAACTCCACTCTGTCGGCGCCGAGCTGCTTTGCCAGCTTAATACCGGTGACATCGGGGTCCATAAAAAGGCTGGTGCGAATGCCGAGCTGTTTTAACTGTTTGACTATGGGCAGGAGCCTTTCTTTGTTTTCCTGCAGATTCCAGCCGTGGTCGGAGGTGTTGGCATCGGGTGCGTCCGGCACGAGTGTAGCCTGTGTGGGCTTTACCTGGCTGACGATTTCCATGTATTTGCCGGTGAAGGGATTGCCTTCTATGTTGAACTCGACGTTGTCGTGGGATGTTCGGAGCAGCTCATCCAGTTCATCCACATCTGAGAATCTTATGTGTCTCTGGTCGGGGCGTGGATGGACGGTAACACCGTAGGCACCGGCTTTGATTACGGTCTTTGCCGATTCTATCACGCTCGGTATGCCGATATCGCGCTGGTTTCGCAGCAGCGCTATTTTGTTCAGATTGACGCTGAGTCTGGTCATTTTTTTTGTCCTCAAAAACTTAGTGCATTATATCGCCGGGTCAATTTACATCAAGTAAATAAGGTTGTAAAATATCGGTCGCCGAGAAGGCTGGAATTCAGGAGTCAATAAGCTATCGATAACATTGGAGGTCGCAAAAATGGCAAAGACGATAAGGATTACGACGGGCGAAGTTCAGGTGGAGGCCCAGCTCAATGACAGTTCGACAGCGAAGTCCATAGTCGGAGCACTTCCGATTAAGGGCAGGGGCAACCGCTGGGGCGGGGAGATCTATTTCTCTATTGGCGTGCAGGCCGGGCTTGAGGAGGGGGCTCGTGATGTTCTGGAGGCGGGGGAGCTGGGGTACTGGCCGAGCGGTAACGCTTTCTGCATATTCTTCGGGCCGACTCCAGCGTCACAAGGCGATGAAATCCGGGCGGCATCAGCGGTGAATATCATCGGCAAAATCACAGGCGACTTGTCCGAATTGCCGAACGTCCCCGACGGTGCGGATGTTTTGATTGAAGCGGACTGACACGAAGTTCTTTTGCCCAGACAGAATACAAATAGCGTTCTTGGCTTTGAGTTCGTAGTTTTTTTGGATTCCTGCTTTCGCAGGAATGACATTTTGTTGCTAAACGCCATTTTCCTGTTTAATATAATCCCTGATGGAACTTAGGGATAAGGCTGCTATTATTACCGGTTCGAGCGGGCGATTGGGTGGCGAGAGTGCATCGGCTTTAGGTGCGGCTGGCTGTAATTGCATGCATCCCGTTGTTCAGAACCACGAATAAAAATTTTGATTTTTTCAAATCGTCGTCTATAATGTAACTGTAACGAACGACTTAACAGGAGCAGTCTTATGCATAATGAATTTACTGCGATAGTGGAAAGGGATGGTGACTGGTTCATTGCTTATTGTGCTGAAGTGCCGGGAGCTAATGGACAGGGTAAAACCAAAGAAGAATGCCTTGCAAATTTATCGGAGGCAATCGGGCTTATTCTTGAAGACCGTCGTCAAGATGCCTTACGCGGAATTCCTGAAGATGCAACGCCTGAAGTGGTGAGCCTGGAATGAAACGGAAGGCCCTTCTAAAGCATCTCAGAAAACATGGCTGTTATCTGAAGAGAGAAGGTCGTTCCCATTCGCTTTGGTGCAATCCTCGTACAGGTCATTCAGAAACAATTCCCCGTCATACCGAGATCTCAAATAAATTAGCAAGAAAAATCTGCAAGGCATTATCAATAAAAGACATATAGAACGGCTAAATCTATTTCTTGCTAAACGCAATTTTCCTGTTTAATATAATCCCTGATGGAACTTAGGGATAAGACTGCTATTATTACCGGTTCGAGCGGGCGGTTGGGCGGCGCTATAGCAAGAGCGCTGGCGGAGGCGGGCTGTAATTGTGTCTGCCACTATAACACGAATAAAGAAGGAGCGGAGGAGCTTGTTGAGCAGATTGGCCGAATAGGTGTGAAGGCGCTGGCGGTTGGGGCTGACCTTACAGAGCCTGAGCAGATAAGTGGTTTGTTTGAGAAGGCGTCGGCGTTTGGGACGCCGCGGGTTTTGATAAATTCTGCCGGGGTTTTTTCGAGGCGGAGGTTGGCTGATGTTACTTTTGAAGAGGCTCAAAGAGTTTTGAATTTGAATTTAGTGGCTGCGATTTTGACGAGCAGAGCGTTTGCGAAGATAATAGAGGACAAGTTCGGCGGTACTGAGTCAGTCGTTGGTAAGATAGTCAATATTTCCGACGTTGGCGGAGTTCGACCCTGGGCTGAGTATGTTGTTTACTGCTCGTCAAAAGCTGGGTTGATAGGCGCTACCAAAGCTCTTGCGAAGGAATTGGCTCCTTCGATTTGTGTGAATTCGGTCGCGCCCGGCATCATGACCTGGCCGAGTCCGCCAGACGTAAGGCGGAATGAATCGGAAAAACGCAGACAGCTTTCATTTATCCCGGTGGGAAGAATTGCGGAGATGAGTGAAGTCACCGCGGCGATACTATTCCTGCTCAGGAATGATTACGTAACCGGCCAGGTACTAAATGTTGATGGCGGGCGATGTATTTGATTTCGTATTGCGTATGTCGTATCGCGTATAATGTAAGGATTCGTCTATGAAGTTGAGCTGGGCCAATCGGATTACGATTCTTCGGATATTTTTGATAATACCGTTTGTCAGCTGTATGTTGAAGATAAATGATCCCGACCTGAGCGTGGCCTGGCAGGCGGCGATGCGGTACGGTGCGATTGTTATTTATTTGGTTATGGCAGTTGGGGACGGGCTTGACGGCTATTTGGCTCGGCGGAAGAAGCAATTTACGAGGCTCGGGGCGTTTCTGGACCCGATTGCGGACAAATTGCTTGTCACTTGCGCGTGTCTGCTGCTTAGCTCTCAGCGGGGAGGTGTTGAGGGTTTTTTGCTGCCGCCGACGGTTGTGGTTTTGATAATCGGCAAAGACCTGTTTTTGCTGATTGGTTTTGTGATTGTTTATCTTATCACTTCGCAAATCCGTATCGAAGCTGTGTTAATCGGCAAGATTGCCACAGTGCTGCAGTTGTCGATGGTGGCGGGGATTCTGATTGCTCCTGAGGTTTCGCGGTTTTTGCCGTGGTGGATTTGGTTTTTGCGTGTTTTGTGGTGGTTGGCGGCAGGGACGGCGGTTTTGGCAACTCTCATTTACATTCGCAACGGAAGTCGGTATATTGAGGAGTATGAGCGGGGCCTTAACAGGAGCGTATCTCGTGAAGTGTGAAGGGACCCCGCTGGGCGGGAACCCAAGCGTATCTTGGCGAATGAGGTGAAAATACCAGATATGAGGCACCGGATGCGAATATGACAATGCAATTTAGCGAAATACCGGAGGTTTTGGAAGAGCTTCGGCAGGGCAGGATGATTGTGCTTGTTGATGCTGAGGACCGCGAAAATGAAGGTGACCTGGTCTGCGCGGCGGAGAAAGTGACCCCTGCGATGATAAACTTTATGGCCAGGTTCGGTCGGGGTCTTATTTGCCTGCCGTTAACGGCTGAGATGTGTGATTCACTTGGTCTTTATCCTCAGACGACTGAAAATACCGCCCGGTTTGGGACGGCGTTTACGGTGAGTATTGATGCGGCTGAAGGTATAAAGACAGGTATCAGTGCGGCTGATAGAGCGCGGACGATTCAAGTTGCGATTGCAGACGGTGCCAAGGCCAGCGATTTTGCTCGTCCGGGTCATATATTTCCACTGCGTGCGCGTGAAGGGGGGGTGTTGGTGCGAGCGGGCCAGACCGAAGGGGCAGTCGATTTGATGCGATTGGCGGGGCTCGCGCAGGCTGGGGTTATCTGTGAGGTTATGAATGAAGACGGCTCGATGGCGAGGGTGGCGGAGCTGTTGGGATTCTGCGAGAAACATAATCTAAAAATCGCCTCAATCGCCAAGCTAATAGAGTACCGTCTGCAGCGGGAGAGCCAAATTAAGCGTGTGGAGTGCGTGAATTTGCCGACGGACTACGGGGAATTCAGGCTTATTGGCTACGAGAGTATAACTTCTGCGGAGCCGCATCTGGCGTTGTGCAAGGGCGGGATTGGTGAGCTTGATGACGCGGGTGAGCCTGTCGAACACGATGAGCCGGTATTGGTGAGGGTGCACTCGGAATGTATGACGGGGGACATATTTGGTTCGCAGCGATGTGAATGCGGCTATCAACTGGTGACCGCGATGAGGATGATTGAACAGGCCGGCAAAGGCGCTTTGGTATACCTGCGGCAGGAGGGCAGAGGCATTGGTCTGCGGAATAAACTGCGTGCTTATAAACTGCAGGAACAGGGGCTTGATACGGTTGAGGCGAATCTGAAGCTGGGCTTTATGGCTGACAGGCGAGACTACGGAATTGGCGCTCAAATCTGCCGCGACCTGGGTCTGCGGAAGATACGGATACTGACCAACAATCCGAAGAAGATAAGTCGGCTTGAGGTCTATGGGATAAAGATAGTTGAGCAAATACCGCTAAGGGCCGAACCGGGCGAGCACAATGTTGACTATTTGCGAACAAAAAAATACCGTCTCGGGCATATGCTTGATGAGGATTTGTAGCTTACCTGTGGTAGAGCTATGAAGGCAGTTGGTGCAGTAGCACAGATATTTTTGTTTGTATCGCTTTTTGCCGGTGCGGGTTGTGAGGGCGGACCTGGCGGACGGGTCCGCCCTGGTCGGGTTACTGATAGTGATTCTAATCTGCTTTCCGGATATATGTCGTATGCTTCGGCCAAGGTCGATATTATGCCGTTGACGGGGTTTGTCAGGGCGGGGGCGGATGAAGGAGCTACGCAGATAAAAGCTTATGTGAGTCTGCTTGACCCGTTTGATTGTCAGATAAAATCGCCGGGGACGTTTCGGTTCGAGTTATATGAGTACGTCCCACATTCGGCTGAGCTAAAGGGCAGGAGAATTGTTATTTGGCCGGATGTCGATTTGACCGAGGCGGCCGAGAATAACAGTTACTGGCAGGATTATTTAAGGGCTTACAAATTCGGTCTGGATTTCTCCGCAGGACGCCTGCCCCTAAGGGGCCTGTCGGCGGAGCCACAGAGTAACCGCGACTATATATTACAAGTGACATGTCTGTGCCCGAGCGGCAGGCGCCTGTCGGACGATTTTGTCCTCAAGTACACCGGAAGGAGCCAATAATCTCGTCTCAGCCGGTTGCATCTGCCGGTCAGATCTGGTAGTATGGCCGAGGCAGGATTCTGGGTAAGTGCCCAGTTGTTTTATTCAGGGCGAAGCTTTATTGCCGGTTTTCGCAGGACAAGCATGTCAAGAAAGCCTCTGCGAACACGAATTATGCTCGAAAACGCGGTTTTTTCTACGAAGCCGGTCTTCAAGCGAAAAACGCCAACAGTTTTTATTTTTTTTTGTTGACTTTTGCCCTGCCAAGCTGGTATAAATGAGATTTGTGGAGTGCTGAAACCACGCCCTTTGGTTCAGCGGGCTCCATCGCGACAGTATGGTTTCCGGAGGAGCAGAGGATTTGCGTCCGGACGGCAGTTTCTTGGAAAAAACTCGGTTGAGGGTGTGGATGAGTACCGAAAACAATCAAAACCTTGACACGTACTCAAGGCAAACCTGTCAATTTTTCAATTTTGAAAGGAGAGTATCATGTGGACAAAACACGCGTACATAGTAGCTCTGGTCTCAATTCTTGTTCTGGCCGCTAACGCCTCGGCGGGGCCGGGTCCAGTGGGCTGGTGGAAGTTTGATCAGGGGACCGGCTCGACGGCCTACGATTCGAGCGGTAACAACTTCCACGGGACCATAAATGATACAGTCTCGTGGATACCGGGCTATATCGGCCCGTATGCGTTGGATTTCCTGAGCGGTTACGTCAGTATACCGGACAAGGCACTGCTGAGACCGAACAGACTTACGGTTTCGGTTTGGGTTAATCTGCCGGGTCCCCAGGCAACTTATGCCCGCTTGTTAGTGAAAGGCAATGATAATAGTGAGACTTATAACTTGCAGTTGGGCGGTTACGGCCTGAACTTTATTATGAGCGACGGCGGAAGCGTGGCCCTTGCCAACCCTCTTTGGCCCGATGAGTGGATTCATCTTGGTGCGGTGTATGACGGCAATGCAATGAGTCTGTATGTAAATGGTGAGCTTGATAACTCGACGACTACAGGCGCGTTCACTCCGCTGCAGAGCGGAGGGCCGCTGGCCATTGCCGCCCGCGCCCCCGACTATGACCGTCGGATGATGGGCAGCCTCGATGATGTCCGCATCTATGATTATGGTATGACCGAGGCCCAGATTCAGGAGCTTTACTTCGAAATCAGGAACCCTGGTCTCGCCCAGTGGCCATTCCCCATAGATATGGCCGAAGATGTACACCCTGATGTCGTTCTCAGCTGGGAGCCCGGATTGAACGTCCTTTCCCACGAGGTGTATTTAGGCACCGATTGCAATGACGTCAATGACGCCGACACCACTTGGCCGGTCGGCACAAGCGTCTACAAAGGCAGCATTGATGTGAACTACTATGATCCTCCGGGTATTCTTGAATTCGGGAGCAGTTACTGTTGGCGTATTGATGAGGTTTCCGTTTCCGGCAGGTCAAAAGGTGTTGTCTGGTCTTTTACCGTGGACGACGGCAAGGCCCGCGGGCC
>Ga0114930_10001842_pt1 | contig 19756 bp, 16 predicted proteins | sample AnhtaG_FD_87300 | JGI IMG/M metagenome (GOLD analysis project Ga0114930, IMG submission 87300) | Deep subsurface microbial communities from Anholt, Denmark to uncover new lineages of life (NeLLi) - Anholt_01485 metaG | ecosystem: Environmental > Aquatic > Marine > Oceanic > Sediment | place... | reverse complement strand
TTCGATGTGAAAGGTTGCCGGATCAGGCTGCGGGGTGTTGGCGATGGAGTCGCGCAAGACATCACTCGCGCCAACAGGCGGTGGCAGTGTTCGGGGGCCGATACTCCAGGCAGTCTCTTGTGCTTTGTTGTCGGTTGATGATTCTTGGTTTGGCGTTGTCTTCTCCTTTCTCTACCTTTGACCAGGATCTGCTGACCTGCCCCCACAAATGGCCACGGGGCTCACTTCCACCGCGACCGCCACCGGGAGGATCTCTCCGATCACGCTGCCCATTGGCGCTCGTCCCTCCTACTGCTGGGCCATGATGCGCCGCACCTCGGCCTCCTCGTCCTTGATCAGCTCGCCGGAGACGTCCACGGTCACGCTATGGATGGTGCCGGTGAAGGTGAACGGCGGCTGGTAGACGCGTTCCAGCACCGGCGCGCCGAAGTCGTAGCCACAGGAGAGCCCCTCAAGCTCGAAGATGATAGGGCTGGTGTGCGGGGCGTCCGCGTTCCCCACGAGCTTGCCATCGACGTAGAGCTGCAGGCGCCCTGGTGCACCCTTGCCGACGGCGAAGTCGGGTTTACCCGTCGGCTCGAACTCAAAGCGCAGGGCGTGGCGTCCCGCGGGGAGCACGTCCTGACTGGCGACCTCGAAGATGTCCCTCCCCACGTAGTTGTGTGCGTAGTGCAGCTTCCCATCCTTAGCGTAGAAGGTGAAGCCGCCAGCCGCGCCGCCTTGGGTGAGCAGGATGCCCTCAGCGCCGCTGGCCGGAATCTCGACGTCTGCTTCGATGCTGTGCGGGCGGTTGAGTATCGGCGGCGTGGCAAACTGAGGGATGACTGTGAGGCCAGGGTAGTACGTGAAGCGAGTTCGCGGTCTTGACGTCTGCGGACGCTCGACGGCCATGCGGTCTTTGACATCGCCGTCAATCGGAAGGACTTTGTGCTTGCCAGCCTCCGTCCACCAGAGCGAGATCAGCTCGCGCAGCTTCGCCGGGTGCTGGGCGGCCACATCGCGGGACTCGGTTGGGTCTTCGGCGATGTGGTACAGCTCCCAGGCGCTGGTCTCCAATTCGTCCAGTACTTCCGGCGGGACGGGAGAGCCAAACTGACGGCCCTTCTTGGCGGCCTCAGTGAAGTTCGGGCCCGGCCAGGGGCAGACCGCCCGCCAGCCGTCGTGATCAATGGCACGATGGGCGAACATCTCAAAATACTGCGTGTTGTGCTTGGTCGGCGCGTCGGGGTTCTCGAAGGTATGGGCAAAGCTGACCCCTTCCAGCGGCGACTGGGGCACACCGCGGATGGCCCGGGGCGGCTCGATGCCCAGGACATCTAGCACGGTGGGCATCATGTCGATGGCGTGGGCGTACTGGTAGCGGATGTCGCCGCGGCCCTTGATCTCCTTCGGCCACGACACCACGAACGCGTCGGTGGCGCCACCGCGGTACGGCTCCCGCTTCCAGCGGCGGAAGGGCGTATCGCCGGCCCACGCCCAACCCCACGGGTAATGATTGTAGCTGCGCGGGCCGCCCAGCTCATCGATCTGCGCCAGGTTATCCTCGAACTTCTCCGGGACATTGTTGAAGAAGAACATCTCGTTGACCGAGCCGACCGGCCCACCTTCGGCGGAGGCGCCGTTGTCGGAGATAACCATTATCAGCGTGTTGTCCAGCTCGCCGATCTTCTCCAGCGTGTCGAGGATGCGCCCGAAGTGGTGGTCGGCATGGGACAGGAAGCCGGCAAATACCTCCATGAAGCGCGCGTAGAGCCGCTTCTGGTCGTCTGAGAGTGAGTCCCACTCCGGAACGTCGGGGTCGCGTGCCGGCAATTCGGCGTTCTGCGGGATGATGCCGATCTCCTTCTGGCGCTGGAAGACGGTCTCCCGGTAGCTGTCCCAGCCCATGTCGAACTTGCCCTTGTACTTGCTGATCCACTCCTTCGGCACGTGGTGCGGCGCGTGGGCGCAGCCGGTGGCGTAGTAGAGGAAGAAGGGCTTCTCCGGCGCGTTCACTTGAGCGTTAAGGATGAACTGAATGGCCTTATCAGCCAGGTCCTCGTTGAGGTGGTAGCCCTCCTCGGGGGGCTTGGGCTGGCTCACCGAGCGGTTGTCTTCGATGAGGTCCGGGTACCACTGGTTCGTCTCACCGCCGAGGAAGCCGTAGAAGCGCTCGAAGCCGCGGCCCAGAGGCCAGCGGTGGAGCGGTCCGGCGGCGGTGTTCTCCTCCGACGGCGACAGGTGCCACTTGCCGATGCATAAGGTGTTGTAGCCATGCGGCAGCAGCATCTCCGGCAACATGCCGTTCTCGAACGGCATACGCCCATCGTAGCCGGGGTAGCCGGTTGAGGTCTCCATGATAGAGGCCACCCCGTTCGAGTGGTGGTTGCGGCCGGTGAGGACACAGGAGCGGGTTGGTGAGCAGAGCGCAGTGGTGTGCATATTGGCGTAGCGCAGGCCCATGGCCGCGACGCGATCGATGTTCGGCGTCTCCACCAGCCCACCGAAGCATGAGAGCTGCCCGTAGCCAACATCGTCCAGCACGAAGAAGAGGACGTTTGGGGCGCCCTCCTTCGCTCGCACCGGCGCCGGCCAGGCCGGGGACGATTCTGCCGCCGTCCGCCCGATCACGCCGGGGAACGCGGTCCCGGGTTCGTACTCTGTCAGCTCAGCCATGACTTCCTCCTTCCGTCGCTATCCACATCTCGAGCATCCGCTTCTTCTTGATCTGGGGCTCTTCGTGCGTCATTGCCCGCCTGCCCCCAAGCTCAGCGAGCCGCTTCAGGTCTTCGATGTAGTCCGGCTCTAGCCTTCCGAACCGGCGGACGTCTCCTCAACTGAGCTCTGCCAGTCGATGGAGTCTCTCTCTTCCGAGCGCTCCGATCGACGGCGCCGGCGCATCACGAGCCAGGCACCCGCCGCAGCCGAAGCCACAACACCTATGATGATCGTCTTCACGCTACGACCTGCTCTCGTTGACTGCGTGCCTAGAGCCCGAGGATCTGCTTCTTCTTCGCCTGGAACTCCTCCTCCGTGATGATCCCCTGCTCCTTCAGCTGCGCCAGCTTCTCGAGCTCGGCGGCGTATTCAGGCTCCGCCGCCGCAGGCGGAGGCGCGGCGGCAGGTGGCGGTGGCGGCGCGGCCTGTGGCTGCTGCATCGCGGCCTGCCTTCCTGCTACGCGCCTCGATGTCCGACGCGCCGTCCGCCTCCCCGTCCTTCGTCCTGGTCCAAACATAGCTTCCCTTCCTCCTTTTCTGGCCTAACGCTTGATGCTCGGCAGGATTATGCTGACTTGCCTTCGGGCTCCATGAGCGCCGCTGCTTCCTCGGCAGCCAGAAGGCCTACAGCAACGAGGTCCTCTGGGTGGACGAATCCGTCTGCTACGTGGAACCCTCCCGCCTGGCGGATCGCGTCGCGGAGCGGTATCGCCCAGCGGTGCTCGAGGAGGATCACGGCAGCCGCGGAGTCGTTCGGGATGTCGTCTATTACGTCCCAGACCTCTTCATCGTCAAATATGTCGACGCCCTCTTCGGCCGCGGCCGCACCGGCCTCGGCGCCCGCCTCGGCGCCTTCGAGGCCCGCCGCTCCGAGGCCGATCAAGGCTCCGACGGTGGCCCCGAACTCTTCTGCTTCCTGCTCGCTGAGATCGCTTCGCTTGATCCCCGTGACCTCTCCCTCCGCGTCCTTGTAGACGGCCAGTCCATCGATCACGCGGACGACATCGTTATCCTTGAGCCTGTCGAACTCGGCGAGGATCTCTCCCCTGAATTCGGGCTGGTCAAATCCGAGTACCACCAATTGGACGGGTCCGATAGTCATGGAAAACCTCCTATCTGGTCTGGATCTCGTCTGTTCTGTCTCCGGCAAAGCCCAGCGCCGACTGTTGCCAGGCGACGGCCCTGCCCGTTACTGGTTGAGTATCCCCTGCGGCAACAGCCGAACGCATGGCAGAGGCTAGTTATATTGCTACCTATTTCTCGTTAGTGCGGTCTTGCTGATGCCGTCGGCGGAGAACGACACCAGTCCGTCCCACTTGCGGGTGCCGCAAGATCCAGGGCCTTACCGGGGGGAGGGCACGTCTCGGGATGCCGGGCGGCGCCGCTCCAGGTCGACGCTTGGGGGACAAGCTTGCACGTGCCCTGGCAACCGGCCCTTACCCCACCTCTTCGGACATGATGCTCCGAAGCGAGTTCAGTGCCCTGTGCTGGAGCGACTTGACGGCCCCTTCGCTGCGACCAAGGATGCGGGCGACCGAAGCATTGTCGAACCCTTCGATGAACCTGAGGACGATGATCTGTCTCTGACTCTCGGTCAGGTACTTCAGGGCGATCTGGATCTGCCCGCGATCGAGGGCTCGCTCCGCCAAGTCCTGAGGCCCCATCCGAGTGTCGACAGGCGGCTCCCTGAGGTCCACCTCGCCGCGGCGTTTCCTGCGTCGGTGCAGGTCGATCAGCTTGTTGCGGGCTATCCGGAACACCCAGGCCGAGAACGGGGGGCCCTTAGGCCGATACTTGTGGATGGACTCCAGGACCTTCAACATCACTTCGGACGCCAGGTCCTCGGCCGCCTGGATATCCCCCAGCTGGAGAAACGCGTAGTTGTAGATCCTCGGGTAGTAGCTCGTGTAGATGGACGCCAGCGCGCCTTCGTCAAGAGACAGGGCGCCGTCCGGGAGGTGATCGTTCACCGGTGCCGCTATCTCCCTCTCTCCTTCAACGGGGGCGCCTCGAATCATATGGGTCCCCCTGTTGGTGCTGACCTCTCGCTCCGCCACAGTACCCTTCGCCTGCTCAGTCATGATCCTGTTCGGCGGTTCGTCGCGAAGCAGCTCCCGCCTGGCCCGCTTTGGGATCACTGTGGACCTGGCCAGCACGGCCCGAGTAAGCGACCTGCAGCGCGACCAAACGGGCCACCGTCGCGACCAGGAACACCTGCCCAAGAAAGGCCTCCAGAGCAGCGAGTGAACGCGGCAGCCCCGACACGGGGGTGATATCTCCATACCCCAGAGTCGTCTGCGTCACCATACTGAAGTAGAGGAAATCGGAGATTCGGTCCCCCGTGCCGCCGGGAACGGCGAACGAACCTGGCTCCACGTCTTCGATCAGGATAAAGATGAACGCCCAGAACAGGACGAGCAGGAAGTACACACATACGGCGCCGTAGACCGTGTTCAAGGTCACCCTTTCATCCCTGACGACGCGTGCCAGCATGGCGGCGATTGTGAAGGCAAGCAGCGCCGCCGCCACGACCCTCCCGGCTGCCCCGACCTCCAGGACATCGAAGACCTGGTCGGCCACGACGGCGGCCCATGACAGGGCCGAGGCAGCCAGGACAAGCAGGACAATCCGCCTTTGGCGAACCGACATGTAGACGGCGGTCACCATGACCGTGAAGAAGAGGAAGCTCAGCGCTACACGGCCCGCCGTCCGCTCGTCGATCAGAAACGCCAGGACGAACAGCACCACCAGCAAGGCCAGCAGGGGAAGGAAGCCTCCCGCGAGCTCATTCCGTGCACGCCGCAGGTAGTTCTCGCTACGGATCTCCGTCACGACACATTCCTCATGAGCCTGAAGACGATTCCCGCCGTGATCAGGAGGAATCCGGCACCGATGAAGACAGCGACCGACATAGCATCGACGAACGCCTCGTTGGCGGTCCCGATAAGTGCTGCTCCTTCAGTTCCTCCGATTTCGACGGCGACCTGGTGTGCACCGGCCACTGACTCGGTGGCAGCCTGAGTGATCTCCTCCGGTGCGCCCACAAGCTGGTCCTCGATCCGTCGGTTGTAGGCGGCGTCCTGAATGGAGGCAAGCATCGCGATCCCGATGGCGCCACCCACCTGGCGAGTCACAATGCTCAGACCGGAACCGACACCTGACTGTGATTGGGGGACGGTGTTCATGATGCGCTCTGTCGCCGGCGCAAGAATGATCCCCGCGCCGAAGGCCAGGACCAGTGTGGTAAGCACGACGGATCCGACGGTTGAATCGACCCGCCACAACCCCTGGAATCCCATGCCGACCGCCATAATGACAATGCCGCTGACGACAACGGTGCGAGCGCCGTGCTTCTCGACGAGACGCGGCGCCACCGCCGATCCCGCCGCGAGCGCGAAGGCCAGGGGCGTCATGATCAGTCCCGCCTCGAGAGCGCTCCTTTCTTGCACGATCTGCAGGACCTGAGTGATGAGAAATATCGCGGCGAAGGCGGCGAACATCGTCATGCTGATCGCGATGGCGCCGGCGGTGAAGCCGCGATCCCTGAAAAACTCCATCGACAGCAACGGTGACGCCGCCGTCTGCTCATGTCTTACGAACCAGATGACCAGCCCTGCACCGCCGATGAGCGCTGCGAGAACCCAAGGCTTGAGCCAGCCCTGATCTGGACCGGCGACGAGAGCGTAGACGATAGCCGAGATCGCAGCGAACGAAAGCAGTGCGCCCCTAACATCGATTGGTGGCGCGTCATCGTTGCGGCTGTCGGGAACCAGGAACCGGCCGGCGACGATCGCTCCGATCACGATCGGTAGGTTGATGAGGAAGACCGACCCGTACCAGAAGACTTCGAGCAGAGCGCCACCGACCAATGGCCCAAGCCCGATGCCTAGGCCCGCCAGCGCCGCCCAGATCCCGATCGCCCTTGCCCGTTCTTCTTTGGGGAAGACATCGATGATGATCGCAAGCGTCGCGGGTGTCAGGACCGCTGCGCCGAAGCCCATTATGACCTGTGTGACAATGAACGAGCCGCCGTCCGCCACGAAGGCGGCGGCCACGCTGCCGATCGCGAAGATGACGAGTCCGATGTTGAGCCACTTCGCTCGCCCGTACTTGTCGCCGACGGCACCCATGACGAGGAGGAACCCGGCGTAGACGAGGATGTAGGAGTTCACGAACCATTGGAGTTCCGTTGCGGACGCCTCGAACTCCTCTTGCAAAGTGGGGAGGGCGACGTTGGTGATCGTGTTCTGGAGGCCGGCGGTCATCACCGAAACGCTGAGGACGATGAGCGTCCACCATCGCAGGCGATGCTTCCTACTTTCTGTACTCTCTACGACGCTGCCACGCACGTTCTACCTACCTAAAAAGGACTGAGTTGGCACGTGAACGCCGGATCCCATCAGTGATAAGTCCCAGACGCCTGGGCCCTCTCCAGGCCCCCCCAGTCGATCTGACTGGCCAGCTCCGCGCATATTTCCTTCTCTCTGCGGGCCTCCCGCAGCCGCGCGCGTGAGCGCTACGAGCGGCAAGGGCAGTAGTATTAGGGCGAGCTGGATGAGAAAGGCCCCATGAGCTGACGAGAATGCCCGAACGGAGACCCTAGCAATAGCGCACCCTAGAAACCCACGTCCAGGCGGGGCAGGCCAACCATCCAGGTCATGCCGACCCCAAAGGCGGCCACGGCGACGAGGAGGCTCAGCACCCGGACCCGAGGGCTCTTGAACTTGGTGGTTACCCCCGCAAAGAAGAGAACAGATGCGAACCCGACGGTGGCGAGGATGTAGTCGTCGCCGTTCTGGTTGGCTTCCTTGCCTTCCTCGAACTTCGCCTCTGCCTCCTCTTGCAGCCGGCTGGACTCCTCCAGGTCGGCGTTTGTGTACTCTGGGAGATCGAAGGGCGTCTTGGCGGCTTCTGGGTTCTTCAGAGGTTCGGTAGCCAACCATGCTTCCAGAGCCGGTTTGAACTCGTCCCGGAACAACCGCTCGCTGAAGAAATCGACCGCCTCCTGGTCACCCTTGAAGTACTCCACGGCGCCCAGCGCGAAGCTTGTGGCGTCGTAGCTGATCTCCGTCAGGGCTGTGGTCAGGGCCGCGTTGGACTGCAGCCGCTTGCTGGAGGCTTCGGTGTACGAAGTCGCCTGCACTCCGCTCCAAAGCGTGGCCTGCCAGGCGCTGAAGGCGGACGCGACGATCGCCACGGAGAGCAGCACCGCCGAGGCGAGGTCAATCCAGCGTTCGAACTCGCCGCCCTGGAGGCGGGAAAGGATCTCCTCCAGCATGGCCTCGTCCGGGCCCCCTTCCGGTGGTGGGGGCGGCTTCTCGGTCATCGGCTTCTCCCTCTCAGTCCGCAGCGCGATTGACGATCATGTCGATGCCAGCCAGGTACAGGAGTTCAAGGGCGACTACAACCACGACGGCCCCGAACGTTAGTGAAGGCCAGGCGACCAGGAGTACCACGCCGAGCGCGATCCCGATCCCCCGGAACCACGACGCTCGCGCGGCGACCCAATGGAGAGGCGACCGCCCTCGCATCGTGCGGTCTGCGGCCGGCGCCTCGGGGACGCGCAAGTAGCGCTCCCAGAGTTGGGCCAGCCACGACCGAGCGGAGACGGCCCAGGCGGCGTCGCTCGCGGCGACCGCAAGCGCCGCCAGGTAGAGCGCGGCGAAAACCAGTACGGTGACGATAAGACGGGTCGAGGGATCGGGCCATGCTATGAGGAAAAGGGCCGCCACTCCCAGCCCGCCGACGCGCAGCGCCACGGCCCGCTCACGGATCCATGCTGTGAGACTGAAGGTCTCTGCTGCCGCACCGGGCGCCGCGCGGCGAAATCTGGACCGCACCGCCGCAGTGAGATAGGGGTCGCCGGCCATCACACCGCCGGCGGCCAAACCGACACCGATCAAGACAATGAAGGCCTGCTGAAGATGGAAGCTTTCTACGAGGATATCGTAGGTGGCGCCTGCAGCGGTCTTCCCGGATGGCGTCGCCGCAATCGCGTCGGTTGCGACCTCCTTGAGTGGCTCCGTGACTACCAGGAGCGCGATCGCCGCTACAACGGCAAGCATCAGGCCGGCCGCGATCACAGTCCGGCGCCGGTGGGGAGAGATCGCCACCGCGAGAGCGAGGACGGCGATGGCGGCGAGGATGACCCACGGGTTGTACTTGTGGAGCCACTCTGCCAGGGTCCATAGCACCGGAACGTCCGACTTCTCCGTCAGCACGATCTGTCCGGCGTCCTCCGGAATATCGATGTCCGCGAGGAACCCTTCTCCGTCCTCGCCGCCGATATCCTTGACGATCTCCTCCAGGATGACGCCGAGGTCCAGCACCACGTTGTCGCCTACGACTGTAAGCGCCATTACGTCGTCGTTGATGATCGCGGTCAGCACCCGGTGCGCCGCCCGCAGCGCCCCGTCCCGCACATCCTCGAGTGGCTGCGCCTCAATGAGGCGCAGGGTCACCCGGAATACCGCGTCTCGGGCGACGCCGGTCAGGGGACCTTCCAGCAGGACCAGGCCTTCCGGCAGGTCCTCGCCGCCCTCTTCTTCTAGCCTCGCGAGGCCGCTTCCGATCCGTTCCTGTATGCGGGCGTAGTCCATGATCTCGTCGGTGAGGCGCTCCGCGATAGCGGTCTGGACCGCCTCCTCCTCGAACGCCTCATCGACGGTAGCAACGAAGTTGTCTTCGTCGAGGATCGCTCTTTCCTGCCACGCCCCGACACTGCCGGGGACGGAAATCAGCCCTCCGACTACCACAAGAGCCGCTGCGATGAATGCGCGCATGTGTCACCTCTCAATCTCCGCGCGGCAGCGCGATCTCCCTATCCCCAGCCCATCTGACAGGGGTTAGAGCGAGCCAGTGGCAGAACGGACGGATGATGCCGGTCCGCTCCGGCCCGCCGACGTCCAACCTAGGACTCGCCGATCCGGAAACTCGAACGGTACTCCTGTCCGAGCAAGCCCCTCTCGCCCGGATCCCTCGCCACGCTCATGAGCCGGCGTCCTATACCGGGGCTTGTGGCGGGATGTCGGCCTCCATAGGTCGGACCAGCAGGTAGATTATCGATCCGAAGATCGGCACGAAGACGATGAAGAGCAGCCAGAGGACCTTTTGCCACCGAATGTCCCGTCTCATGAATAGGTCCATCAAGGCGAAGACCCACAGCATAACGAGGGGGATGATGATGAAGAACAGTATCAGGGTCGCCCAGATGACGTCCCAGAACGTTGAGAGAAATACTACAGGTACCATGTCTTTTTACTCCCTTCTTGTCTTGCTCCCCAAAATTTGGTTTTGAAGATGACGCTTCTCATCAGGCCTCTATCTGCATTCGATCTTTCGTCACGAAGATCGCCAGCATGGGGAGATCGTCACTTTCCCAGCGACTACGGGCAGTCCACGCTGGCGAACGCCTCGTCGTAAGCATCGTCGACCGCAGCCAGTTCATCCGTAATGGAGGCTAGGGCCTCCACGATGGTGGCGTCGCCCGGAATATCGTTGATCGCCTGATCCAGGTCCGCGTAGGCATCCTCAATCGGTTGCGCCCGCACCTCGGCGACATCCCCGGCCGACCCGACTACGTCATTGAGAGCGTCGCTGTACGCATCATTCGCGGCCTCAACCTCGTCGATCGTGCTGGCGGCTCCCAGGTCGTCGAACGGCGCGTCTGCCGCCTGCAGCTGTGTGAGGTCCGAACAGAGCTGCGCTACGGCCTCCTCCTCCGATGGCTCGTCGTCGCAGGCGATGGCCGCGACGGCGAGCACAGCGACCAGGAGGCCGACCCCAGTCAGTACCCAGTTTCTTCTCATCTATGTACCTCCTTTCGTCGAGGACAGAGTCGAGCGGCCACACGGCCGTGATCACTCCGAAACCGACAGCGGCTTGTGACTTTCCCTGCCAGTATCAGTCACGCCGGCGGGCGAGCGCATGGCAAGAGATAAGTACATTCGTAACGATTTCTCGTTAGTGGTAGCTCGACCAAGTCCCACGCTAGAGGGCCGCTCGGTTGCCAGGCTCCAACGCTGCCACGGTGCACCGCGTCGGTATCCGGGCGTTGCGGAGGCGCGATCGCTGGCGGAGAGACGTGGTGCGCGGCAGCCGCTACAGGATCGCCAGTATCAGGAATACCGCGGCGACCACCAGGAACAAGAGGAACAGGATCCTGGCGATGTTGCGCAAGACAGTCGCAAGGCCCACAAAGCCGTACGCGCCGGAGACCGCGGCCATAACTCCGAAGAGGATGGCGAGAAAAAGGAACAAACCGCGCCTACCCGAGGATGAAGGTCCCTAGCAGCCGTGCTGGCACTCCAATCATCTCGCAGGCACGCTCCGGCAACCGGCACCGTGCAGGCAAGGGCGATCCGCAGGTGGGGAGGCCGCGACCAGACCCCAATACTGGACCAACGTCTATCGCTCTAGCTCCGCCGTGAGCTTGGCCGCAGCTTCGGCATCCAGGGCATAGCGCGCGAGGTCGACGTATCCCTCGATTGCGGTCTCAAACCTGCCTAGCCACGTCTCTTCCACGACCGCGATGATGGCGGAGCCGCCCGGCGGGAGGTTCTCGCCGATCTCCTTGAGGAGGTTGTTCTTGAACCCCTGGTCGGTGAAATGGCCCAGGGCTGCACCGGCGGCGGCGCCGATCGCTCCCATGGCCAGGATCGACGGCGGGAAGATTATGCCTACGATGCCGCCAGCGACGGCGCCCCCGAGGGCTCCCTTCTTAGGGGTGAGTTCAGCAGTCTCCTTGATCTTCACCCTGCGTCCGTCCGCTTCCTTGACCATCACGGCGGCATCCATGATGTCGATGGTTCCGTCCTTATCCATCTGCTTGAGCTGTGCGAGGACGTCACTCGCTTCGGTCTCGTTCCCGTAGAAAGCGGCGATAACGCTAATCGGGTTTTCCGACATGTTTAACCTCCTTCCCTCTCGGTAAACGCTACGCTCGTACCCACTCAATACCGTACGCAGCGAAGAACTACGCGACCAGTATCACAGGCAGCAGGCCGCCAGCGCATGGCAAAGGATAAGTAGGTTCCTAACGATTCTTAGTTACCGGCGGCAAGAAGGATGGCAGAGAGATTGGTCGCGACTGACAGCGCGCGAACGCCGGGGTTAGCTGATCAGCCCTTCCCTATGGGCGCGGACGCCCGCTTCCGTGCGGCAGGAAGCGTTCATCTTGCCCAAAATATTGGCCACGTGCTTGTTCACGGTGAACGTACTGATCCCCAGGTTATCGGCGATCTCCTTGTCGGCTGCCCCACGCGCCACCAAGTGCAAGACGCTGAACTCGCGGAAGGTCAGTCCATAGGGGTTCCTGCCCAGCATCGCCCGCTCTACCTTGCCCTCCAGTTCGTCCCTGGCCCTCCGGCGCGCCTGCTCCTGCTCCAGCCGCTTCTCAGCGGTGACATCCCGTGCGATCGCCAAGACCTCGTCGACCGCCATCGCAACAAACCGGCACTCGTAGTGGTGCTTCTCATCTTCCACGTCAAGCTCGTATTCGAACCTGTGCACCTCGCCGCTCTCCAGCGCCGCCTCTATGTAATGCATCATCCTCCGCGCCAGCCCGGTCGGCATCACCTCACGCACCGTCCTGCCGAGAAGCTCGCTGGGCGGGACAAGCGGCTGCTGCCCGTCGGCGGGCAGAAAGTCAAGGTAGGTGCCATCCCCACGGGCTACGAACATCATGTCCGGTATCGCCCGAATGAGCGCCCCAGTCCTCTCATTGGCCTTGCTCCGCTCCTGCTCCGCCCGCTTGCGTTGGACGATCCTGCACAACCGCTCGGCAACGGCATTGATCAGCCTTCTCTCTTCCTTCAGGAAAGGCCCCTCATCACTCTCCGGTCTTTCCTCCAAGTAGCAGACCTCCACGCTGCTGATCTGCTCCCCGCTCAACGTGATGTCGGACGCCTGCCTCCAGGGGGATTCTTTGAAGTTCTCCGTCTTGAACTCCTGGTCCTCTAGGACGATCCGGGCGCAGGCAACCTCCGGATACTGCCAGGACGGGGGAAGGAGGTCGGCCGTCCCCTGAAGTACCTGTTCCAGCGAGATGCCGGGCGTCTCAAGGAGCTTGGAGATGCCGTACAGGCAATTCAGTTCCTTGATCCGCTCCCGCAGTGCCTCCTCCGTCCGCTTGCGTTCAGCGATCGCTTGTTCGAGTTCTCGGCTCCGGTACAGCTGGTCAAGGTGGGATTCGGCCAGCTCCTTGAACCGCAAGATTAGCCTCTCGTATTGTTCTCCATAGCGGTTTTCCTTCGTGTCAGATACACAGATGGTGCCAAAGACTTGACCGTCAGGCCAAACCAGGGGAAATCCAAGGTAGGAAATCATCCCGCATTCAAGATCGGGATTTGAGTCCCACTCTTTGTCCTTCAGTGCATTGGGGACTAGGTGTTTTCTTTTTGCTTGAATGACCTTTTGACAATAGAGGCCTGCCAAATCGTATCTAGCCCCTGCTTTGAAGGGGTTATGACTCGATTCGCTGGAGGAGAAGACATCGATGTATGGCGGTTCGACCTTCATGATCAGGGCAGCAGGCACCTGAACAAGCTCGGCCATCACATTCACAACGCTCTGCCATTTCCGAACTATTTCGTCAGGCACGGTGATGTCTCTCGTGTTGATGGATGATGTCTTTGCCCACAGTCCCAGTTCGGCGCTGGCCTCTCGCAGGGCCTCGTTGCGCCGCTTGCGCTCGCTCAGGTGCTCCATCCAGACGCGCAAGCGCGTCGCCTGAGGGTCGGGGCCCAGCAAGCCAGCCGCGGGCACGTAGTAGAGGTTATCGTGAACCGAGGTGCCAACAACGGCGATGGGGTGAGTGGTCAGCACATCCAGGAGGAGCGACGCGGAGAAGGCTCGCCGGTCGTACTGGCAGATGGCCAGGCACTTGCTGCCGGGGAAGAACTGGTTCAGCTTAGCCTCGTACTCGATCAGGCGTTCAGAACCGGGTAGGCCCCGCAACGCCCAGCTCATCTCGCCGGTGACCCGGAGGGTGGCGTAGCCCTCAGCCAGGGCCTGGTCGGTCTCAGCCCTCAGGAGGGCTATCATCGCGTCCGGGTCGAACACCCCATCCTTCAGGTACACCTCCTGGGCGGTGAGGACCGAAAGTTGCCCGCTCTCCAGATAGGGATCCGGGTCCAGCCCGTCCTCCCGCAGGTAGTCCAGGATGATCTCGGCGTCGCGAGCATCCACGATGTAGAGGACCTTCTCGCCGCGCTCCAGCCCCTGGCGCAAGAAGGGCACGACCACCGCCCGGTGCTCTTCTTCCGTCTCGTAGATACAACAGACGTGGTGCCCTGATTCGATGTCCCCTATCGTGCTTGGCGGAGGAGATGGTTCTTCCCGGCCTGTCCCTCCATCTGACGAGTTTCCACGATGCATTTCCTCGCTCTCTTGGAGAGCCCGTTCTCGGACCTTCAACTCGCGCCTACCGCTCAACCAGTTCAGCATGGCTCCACCTCCCCAGTCTGTGTGGTCTCAGGGCTACCGCTCACAGCGAGAAAGGGGCGAGAGAACCGCGGTTGCCGCTGGCGGAACGAGTAGCAGGTCAAGGCAATTCCCAAGACGGACTCGCTTGGTCCAACCACCCTGACCCTCCCTGGAGACTAGATTACCGGCCCCGCGACAGCAATTGAGGTTCTATCAAGCAGTTGAATTACGTGTCGCACATGATAATACGGCAAGACCGCCATCCCGGATTCATGGCGGAACAGCCGCTCCTCGAGGCCACCCATGCTGTCTCGCCCAGGGCGCGTACGCAGCGCCTGGCGATAGGGGCCACGGGCCCGGCGTCTGGCTGAGCCGTTCAGCCGAGCAGCTTCGCTTTCGCCTTCGCGAACTCCTCCTCAGAGAGCGCCCCGGCATCGCGCAACTTGCTCAGGGCTTCCAGCTGATAGCCGACCTCCGGCATAGAGCCCGGCAGCTCCGGGGCCGTGACGACGTCAAGCACGTCGCGCGAGCGGACGACGAAGTAGACTATGGCGCCGATCACGGGGAGGAAGATGATCACCAGGAGCCATAGAACGCGAGCGATTCCGGACATGGGCCGGCGCAAGAGCAGGTCCACTAGGGCGCTCAGCCATAATAGGACGAGCGGCACCCAGATCACGAGCAGGATTACCGCCTCCCAGAACGCCGCAATGAGAAACATGTGGAACGCCTCCTTCCTATCAACTCCGCGGGCCTAGGAACCGGACGGCTGTCGCGGTGACGGCTAGCGCCGTACCTGCTCCCAGTCCGATGGCTAGAGTCAAGACCTGTCGCCCACAATCGAAGCCTTCTGCCGGGTCGCACCACAGCAATCCGTAACCCCCGGCTGCGGCCCAGCCAAAGAAGATCGATCCCAGGAGTACGAGGGCGGTTGACGCTTCTCGGCTCGTCATCTTCACCAACGGTTCAGCCTGACCGCTAGCCCTGGATTCCAGTCTAGCGGCCCAATCCTTTGCAGGTATCGGAGGGGGAACCAGCCTTGCAACCTCCCGTCTCGCCAAGACACCTTGACCCACTGTTCCCCCTCGACGCTCTCCGGGCCGTCGACTATCCGAACTTGAGCACCAGTCTTGAGCGCACCTAGGGTCGCTCCATCAGATCCCGGAGCCTCCCTGACCCTGACGCCGGCAAAGGCGTCCACGACCGTGGCCTCCGGCCCGGGAGCCGAGGACTCAAGCGACTCCCCTCCGGGGCTGTGCCGGACAACGAGAGATACGGCAACCGCTAGAGAAAGGAACATCGCCAGAACCGTCATCAGGACGAAAAACCGGGGGATCCGAGAGCGAAGGGGGGCCCCCTCTGGGAGAGAACCAACGGCCGCTGAGGCCGGCAGCTCCGCATGGCGGTCGCGGGCCAGCGCCGTTGTCATCTCCTCCGACGTCCCCGACACCACGCGAGCCGGTAACGCCGCGCGGTCGATCCCTTCTGCTCCGGTTCCGAAATGAATCCTCACTCTTCCCTTGTGGTTCCCGGTCGGTGATTCCCTCGACGCCGCTCGTCCGCCAGGGCTGTCGCGCCAACGTCGGCAGCAGCCGGGGCTCCACGGGTCGGACTCCAAGAGCATCACCAGACGATGCGTCTGGCGATCATGCACCAAGTGTGCCAGCCGATAGGAGGTCGGATACAGCCAAGGATTAGTTACGTTACTACTTATTGTTAGGTAGAAGAGCAGTCGGGAGGGCCCTTATTGGGAGCGTTAGGAAGCCGACACCATCCGAGGTCGCCGAAGGGACCTCCAGCATACCGGAGGCGCATACGCGGTACGCCCGCGTCGCGAGCAGCCGCAGCGCCCTCACGAGCGTGCCGCCCATGGCGGAGCCCCGCAAAGAACGCGAGAGTCCGCTAGCTGCGTATCAAGCGTTTCTCGGGGCCGCGCTAGCGTTCTTCCGCGCCTTCAGGTCGAAATACAGCAGTGTTGAGGCGGTCAAGGCGAACGGGAGAAGTACCAACGCGTACAGCGCGGCATTCACGGTGTAGACCAGATCGGTAACAGGCGGTGAAGCGAACAGAAGAAGAGCGAAGGCGATCGTCGGTCCCGGCAGCACTATGAGGATCGCGATGGCGAATAGGATAGCGAAGGTGCGCCACCAGTGGCCCCTGACGGCCTCAGCGCTGGCGCTCAGCGATTCCTTCGCACCGCGGTCATCAAGCATGACCGCCTGTCCTATGAAGCCCCAGGCGACGGTCCGATGAATCGCCCAGGGCGTTCCAACGATGCTAATCGCGAGGATGCCGATGTGGAATAGAGAGCGAAGGTGGGCACCGAGCAGCGTCCACAACCGGTGGAAAACGACACCGTAGGCGCGCCAGAAGCTAGCCCTCCGTCCGGCATCGATCTCCCCAAGCGCGGCGAAGACCGCGCCACCCAATATGATGATGCTAAGAAGCGTCTGCAGACCTCCCAAGGAAAACACCAGCAAAGACCCGGCCCCTTGGCTGGGTATGTGGTCGTCGAGGCGAAGTTGCGCCTGAACGGCGGTGGCAACGATGCCCAGTGGAATGAACACGACGCCGATGGGCACGAAGACTCGCAGATTCTTCAGATAGATGATGGCGGCGTCTTTTCCAATCCGGCTCAACGCGCGCCGTCGCCGAAGCAGTTCCGGCTTGGCCGGCGCCACTGCCTCCACCGGCTCGCCACCAAATACCCGCCTCGGTACGCCCACCACCAACAATCCAACGGTAGCCAGGAAGAAGACCCCTATCGCCGCGCCAACTGGGGCTGGCCACTGCACGAACGCGTTCAGCAGGGACGAGCCGAAGCCGATGATCGCACAGATCGGCTTCACGGGGTCGAAGCCCCAAACCTCGCCTTCTGGGAGCCTCTCGCTGTAGTCCCGCAGTTCTTCCTCCCAGGTGAACGGCTTCTCCCACTTCCCCTTCTGGCTCGGTCCCGTGGGGCCGTCGAAGTGCTCGCCCTGTAGTTCGCCCCAACGGCCCTCGTACGCAATCCAGGCGAACGGACTGTCAGGACCGCTGACCTCCGCCGGGACCAGTCGCGCCTCCAGGGGGACACGCCTTAGCGGATCCGAAGAGTCCTCGCATCCGAACCCGGCGCCGGCACGTGCGACTCCTATGTAAGTCCCCGGCTGGAAGTAGTTGGCATGCGACCCCCTAGCGACATAGACGACCGGTCGACCTTCCTCTTTCTCCACCTTGCCTTCATCCCAATCGGCGACTTCGCCTCCCTCATGCTGAGAGTAGGCCACCCTGACTGGGTCTTGCTGAAGGGCCTCAGCAGCGCTGTCGGCAGCGAAGGCTAGCTGGATCATCTCCCAGTCGCCCTCGTGCCTGTTGTTCCAGTCATTGAGGTAGTAGAAAAACCAGTACTGCAGGGCGAGCCCGTCGAAACCCGGTTCCGTCTGGACATGAGCGTAGGCCACAGGTGGATTGCTGGCCTTCAGTTCCTGGTAGTCCCTGTCGTACGTGCAGCCCGGCCGCCTCGGGTTGCCCGGGAAGTCAAGAAAAAAGCCGATATCCTTGCCAAAGAGGTCCTCGCCGCTGGGCCCCACCACCTCGACCGGCCTCCCTGAGACGTCTCGCCTGAGCGTCACCTCCGGGTTGTCCAGGACAATCTCGACCGGCGCCGGGTCGAACGGATCGCCATCGGTATCGCACTCCTCATCTTGCCGTCCGAGATAGACGATGGGAGCGTACTTAGCGACGAGCTGCTCTTCGGCTGTTTGCTGTCGGAGTCCTCCAATTCCTGGAACGCCCAGCGCGTGTTCCGTGCGCCCAGATTTCGCGCTTGCAGCACCGCCGTCCGAAACAGCGAGGAGCAGCACCGCCGCAACGGCGCAAGCGCACAGGGTGAGCCGAAGTGCCGTCATCGTCTGCGCCCTGCTCTCTTCAACATGCTAGTGGGATTGCCCCATGGCGAGCAGCCGGAGAACCGGCAGATATTCCCTAGGCCTCCGCCAGAGTAAGGGCGCCTCAAGTCCCTGCGGCCCGTCCATCGCTCGGGCTATCGCAACGCAGGCGAGAAACTGGCCTCCCAGCACGCGCAGCTCTCGCTCGAGGTCGCTTCGCGATATTTGACCGATCACTGCTTGGCCCACGGGTCTCGTCAGCCGCGAGAGCTGATCGGGACATTGCTCAAAGCTTTCCAACGCACTGTCCGTCAGTTGCTCGATACGCTCGCCCAAGGATCGCGAGGTGCTCTCGAGGTTGATTTCGTGCGGGTTGCTGTCATGGTTGCTGTCAAACCGCTTTCTGGGTCGCCCCTCAAGCCTCATCCGGCCGATTTTAGATACGAATTGTGGAGGGCCCGGTGGGATTCGAACCCACGACTCCCGGATTAAAAGTCCGGAACTCCTGCGCCGAGTGATGTTATCACGACCCTCTGTCTAGAAAGCAGGTGGTCGTCCTTCGACGACCATCACGATGATCCTTCTTCTACTATTGGAGCGGGCGATGGGGATCGAACCCACGGCCCTCTGCTTGGGAAGCAGATGCTCTACCACTGAGCTACGCCCGCTCCCGGCCACCCTCCCAGCGTCGATTGTAGGTTCAGGTCGCAGGGCTGTCAACGGAGCCGGCCGGCTGCCGGGAGATGGCCCAGATGAACACCAGCGTGAGCAGCAGCGCCGTGAAGCCCAGCACGGTCAGCGCCAGGTAGTTGCGTATGGGGAGCCACATCGCCTCCACGCCCAGGTCCAGCAGGCCGGAGACGAACGGGTCCGCCTCCTCCTGGGCCGTCCGGAAGCCGAAGCGGACGGCCACCGCCGCCGCTAGGGACGGCAGCGCCGCCGCTATGGTCACCACGCTGAGGGCGATGAGCCGTCCCCAGGAGCGTACCGAAGCCAGCAGCGCCACGCCTAGGACCGCCGAGAGGAAGGCTAGGACGGCGGCGGCCACCACGAAGCGGTCGTGGTTCTTGGCCGTGATCAGGTCCAGGCCCCGCTGGAGCGCCCCGGTGACGGAGATAAGCTCGATGTCCTGCTCCCCCGGCGGGTCGTCTTCCGCCCAGGCTGACATCCCGTCCTGGTAGAGCCGGGCCGCTGCCTCCTCCAGGATGCGTTCTCGTAACGCCGTCCCCTCCAGCGAGAGCGCTTCGTCGCGGGAAAGCTCCACCGGTATCGGGAAGTCGGGCAGGCGCACCGGGTCCGCCTCTCCCTCCTGCGCCTCTTCCCGCAGCGCGGCCTGGAGGTCCGGCAGGATGGCGTCGATGTTGGTGCTGACGGCCACGGTGCGGCCTAGAAGGCGCTGTCCCACTCCCTCGGAGCTGAGCTGGACGGCGTTGACAGCCAGGAGCAGCAGCGTAAGCGTCACCGCCAGCAGGGCGCCCACCAGCCACTGAGAGGCGGCCCGAATCATCGGTGTGACAGTGGGGGGATGAGGCTCGCCGACAGGCGGGACGCTCACGGCAGCTCCACCACCACCGTGTCGGCCAGGCGGTCGTGGAGGGTGCGGCGCTCGCGATCGAACAGGGCGATGACGACGCCCAAGAACAGCGGCGCCACCGAGGCCGCGTAGCCCAGGAGGCGCAGGGCGGAGCGCCCCAGGGAGACCCGCTGGCCGGTGCGAGATAGGACCTTGATGTGCACGGCCATCTTGCCGATGGTCTGCCCCCACC
>Ga0114930_10001841_pt1 | contig 19759 bp, 13 predicted proteins | sample AnhtaG_FD_87300 | JGI IMG/M metagenome (GOLD analysis project Ga0114930, IMG submission 87300) | Deep subsurface microbial communities from Anholt, Denmark to uncover new lineages of life (NeLLi) - Anholt_01485 metaG | ecosystem: Environmental > Aquatic > Marine > Oceanic > Sediment | place... | reverse complement strand
GCCCGTATCCAAAACCGTGGATCCCGGTGTTGCGGTCCTCTTTGCCGTTGAGGCCACTGGCACGGCGCCCCTCAGCTACCAATGGAAAAAGGACGGCACGTCACTTCCCGGCGAGACCTCCCCGACATGCTCCATCCCTTCGGCCCAGCAGTCTGACGAGGGCGGATACGTATGCGTTGTGAGCAACTCGGTTGGATTCCACCCGTCTGCCGTTGCGAGGCTCACGGTAAACGACCCGCCCGTTATCACCCAACAGCCAGAATCGATAAAGGTGCACGTTGGCGAGCCGGTCGCCTTTGCGGTGGTGGCCTTGGGCATGGAGCCGCTGAGCTATCAGTGGAACAAAGACGGGGCCGGTATTGGTGGGGCTACGAGCTCGAGTTACTCTATCGTCGCGGCGCAACAGGCCGACGAAGGCGCCTACACGTGTGTCGTGAGCAACGACCTCGACACGGTCACTTCGGACGCCGCAACATTGACCGTGTGTGATCCGGCAGTGTCACCCGTTGGTGTGGAGGCCACGGACGGAGCCTTCCCCGACAGGGTGCGAGTATCCTGGGAGCCAGTGGTTGGCGCTGGAGGCTACCGAGTCTACCGAGGCGTGACCGACGATCCCACGTCCGCACTACTTCTGACGACCCTGGATGAGACCATTTCCACGTATGACGATACCACGGCCGAGCCCCCGAGAGTAGTGCCGGCGCCCGACGTGTCGGGATGCTTCGGTGGAACCGAGACACTCTACCAGCGCTACTACTACTGGGTAACGGCAGTAAACGACTGTGAGCAAGAGAGCGACTTCGGTGTTCCGGACCTTGGCTGGGTAGGGACCGCGGAAGGGACGCAGAAGGGCGCTCAGGCCAGCGTGTTGTCCGTCAACAGCGGTGCGCAAAACGCCTTGGGCGACGCGGCGCTGATGGCTTTGTTGTCCTTGGCGCTGCTTGCCGTCGGCAAGAAAGCAGGAGCCACTCGGTAGGCGGCTGGCTGCGTCTGTCTCCAGCGTGCCAGCGGCATGTCCTTCGTGTTCTGGTTGTGGTTGAGGAGTAGACCAACCTGCGACCACGGGGGACAGGCGTCCCTGTCCGTTCAGGCCGTCGGGGCACACACTTGGGCCGCATGCTGCCTCCCCTGCCAGCTGGGGCCGTCTCCTCAATCCTGCGTAGTGCCTTCAGGACGGGCCTGGTCGATCCCTCAAACCTCCCCCCACGCGGACTGAGCCTGAAGGAACTCCGACATCACGGACCAACCCACTACGCGTCCGTTCTTGCGCTGCTGTTTCTCTTTCCCGCCATAAACCAAGAACCCCGCGTCGGGCTCGGCGCCGGTCAACTTGCACCAATGGGCGAGTCCTTCGAACACGGGGGCACGAATCGTGTCTGAGGAATGATCATGGCACCATTCCATAACCCTATGGACAATTTGTCAAACGGAATGCAATATTGTCCACCCTCGCCCAGCCCCTCATTTCGGCGTCCCAGCGCCCTCTGATAGAATCTCCATGCGACAATACCGTTCACCCCCAACAGGAGAGACCTCATGGCAGACCCCAAGATCATCGGCGACGCCTTGCACAACATCCCTTGGGAAGAGCGCCCTGAAGGGTGCAGCGAGGCGGTCTGGCGCTTCAGCCGGAACCCCGTCATCCCCCGCGACCTCATCCCCTCGAGCAACAGCATCTTCAACAGCGCCGTCGTGCCGTTCCAAGGCGCATTCGCCGGGGTGTTCCGCTGCGACGACCGCCGCCGCCACATGCAGCTCCACGCCGGCCGCAGCGAAGACGGCTACGCCTGGGACATCGACGACGAACGCATCCACTTCCAGTGCGACGACCCCGAGCTCGGCCGCTTCGACTACGGCTACGACCCGCGCGTCTGCTGGATCGACGACCGCTACTACGTCACCTGGTGCAACGGCTATCACGGCCCCACCATCGGCGTCGCCTATACCCACGACTTCAAGACGTTCCATCAACTCGAGAACGCCCTGCTGCCCTTCAACCGCAACGGCGTGCTGTTTCCCCGCAAGATCCGCGGCAAATACGTCATGCTCAACCGCCCCAGCGACAACGGCCACACCCCCTTCGGCGATGTCTTTCTGAGCCAGAGCCCCGACATGGTCCACTGGGGCTGCCACCGCCACGTCATGGCCACCAAGGCCGGCTGGCAATCCACCAAGATCGGCGCCGGCCCCATTCCCATCGAAACGACCGACGGCTGGCTCCTCATCTATCACGGCGTCCTCACCTCCTGCAACGGCTTCGTGTACAGCATGGGCGCCGCCATCCTCGACCTCGACGAGCCGTGGAAGGTGCGCTATCGCACCGCCCCCTACATCCTCTCGCCGCAGAAACCGTATGAATGCGTCGGCGACACCCCGAACGTCGTGTTCCCCTGCGCCGCCCTCTGCGACGCCCCCACCGGCCGCATCGCCATCTACTACGGCGCCGCCGACACCGTCACCGGCATCGCCTTCACCTATGCACACGAGCTGATCGACTTCGTCAAGGCCAACAGCGACGTATAGGCGAAACGACCGTCACGCCAGCGCGCTCGCCCCAACCGACCTCAAGACGCCGTAACGCCCGCCGCCGCTGCCGGTATCATTGACAGGTTCTGATGCATTTCCGACCACGCCGTCTACGAAAGGGGAGAGCCATGCACGATTTGGGCAACATCATCGAGGAATTTGTCGAAGGCATCCTGAACACCGTCTTCGGTTTTCTGACCGATCTGTTTCACATGCTCGGCGAACTCTTCGAAGAGATGCTCCGGTTCGGGGTCGAGTAGGCCCGCAGACGCACCCGGGAGGGCGAGCGTACCCGCGAGCCGCGTGTCCTGCCCGTGACTTCGGCTCGCGGGTACGCTCGCCCTCCCGGATACGCCCCAAGCACATGCAAAGGACTCCCGAGCCGCGTGTCCTGCCCGTGACTTCGGCTCGCGGGTACGCTCGCCCTCCCGGATACGCCCCAAGCACATGCAAAGGACTTCCAAGTCACGACACTACCGAAACGCAAACAGAAGACGAATCACCTTTCGTCGCGCCCGAACCGGCGCACAATGCGGGCGTTGCGCTGCATGCCGTCGTAGGTTGCCCGGCGGATGGGCGTCCCGGCGAAACGTTCCTCGAAGGCGGCGGGATCCATCCGCGCCAACGCGTCCAGGTCCACAAACGCCTGTCCGTCGCGCGGGTGGAAGTCCTGCTCGGAAGTCTCCCGGGCCTTGCGGTTCCACGGGCAGACCTCCTGGCACACGTCGCACCCGAACAGCCAGTCCCCGAGCCGGGGCCCGAGCGCTTCGGGGATCGTTCCCCGGTTCTCGATAGTCAGGTAGGAGATGCAGCGGCGCGCGTCCACGACCCCCGGTTCCACGATCGCGCCCGTCGGGCAGGCCTCGACGCACCGCTGGCACGTGCCGCATCGAGACGCCGCCGGCCGGTCCGGCGCGAGTTCCAGGGTCGTCACGATCACCCCGAGAAAGAACCACGAGCCCAGGTCCTCCCGCAGCACCATCCCGTTCTTGCCCGGCCAGCCGACCCCCGCACGCACCGCCCAAGCCCGTTCCATGACCGGCCCCGTGTCCACGCAGCAATAGCACCGCACCTCGTCGCCCATCTGCGATATCCGGTCGGCCAGCCTGCGCAGCGGTTTCCCCAGCACCCGGTGGTAGTCCCGCCCCCAAGCGTACCGTGACACCCGCCCGGCACCCTCGGGAGCGGCCGGCCGTTCCGCGTAGTAGTTGCGCGCCACGACGACCACCGACCGCGCACCCGGCAGCTTAGGCCGCACGTCCTGGCGCAGGTCCTTGGTACGTACCAGCCAGTCCATGTCCGCGTGGAACCCCCGCGCCAACCACGCGCCCAGCCGGTCCTCCGGGTCCACCGGCCCGGCCTCGGCCACGCCGCACGCGTCGAACCCGAGCGCGGCCGCGGCCGCCTTCACCGCATGCGATCCCTGTTCCGCGCCAAGGCCCACTGCACACACCCATCCCGCGTGTCCGCCCGCATCAACCCCGGCCGCAGTATAGCATGCTTCAGCGCCGCCCAAAGCCCCCCCATTTCCCCCATCCTGCTCGTGCTCGTGCTCGTGCTCGTGCTCGTAATCGTAATCGTAATCGTAATCTTCCCTCCGGTGTCCTGCTCGTGCTCGTGCTCGTGCTCAGAGCGGGCGCCCGACGACAACCTCCCGCGACTTGCACTGTGCGGCAAGCGGGCGTAGTATCGGGGCGTTTTACCCGTCGATGCTTTCGAAAGAAGGATTCCAGCGTGCGTGAAGTAGGCATACCAGTCAAGTTCGAGCCTCAGGGCAAAACGGTCTTCGTCCTGAAAGGTGCCAAGATCGTCGAGGCCGCGGCCAACGCGGGCATTATGCTCGACATGCCCTGCGGCGGCCAGGGCACCTGCGGGAAATGCCGCGTCCGCATCCTCGAGAACGCCTGCGAACCGACCGACGTCGAACGCAACCTGCTCACCCCCGAGGACCTCGCCGACGGCGTGCGCCTGGCGTGCCAGACCTGCGTGTGCGGGCCCACGACTATCGAGGTGCCCGAGACCTCGGTCCTCGCGTCCACGTTCCAGATCCTCGGCGCGGGGGAGGCGGGCGTGACCGACGTCTCGGACGTGGCCGTGCGCAAGCGGTACGTCGAGCTGCCTGTCCCGACCCGCGAAGACGAGGCCCCCGACCTGGATCGTCTCCAGAGCGAGGTCGGCCCTTGCAGCGTCGCCCTCGACCTGCTGCGGGCCATCCCGGGGCGCATGCGGGAGTGGGGCTACCGCGGCACGGCCGTCCTCGCAGACCATCGGCTCATCGACTTCGAAGCCGGCAACACCGAGTCCGAGTGCTACGCCGCCGCCTTCGATATCGGCACCACGACCCTGGTCGGCGTGCTGCTGGACCTAAGCACCGGACGCGAGTGCGCGAGCGTCTCGCGCATGAATCCGCAGACCAGCCAGGGCGACGACGTGCTGTCCCGCATCCTCTTCGCCCGCGAGCATGACGGCCTGGCGGAACTCCACGGGGCCGTGCTGGCCGAGGTCAACGACATGCTGGCCGCCCTGTGCGACGAGGCCGGGGCGCCGCCCGAGCGGATCTACGAAGCCACCTTCGCGGGCAACACCACCATGCAGCACCTGCTCGAGGGCGTGGACCCCACCGCCCTCGGCGCCGTGCCCTTCACACCCGCCATCGGCCACAGCCTGCTCCTGCGCGCCTCGGACTTGGGCCTGGCCATCCACCCCCGCGGGCGGGCCTACATCTATCCCGTCATCGGCGGGTTCGTAGGCGGCGACATCGTCGCCGGCATCGTGGCCACACGGTTGGCCGATACCGACCGACCCACCGCCATGGTCGACATCGGCACCAACGGCGAGATCGTCGTGTGCCACGGCGACAAGATGATGGCCGCTTCGACCGCCGCCGGACCCGCCTTCGAGGGCGCACGCATCAAGCACGGCATGCGCGCCTCGGCCGGCGCCATCGAGAAGGTCGTCTTCGACGGCGACCTCCGCGTCAACGTCGTCGGCGACGTGCCGCCAGTCGGCCTGTGCGGCTCGGCCATCGTCGACGTGGCCGCCGAACTCCTTCGCTCCGGCGTCCTCATGCGCGAGGGACTCCTGCTCGCCGGCGACGACCTGCCCCCAGGCCTGCCCGAGCCCATACGCAACCGCATCCTGGAGACCGACGACGGGCCCGCCTTTGTCCTGGCCACGCCCGAAGAAAGCGGTATCGACGGCCCCGTGCTCCTGACCCAGAACGACGTCCGCGAACTCCAGCTCGCCACCGCCGCCATACGCGCCGGGTTCGCCATACTCGTTCAGCGCGTGGGCCTCGAGGTGACCGACCTCGAGCACGTCCTGATCGCCGGCGGCTTCGGCAACTTCATCCGCCGAAGCAACGCCCAGCGCATCGGCCTCCTGCCCACCGCCCTCGAGCGGCGCCGCATCAGCTTCGTCGGTAACGCTTCCTTGGCCGGCGCACGCCTCGCCGCCGCCTCCCAGGGCGTCCGTCGACGCGCCGAAGACCTGGCGCGCCACATCAAGCACGTCGACCTCTCGATGGACCCGGCCTTCCACACCGAGTACGTCGAGGCCATGTTCTTCCCTGAGTACTCCTTTTCGGAAGTTCGGTGACGTATCCTCCCGTGCTCGCATCGTAATCGTGCTCGTAATCGTAATCGACGCTCCCGCGCTGGGCCCGAGCACGAACAGACGGGGCTTTGGAGTAAGCGCGGTGCAGGACGGGGCCCACAACGCCTCTGCGTTCATTTCTTCACAGGCCCTGGTGCGGCCGGGCAAGGTCGCGTTTGTCTAGCGGGTGGGAATCCCGCCCCGCTAAGGCTTGGCCAGCCGCCGGGTAGCGAGTCCTTGGAGGGAAGGGAGTAATCCCGGACTTTATGCGTAGGACCGCAAGCATGTAGGCCCTAAGCCGTGAAGCGTGGGCGTGTGCCCGCAGGGTTGAAGGGATTGAGCCCCGAAAGGTGAAAACGATGGGACGGGACGACGTCTTCAGAGCGGCGCATAGCGCGCAAGACTTATTTGATTGCGAGTGAATGACAATGTGAGGAGCCGTGTGCGTGAATAGCGCAAGCACGGTTCTGGGAGGGGCGAGCGACAACCGAGCATGGTCGAGATATGGTGGCACCGCCGGGAAACCAGGCGGCAAACAGAGAACACAAACCTCGACCTGTAGCTCTGGAAGGACCTCGTCTACTCGACAGAGCACGCCACTGCGTGCACCAAGCATTGCCCAGGACGTCCCTCAGACCGGCGGCAGGCCGGCCGCTACAGCAACTCCGCGATGAATGCCGCCATCCGCTCGCGCGCGGCGTAGAGGTCTGCGGTCTCCGGATCGAGTTCGTCGAGCCACCTGCGCGCTTGTGCGGCCGCATCCGCTTTGTCCGGCGGCGCGTGTTCGATGGCGTGCTCGAGTGTGGTGACGTAGCGGACGTCGTCGACGGCCTCGCGGAAGCCTTCCCACTGGATCGTGCCGACCACGCCGTTGACCGTGGGATACGTGAAGTTGTGGTCGCGGTAGTGGCCGTGGTCGAAGTCGTTCCAAATGTGGCCGAAGCCGTGCTGGTAGGCGTAGTCCATGGCCCCGTCGAACCCCGCCTTCCACAGCAGCAGCCCGAAGTTGCGGCGATAGGTCTCCGGCTCCTCGTTGCCCACCTGGGGGTAGGCGTAGCAGAACGCCTCGGAACCGGCCCCGTGCCATTTCTCCGCCTCCCTCGGGTCAGGCCGCCCCGCCAGCACGGCGCAGTCCAACAGGTCCCCCATGGCCTCGAAGGTCCCCTTGTAGCACGCCACAAAGGTCTTGCCGCCGGCTTCCTGCACGGTGCGCCAGGCGGCGCGCTGGGCCGCGAGGCGCTCGCCACGGGCCTCGTCGGTGCCGTAGAAGTAGACCTCGTCGTAACCGAAAGGACGGCAGAACTCGATCCAGCCTTTCACGTCGGCGCTCAATTGGGCCAGTTGCGGCGCGTCCGTCGCGCTGCCCGTTTGGCGGCCGAGGGTGTAGAAGCGGCCCGCGGGCAGCCCTGCGTCGCGGCGGATCTCGAGCACGCGGCGAAGTCGCGCCTCGTCCCAGCCCTGGTAGTTGGTCGGATAGGGCACGCCGTGGGCGGCGAAGTCCTGGATCTCCGCGCGGTATTGCTCCTCGGACTTGTATTCTGAGCCGATGGTCGGTTGCCCGTCCTCTGAGAGTTTGGCCCGGTAGTAGATCGAGTAGGTCAGCGACGGGGCTGCGAGGTCGAAGGGGTGAACCGTGACCTCGAAGGGCAGCGAGGTCGCCCCGGCTGCGGTCTTGAGGAGCACCTCGCCGCGGTAGGTCCCCGCTTCGACGTCGTCGGGGACGTGGACGGTGATCCAGAACTGCTGCAGCGTTCGCTTGGGGACGTCCACCGGCTGGAGCTCTGCGGCGTCGATGGGGCGCACGCCCTCGAGGTCCTCGCTGGTGGGCCCGCTGCACGGCAGGTAGGTCTCGGCGCCGTCTGCTGCCGTGCTGCGCACGTGGTTCTCCTCGCGTTCCCTATCGACGCGGATCAGCCGGTCGTCCTTGAGCAAGAGTTCCGGGACGAACACCTTGGTGTTCGGCCAGATGCCGACCCCGGCCTGGTACCAGCTCTTCACGACGTGCACGTCCACGGCGTCGGACGGAATCGCCCCGGACGTTCCCTCGAGATCGCTTACCGTGACGAGCATCCCTTGGACGTCTTCGAGGGCGTACACGGCCAGCGTGACGGACTCGTACTCGCCGCGACAGCCCGCGCACGCCAGCTTCGTCCCTACCCGCGCCGGGATGGGGAAGGTGCTCGTGGCGAGTTGCCTGTTCGAGATCGCCTCGGGCGTGTAGGTCAGGTACGGCTGTCGCGACGCCAGGCCGGCCGCAATGGTCCGGATCGTTTCAGGCCCGTACCGCGTGATAAACAGCGCGGACTCGATTGCATTGAGCTCCTGTTTGGAACCGTAGCCCCGGTCGGCGAAGGCCTCGACCTGCTCCCGCGCCTTGGCCACGCTCCCCTTGATGGCATCGACGTCGGCTTGGACGGCCTCGCCGGCCTCGGGCAACGCGGCCAGCACCCGCTCCCCCTCGCTGACCTGCCGGCGCCACTCGTCTACCCGCGCCTCGAGCCGGGCCTGTCCCTTCTGCCAGCGGCGCTCGACCTCGTCGCGGTAGTCGTCTTCGGTGGGCCCTTCGCCTTCGACGCGGATATCGTCCACGTAGACCACGGCCCGCTTGCCTGCGCCGCCGCGGATGAATAGCGACCAACGGTCGAGGTAGGCGCCCACGTCCTCGCCACGCACCGTGGCCGTGTAGTTGCCCATGACGCCCGAGGCGCCCTGCTCGCCGCGCGCCGCGAGATCCATCTCGACAAGTTCCCAGCCGCCGGTCGGCTTGTCGAAGTCGCGTGCAGGGCCGCAACCGCTGTGGTGCGTGGGCGGGTAGCGCATGTTGGTCCCGAAGCCCACGCGGGCCGTGGTGCCCTCGGCCACGAGGACCCGCGCCGTCAGCCGCAGCCGCCCCGCGCACGGCACGATCAGCGGCGCGCCGAAGTAGTGGTAGCTGCCCCCCTCGAGGCCCACGTCCAGCTTGAACGACCGCGCGCCTTCATAGGCTTCTTCCTCCGTCGGCCCCAGGAAAGCCGCCGTCGAGGCGCCGTTCTTGGCCCAGAGCGCAACGTCGGGGCACTCGCCTTCGAATCCCTCGCGGTGGGCATAGGGCCGCCAGGTGCGGCGCTCGATCTCGAGCAGCGCGTCGGCCCCGCTGATGCGCACGTCCGCCTCCGGGTCCTCGATGAGACCCAGCAGCAGCGGCACGTCGCCGTCGTCGCCACGCCGCGCCAGCGCCGCCCCGACCTCGAACTTTTCGCTCGTACTCCCGTCGCGGGCGTAGCGCAGCAGGGCTTCCCTGGCGGCCGCCACGTCGTCCTCCGGCGCGTGCACGTAGCGCGCGCTGAAAAGGTACACGCGCGCCGTCGAGTCGGCCGCCTCCGCGCGCGCGGCCGCGTCGAGCCGGGCAAAGGTGTCAGGCCCGAGCGCTTCGAGGAAGCGCAGCCCATAGGCCGCGCCGCCGCCGACGGCCGCGTCATCGGACCCAAGCAGCGCCGCCAGCGCGGCTTCGTCCTCGGTCCCCCCGGAACGGGCCAGCGCGAAACGCGCGTAGGTCTGAAGCGCGCCGGTTCCCTCGCGGCCCACGCGCAGCAGCTCATCGGGACGCGCCGGGTCGGCCAGCTTGGCCAGCGTCTCGACGGCGTGGAGACGGTCCGGGCCGTCCGGGTCGAGGAAGGCCTGGCGTATGCGGGCCACGTAGACCTCGCGCGCGGCCTCGGTGGACTGGGCCTGGGCCAGGACGCGCCATACGCCGATACGGTGCTTGGGCGGCGCCGTGTCGGCCTGCGCCGCGAACGCCTCCGCCACACCGGCCGGGTAGCCGTTGCGCAACAGCGCCTCGGCCGCGTGCACGCGAACCCACTCGGTCTCCTCGGATAGGGCGGTCTCGAGGATCCCCCGCGCTCGCGCACGCATCTCATTCCACGGCGGGCGGGGGGCGGGTTGGGCCTGCGCCGCCCACGCCAGAACCAGGAGAACCGCCACGGTCTTGGTTGAGACTCTACAGAGCTTCATGGGTTGTCCTTTCATGTTGGCGACATGAGTGCGAAATCCGTTGCATATGTCGGTGGCTGTGTCGGGGAGGGCGAGGCTCCGTCCGAGCCGCCTTCTGCCGCAGAGCGCGGCTCGGACGGAGCCTCGCCCTCCCTCTCGCAAGCCTTCCAGTTGTTCAGCGAACCTCGAATTCACAGCACGGGCAACGCTCGGCCGACGTCCTGCGCTGCGTGCGCCGGGCTGCCGACGTCCTGCGCTACGTGCTCCGCACGGCACGGCGCCTCAGTGCGTCAAGTCAATCGTGATTGATCGGCCGCCCGGCGCGTTGCCGGGCGTCAAGTCCCTCAACTCGGCGCAGGCCTCGGGCCGCTCGGGATCGAATACGCGGACCGCGTACGTCGCGTTGGCATCGAACACGCCCGGACGGTAATGGCCGTTCACGGTCCGGACCGTCTTGATGACGGCCCCGCTGGCTTGGTCGATGATGTGGACCACGGGGTCGTCGTCTCCCTCGATATCGAGGTCGGGAAGCCACGCCACGGGCCGACGTCCGTCCAGGTCGTCAAAGGCCAACGTGACCGGCCAGCCCGCAAACATGCCGTCGCCCTCCTCGGGTTTCGCATTGTGCGGCCAGCACTCGACCGTCACCGTTCGCTCGGGCTTGTTGAAGCGGACTATGCCGTAGCCGTCGCCGAGGCAGGTGCGTTTCGAGTCGCCGAGGCCGCGCTCGGCCTCGGCCTCGGTGACGGCGTGCCGGCGGCGGATGCTGCCTGCGTCGGCGAAGATCGTTTTGCGTTCGGGATTGGCCACGGCGACCATCCGGAACGGGTTGCCCCACGCGCCCACGAATTCGCCGAGGTAGTCGGGCTCGCCGGGGGCGCGGCCCGCGCCCGGTGTGGCCGGGTAGAACCAGCGCCAGAAGATGTTGCCTATGGCCGGCACGCAGAATTGATACACCGCGTCGGAAGGCGCCTCGACCCCGAGCCGGGCGAAGGTGCCCAGGTGCTGGTCGCCGCACAGCACAAGGGCGCTGCACCGGCGGAACAGGCGCAACGCGCGGTCTCGCCCGACCTTCGGGAAACCGTTGCTGTCGGGGTCCCTGGCCAGGGTCCCGTCCGAGTCGGTGTGCATGGCGGCGTAGACGCTCTGGCTGACCACCGTCTTGAACCGCTGGCCGGCCCAATCTTCCCCCCACGCCTCGAGGAACTCGAGCTGCCGTTCGCCGAGAAGCACCTGCTCGAGCGGGTCCTCGATACTTGGCGGGGTCTTGAACTTGCGGTCCTCGAGCACGGCGAACCCGATGCCGCCGTAGGTGAAGCCCGTGTAGTAGTTGGTGATGCCGTTCCGGGCCAGCGCCGGGTCGTAGGGGTCCGGGAGATGGCCGGTCTGCGTGCGGTGGACGACGTTGACGAAGCCGGGCGAGCAGATGTAGCCGCCGGAGCCGTTGTAGTCGTTGGGACACAGCCGGCCGCCCCAGCCCCACAGATTGCCGTGGTACACGTCGTGGTCGTCGGGCTGGACAATGGCGGGCGTGTGGTTGGTGAGGTCGCGGAACGACCAGTGCCACAGCAGCCACTTGTACAGGTAGTCCTCGAACGGCATGCGCCCCGGGTCGGTCGCGGTGGGCTTGCTCTGGTAGATCTGGTCGCCGGTGAAGCACAAGAGGTCCACGTTCTGCTGCGTGTCGATGGCGCGCACCGCGGCCTCGAAAGGCATCCACACGTTCGCGGGCGTCCATTTCCCCATGGCCACCTGCCCCGGCTCCGGCTCGGGGTTGTTCTGCGACGCCACGTGGCCCATCACCCCCATCCCCGTGAAGCCCGCGACGCTCACCACCGGCTGCTCGAGGGGGTCGTGGCGGACCACCGTCCGATACGCGCGCGGGTCGCTTCGCCCGTCCTCGTAGACCACGCGCGTCTCCCAATCCCGGGTCGCGTCCCAGTCCTCCGCCCGGAACAGCACGTAGTAGTCCGGGGGCGCAATCACATGCGGACCGTCCACCAGCGACCACGGCGCATCGTCGGGGCCGCCCGAGGGACGGATCTCGAGCCGCGCCGCCGGGCGAGGCCGACGTGTTTTCCTGCCGCCGGTACGCGAGGCGGACCCGACGGACATGAACTGCGCGCCGAGCTTCAGTGTGCCGCCCGAGACCGAGTACAGCGTGCCGGCCACCGGGCCGAACGCGCGCTCCGGGTGGTGGGCCAACCGGTCCCCGCCCACCCTCAAGTCCTCGAACTGGTGGCGCGCGCCCTGGACCGGATGCGCCGCGAGCGCCACGTTTCCCCGCAGCCGCTCCGCAGGCACGCCGCACAACTCGACGGCCCCGAGCAGGTCGCCCGCGTGCTCCGCCCAAACGCTGAGGCGCACGTCGTAGCGCCCGTCGGCCCGCGGGACCCCCTCGAGATTGACCATCATGCGATGGTAGTCCAAGCGGATCGGCTGACGCGCCACCGTTGTCTGGTCCGGCAACAATGGAAACCCGTCCTGCGTCATGTCGCGAAACGCAAGGCGCCCGTCACCCGAGGTCTCGACAACGGCCAGAAGCCCCCCGCCTTTGCCCGGCGTGTGGTGCACCAGGGCCGCGCCCCGGTGGTCGAGCCGCCCCTCGCCCGCGCCGACGAGGAAGCCCGCCCACCCGGCGAGTGGCGAACCCGCCGCCAGCGTCAGAATGACCTCGACACGAAACGGTCCGGGGGCGTCCTGTAGGTCGTAGGTCAACAGGTGGGCCGTTCGACACGGCAGCGGCTCCGCCGGCTCGCAACGCAATGCGCCGTCGGCCACGACCCAGTCCTGTAGCCGGTTGGTCCAGATGGCCGGTCCGGCCCAGCGCTGTGCCGGGACGTCGCTCCAATCCGCGGCCGGCGTCATAGGCGCATCATTGCCCTTGTCGAACCGCACGACGGGCGTGCCGTCGCACCACGCCGCGCCCTCGGTATGTGGGGACGGCCGGTCCGCTTGTGCCGCTTCCCCGCCGGCGCCGAATACGACGGCTGAATAGGTCCACTGCAGCGCGACCGCAATTGCACGCAACTTGCCGGACATACGTTTCTCCCCTCAGCCAAGCTCAGTGTCCCCCGAAGCCGTAGCGGGTGTCAACACCTGCCGCGTGCCGCGCCCCCCGCCCAATCAGCCGAGCCGACGCTCTGTCGGGCCGATAAAGGCTTCCCAAGCGGCATCGATGAAGTTGCCGGGGGCCGTAGCAAACACGGCCGTCGAGTCGAGCCGTGCCCGGTTGGCCGGGTGCGAGTCGCCGCTGTCGCCGCCATACTCGCGATGCAGCCGATTCGGGTGCTCGGTGTGGTCGTTGGGATAGGCCAGCAGGTCGAACCAGTCGAAAACGGCGACGTTCGCCAGGCCCGTCCGGGCTTTATAGCCGGCGAGCCACTCGTGCTTGAGCCAGGTGTTGAAGGCGCGCGCCCGACCCGCCTCGTCGTCCGAAGTGGCGTCCTCGGGCGCGTAGTGTCGGGGCGGGGCCGTCACCGGTATGAACAGCGTGCCCGGATTGCGCTCGAGAATGGCCTCGAGCGGCGCGTAGGCGGCGCCGGCGTGCTCGTAGGTCGGGCCCATGCCGTCGGGATGGCGGTAGACCGCCTGGTAGTTGGCGACGGTCTGCGCGTCAGTGAAAGGGTCGCCCGGCCCTGTGGCGTCCGGGGCGATGTTGCTGAGGGGGAAGCAGCTCTTGAACATGAGCACCCGGTTCTCGCCGTCGGCGCAACCGTGCCGCTTCACGCTGCCGAGGTAGTCGTTGAACCACAGGATCCAATGACACATGTCCGTGTGGTCGCCGGCTACTGGCCCTAGGGAGTTCGGCCGGCCCTGGTCGGGCGGAACTGTTACGCCATAGGTGACGTCGTTGCGCTGATCGATGTAGGGTTTGGCCAGCAGGGCGTCGTGAAGCCCGGGCCGCCGGTGCCAGCGCCCCACCCGCGCCAGCCACTGCTGCCCGCAGGAGTGGTGGATGAACACCAGTCCGACCTGCCGCCCATCTGGCAACGAAGAGCCCAACCTATTCCCTCGCACAAGGACACCCAAGAGCAACGCGGCGCCCACGACCGCCGCAACGGCTACGTATCTCCCGGTCCTGGCCATACACAATATAGGTTACGTTGATTCACAGCAAACCCCGGCGCGTTCCGGGACGAAAACAGGCAACGTGCCACGACAGTCGAAATCCTACCAGCCGACCGCTGCCGCAAACAACATCACACGTCGCCGCGTCCCGGTGGGCCGGCGTCAACGCCCCGGCGAATTGTGCTTGGGCAGCCCGACCCGTACACTAATGCAGACCAGAGGTCCGGCCGGCATGAGCAGACGCAAATCGAGGGCTATGGAACGCGCACCAGCGCAGGCCGCCCGTTCGGACTGGGGTGCCCCCCCCGCCATGCCTACTTTGCCGCCCGGCGAGGCACACGTGTGGGTGGCCTCGCTCGAGCGTCCGCCTCGGGAAATGGGCGGCCTGTGGGAAACGCTGAGCGAGGACGAGCGCGACCGAGCCAACCGCTGCCGCAGTCCCCGGAATCGCCGACGGTTCATTGCCGCCCGAGGCATGCTGCGAGCCCTCCTCGGGCACTATCTCGCCCGCCCCCCCGCTTCGGTGGCCTTGGCCTACACGCCGCGCGGAAAACCGTACCTCGCCCAGGACGGACCGGATGCTGGCGGACCAGAGGTCCGGGCTGTGCATTTCAACCTGTCGCATTCCGAAGACACGGCACTGTATGCCTTCGCTCGCGGCCGAGAAGTGGGGGTCGATCTCGAAACGATTCTGCCGAGCCCCGCGCACCGCGCTATAGCCAGACGCTTCTTCGTGCCCGAGGAGGTCCAGGGTCTCGAGACGGCGCCCCCAGGCGCATTCACGGCCGCCTTCGTTACCTGTTGGGTGAGGAAGGAGGCGTGTCTCAAGGCAGTGGGCGCCGGGCTGGCGTTGCCGATGAGGGAGGTCGTTGTCCCCACTTGCCGCACCGCGCGGCCCGCCTTCCACATTGAACTGTCCCGGCCCGACGGCCCCCGGCACTGGACGGGCCATGACCTGCCGGGTCTGAACGGATTCGCGGCGTCGCTTGTAGTGGAGGGACACGGCCTGCGCGTCAGACTATGGGAGTGGGCCTAGCACTCCGGCGCCCGTCGGGGCGCGGCGCGCGCCCTGAACGGCCCGCCAGCGGGGCCGCTAAGCCTTTTGGCTCGTGTCGGGCTTCCTCGAGCGTTCGATTTTCTTGAAAACCTTGATGTTGTAGTAGGCGTCATCGGAGAAGTCGCCGTAGGAGTCGTAGTGTTCGTACAAGGCGACTATCATATCCGAGACCGAGTACTTCGGCCGAAATCCCAAGTAGTTGCGTGCTTTCTCACAGGTGACTTTGTAGTTTCTGAAATCGTGAACGTCGTTCACCGCGATCGTGATCTTCTTCCCGGTCAGGACTTCCACTGCCTCCTTTACCATGTCGCCGATGGTCCCGACCGTGAAGTTGTCGTACGCCACGTTGAATACGCCGCTGATGCCGTAGTCCGCCTGGACCGCCCGCAGGAAGGCCGACGACGTGTCCCGCACGTCTATGATGGGCCGCCAGATCGCCGGGTTGTTGACGACGACCCGCCCGTCTTGGCACGCGAACTTGAACATCGTGTTGACGATCAGGTCGAAACGCATGCGCGGGCTGTGTCCACAGACCGTTCCCTGCCGTAGGGCGATCGTTGAGAAGCTGTCGTCTTGCAGTTGCAGCACGCCGCGCTCACCCTGGAGTTTCGAGATCCCGTAGGGGTACCCGCAGGTGACGGGCGACTCCTCGTCGTACAGCTCGTTGACCGTGTAGCCGTACACCGAGCAGGAGGATGCGTAGACAAATCGCCTCACACCGGCCTTCTTGGCTATGAACGCGAGGTAGGAGGGCAACGCGCCGTTGTCCACGAAGTTCTTCGCCGGGCTGAATTCGGCCATCGGGTCGTTGGAGAGCCCCGCCAGGAATATGACCTGCTCGTAGCCCTCCATTTCGGCCTTGCGCAACTCGAACAGGTCCTTCCGGACCACATTGGTCCCCTCCGGGAGGGCGTTGCCAAACCAGAGCAGATCCACCACGGTCACATCGTAGCCATGCTCCTGAAGCAACGGCACCAGCACGGACCCGATGAAACCGGCGCCGCCCGCGACGAGAATTCTCATACCGCTTTCCACCTCCTTGCTCTTCGTGCGCCCACGCAAAGCCACCGCAACGTGCCCCGCCGCGTTGGGAAGAACGCGCCCGTCCAGGATGCTGTCCAGTGGGGCCGCGCTGTCCGCGGATGCGGTACTTGCCGACGGCCAGCGGCATTATGCTGCTCGTTGAACGGGATTGCAAACGGACGGGCGCGCGCAGCGCGGACGGGGTCGACGCCCCAGACGGCTTGTGGTGTACAATGGGCCTGAATGAGGATATAATCCCGGCCGATATCGAAGGACGCTTCTCTACGCGTATGGGGAAACAGACAATCAACTCCTCTGCCAGCGGCGCAGGCCCCGTGGCCACGGAGGCCGGGCCTCTTGTTGTGGCCGTGGTATTGACGTGGAACGACGTCGAGATGACGCGCGTCTGCGTCCGCTCCGTCTTTGACAACACCCATCGGCCCTTGGCCGTGGTGGTTGTGGACAATGGCTCCTCGTTCCCCACGCTCGCGCCGCTCCGTGAGGAGTTCCCCGACATCGAGACGGTGCAGCTTGCCAGGAACTTTGGCTTCGCGGGCGGCTGCAACCGTGGGATCGAAAAGGCGCTTGAAATGGGCGCCGACTACGTCTTTCTGCTGAATAACGACACGATCGTCGACAGACACGCCGGGGCGGAACTCCTTCAGGCCATGGAGACCCACAAGGACGCTGCGTTGGCCAGCGCGGTGCTCTTGTTCCCGGGCGAAGACAAGCGCATCCAGGTCCACTGCGTGTGGCCCAACCGTGATCGCGCTGTCGGCGTTCAGCACAACGTCAACGAGACACTGACCGACGCCCTCCGGCAAACGGTCGAGACCGGCTTTGCCCCGGCCTGCGCGGTGCTGCTTCGCCCCGAAGCCCTCAGACAAGTGGGCCTGTTCGATGAGGGCCTGTTCACCAATTGGGAGGATTACGACCTGTGCCTGCGCTTCACCGACGCGGGCCACAAGCTGCTGATGGTCGGTGCGGCCGAAGTCGTGCACAAGCACGGTCAGACGACCGGCACAACGTCTCCGTTTATCACCTATTTCAGCGTGCGCAACCGGCTCACGTGCCTGTTTCGCTATGGCACCCGGCGAGGTATCCTGGCCAACTTGCCCTGGCTCATCCGGTCATTCTTGGCGCCCATCTGGGGCCGTGGCCTAGCCGACCTGGAAGGCCACAGGGCCTACCTCAAAGGGGTGCTTCATTTTCTGCTGGGTGTTGACGGTGGGGACGGAGCGCCCACCAAACGCGACGACAACTAGAGTGGCCCGAATGAAGGATGAAGGGGAAACGCGAGGTCCGCAACATCCCTCTTCATCCTTCATTCTTCATCCTTTTCGGAATTCGTGATGGGAGCCCTTCAGGGCCACACGGCGCTGCTCGACCAACGCCCTGCCGGTCAGCGGCGCTTCCGCGGTGCGCCGCGCACGCTCAATCTTGACACGCGGCGCCGGATGCGCCAACGTCACCCTCTGGAGCCCGGCAAGCGCCCCGATCATGGCGACGTAGACCGGGCTCAACATCGCGTTGGAGAGGTTGTCCCACATCCAAAGCTCAACCGAAAGGGCCATCACTACGGGAGAGGCGACCACCGGATAGGTCCAATACGCCGGGGGCAATCTGAAGCGCAGCAGTAGGACGGGCAGGAGGATCATCGTCGTGACCGCGACGAGGCCGACCGTGCCGTTGGCGCCGAAGACAATGATCCACAGGCTATCGGTAAGGCTGATGTCCCGGCCCTCCTCGTCCCGTATGCGACTGCGTCCCCATCCGCCCCAACCGAACAGGGCCCGTTCGCGGGCGCGCGCTGCGAGGAGTTCCTCGTTGTGTGTGCGTGTGTAGAGGGAGCCCTCCCTTTCCGGTCCAAAAACGCGGCCCCCAATCTTCACGAGTTCGTCGGCCCGCCAGAAGCCCGGCGCCCGGAGGGCAAGATAGGCGATGGGGATCAAGGCCAGCACCGTGATGGGAAGGGCGCTTCGCAGGCGTTTCGTTGCCAGTAGTACGATCAGGCCGAGGGCCAGCAGCACGATCGCTCCGGATGAGCGGCACAAGACGGTAGTCACCAGCAGTACCGGCACCAGGAAGTGAGTGGGCACGCCAAAGACGTCCTTCACCGCCCGTGTCTTCCATAGCCAGAAACCGCACAGGGAAGCGTTCACCATCCAAATGCCCAGCATGAGTCCGTTTTGCATGAACACCACAGGACGCCACCCACCGAGACGCCACATACCGGTAAGCGCGCTGTAACCGGTGAACCCGTAGGCCCAGAAGTGAAGCTGGGGGCTCATGCGCATTTCCCAAAGGCAGAACGGAACGTATATCAGGCCGCCGACAAAGACGCCGAGCGCCAAGTCGTGGACGCTTTGCACGTCCTCGAAGTAGATCCGCCCAATGAGATAGGGCAACCCCCACAGCATGGCGTTCCCCAAGGCGGCAGACACGCCGTCGTACAGCCCCAACCCGTTGGACAGAGACGACGCAATAGGACACAGGATGAAGACGACCACCACGACGTCAACCAGCTTCGGCCGGAACCTGAAGAACCGCTCCGTGTCGAACAGCATGGTCCCCAGGAAGACGGCCAGACACGTGGCCGACGCCTTGTTGTACTCCGGCAGCGATTGAATCTGGTATCGGGCGACGGGCAGAAACAGCCAGCCGGCAATAAACGTGATCAAGGCGGCCCGGCGTGCAGGGAGCACCGCGAACACACAGAGCACTACGGGTATCCACCCAAACATGAGAATCGGCACAATGGCCGAGTAGTTTCCCGCGGCCTGCATGCTTCAGTCACGTCCCTGCAATGTGCGAAGTCTTTGTCGGCGCTCCATGCCCGAGGGGCTGGGCCGAGTTCACGCCTCGGGGGACAGCGCGTCTCTTGCCCACCCGGGCCCGCTGCCGCCTCGCCGTGAGGTCGTTGTGCTGCCGGGGGTCTCGTGCGGTTGGCAGCAGACCCTGTTGACGCCCTCCGGTTCGAGGAGCATAACCAGAGTATACTAGAAGGACCGCTGTGAACGCCAGACATTGGCGACGACGGAAATCGACGGGCTACTCGCGTCGAGGATGCCATGGACGTTATGGGTTCCAAGGCCGCAAAGCGGTCCTCCGCGTTGCACCCGTGGGACCTCGCGCACTCGACGTTCCAATACTCGACGGCCATGAAGAGCCAGCCGCACTTCTCCACATTGCTCAAGATCCGTATCCCACACAACGGGTTCCCGTCTGGAGTAGACGTAATCGTTCACGCGGGCGAAGCATGAGAACCCCTACCTCAAGGTGCAAGAAACGGAGGAAGACAGGGATCGCCATCGTGCTCGTGCTCGTGCTCGTAATCGTAATCGTAATCGATGCCCACGCTCTGGGTACCAATGACGATGGCGATGATGAATGACGAGTACGATGATGATCACGATGATGAGTGAGCATGACGAGTGACCATGACGAGTGACCATTACGAGGACGATTACGATTACGAGTGACGATTACGATTACGAGCACGATTACGAGCACGAT
>Ga0114930_10001840_pt1 | contig 19761 bp, 18 predicted proteins | sample AnhtaG_FD_87300 | JGI IMG/M metagenome (GOLD analysis project Ga0114930, IMG submission 87300) | Deep subsurface microbial communities from Anholt, Denmark to uncover new lineages of life (NeLLi) - Anholt_01485 metaG | ecosystem: Environmental > Aquatic > Marine > Oceanic > Sediment | place... | reverse complement strand
TTGCCGAGACGGCGCTCGACCCCGAAGTCGGCGCGGTGCTGCTGGGCCTGGTGGACGGAGCCGCGCACTTCGCGGTCGACGTTTCCGCCCTGGCCGAGGACGAGGCGCAGGCGCGCGTGGCCGGCATCGCCAAGTTCGTGGATTTGCGCGTCGTGGGACCGCTGATCGCGCGCGACCAGGGTGCGCTGTTGGCCTATGCGCGGGGCCTTTTGCATTGGCACGGCCGTCACCGTTATTGCGGCGCCTGCGGGGCGCCCACGGCGCCGGCCGAGGCCGGGCACGTCCGCCGCTGCACCAACGCCATGTGCAACGCCGCGCATTTCCCGCGCACCGACCCGGCGGTGATCATGCTGGTGACCGACGGCGCGCGCGTGCTGCTGGGGCGCCAGCGCATCTGGCCGCCGGGACAGCATTCCGTCCTTGCGGGATTCGTGGAGCCGGGCGAGAGCCTGGAAGACGCGGTGGCGCGCGAAGTGCTGGAGGAAGTGGGCCTGGAGGTGCGCGACATCCGCTACCGCTCGTCGCAGCCCTGGCCGTTTCCCGCCTCGATCATGCTGGGCTTCACGGCGCTGGCCGACGCGGTGGAGCCCGACGTCAACACGGACGAGCTGGAAGCCGCGCGCTGGTTCACGCGCGAGGAAATCCGCACCTGCCCGATGAACGACGTATTCCGCCTGCCGCGCGCCGATTCCATCGCGCGCCGGCTGGTCGAGGACTGGATGGCGGAAGGTTAGCCCTTCGATCCCCTGGCGCGGTGGCGGCGGAACGGATTGGCCGGGTAGACGCCGAGAATCTTGAGCTTGGTCGAGAAGAACCTCAGTTCCTCCAGCGCCAGGCGCAACAGGCGGTCGTGGGGGTGGCCTTCGACGTCGGCATAGAACTGCGTGGCGAAGAAATCGCCCCCCACCATGTAGCTCTCGAGCTTGGTCATGTTGACGCCGTTGGTGGCGAAGCCGCCCATCGCCTTGTACAGCGCCGCCGGCACGTTGCGCACGCGGAACACGAACGTGGTGATGACGGACTTGCTGCGGCCGGGGTCGGCCGGCTTGCGCGCCATCACCAGGAAGCGCGTGGTGTTGTGCTCGGCGTCCTCGATGTTGGCGCGCAGCGACTTGAGTCGGTACAGCTTGCCCGCGAGCGAGGAGGCGATGGCCGCGACCGTCTTGTCGCCGCGGCGCGCCACCTCGGCCGCCGCGCCCGCGGTGTCGGCCGCCACCACCGGCTTCACCCGCAGCGAGCGGATCAGGTTGCGGCATTGGCCCAGCGCGTGGACGTGGCTGGTCACCGTCTTGAGGCCCGCGACCGTGGCGCCCCTGGGCGCCAGCAGGTGGTGCTCCACGCGCTGGAAATGCTCGTCGATGATGTAAAGGCGCGAATCCGGCAGCAGGTGATAGATGTCGGCGACGCGCCCCGCGACCGAGTTTTCGACAGGGATCATCGCCAGCCGCGCGCGGCCGTCGCGCACCGCCGCGAACGTTTCGGCGAAGTCGTTGCACGGCAGCGTCGCCATGCGCGGATAGACCGTGCGGCAGGCGAGATCGGAATAGGCGCCCGGCGATCCCTGGAACGCGATCGTGTTGGACGGCGTGGACGATGCGCTCATCGCGCGAAATTCCTGTCGGCGGCGGGGGAAACGGGCGGCGGGATCATCGCGGCGCGAGCAGTTCCCGCGCGCGCGCGAGCTCGGCGGCAGTATCGACACCGAGCGGAACAGTGTCAACCAACACGGCGTCGATGCGCATGCCGTTTTCCAGCGCGCGCAGCTGCTCCAGGCTTTCGCGTCGCTGCAACACGCCCGGCGGCAGCTTGACGAAACGCTCCAGCGCCGCGCGGCGATAGGCGTAAAGGCCGATGTGGTGATAGTGCGGCCCCTTGCGCGCGGGCACCGTGGCGCGGCTGAAGTAGAGAGCGCGCGCGACGCGCCGACCCGGCGGGAACCCGACCACGCATTTCACCACGTTGGGGTTCAAGCGGTCTTCCTCGTCCCCGATCTCGGCGACCAGCGTGCCGATGTCGACCGCGGGATCCTCCAGCGCCAAGAGCGAGGCGCGGATCGCGGCCGGGTCGATGGTCGGCAGGTCTCCCTGCACGTTGATCACCACGTCGAAGCGCCGGTCCGGATCGAACCGGGCGATGGCCTCGGCGATGCGGTCGGAGCCGGTCTGGTGGCCGGGGTCGGTGAGCACGGCCCGGCCGCCCGCGCGTTCGATCGCCGCCGCGATTTCCTGCTCGGCGCAAGCCACCAGCACCGGGCCGCAATCCGCCTCCATCGCCCGGCGCCAGACATGCACGATCATCGGCAGCCCGTGGATGTCCGCGAGCGGCTTGTTGGGCAGGCGCGTGGCCGCAAGCCGGCTGGGGATGGCAACGAGCGGGTTCATGGAGCCTAAGACCATAGCGGCAGCCCGAGCGGCGGTGAAGCGCCCGCACCGGGCCCAGAGGACGCCGCCGCGGCCCGCGCGGCTTGTCGCAGGACGCGAGCGCAGGGTTGCGCTGGCCCGGCGCGGGAGGCTAAATTCCGCGCGCTTCCAACGGGCCGACCGGCCCGCCGCCAATCCAAGGGGTATGTCCATCCAATGGCGACCAAAGCGAATGCCGATCCGTTGTTCTGGAACAAGGTCGTAGGCGCGGTTCTGTTCAGCGGGCTGATCGCGATGACCGCCGGCTTCGTTGCCGAGCTGCTGGTCCACCCCAAGATGCTGAAAGAGAACGTGATGGCGGTGGCGGTACCGGAAGCGGCGACCAAGGGCCCGGCCGAGCAGAAGCCGCTGGCGCCGATCGCGCCGTTGTTGGCCAAGGCCGACGCGGCGGCGGGCGAGAAGGCCGCGAAAAAGTGCGCGGCCTGCCATACGTTCGAGAAGGGCGGCGCCAACAAGGTGGGCCCGAACCTGTGGAACGTGGTCGGCAGCCCGCATGCGCAGAACGCATCCTTCTCCTATTCGCCGGCGATGGGCGCGCTGAAAGACAAGGCCTGGGACTACGAAGCGTTGAACGCGTACCTGAACAACCCGAAGGGCGCGATTCCCGGCAACAAGATGGCGTTCGCCGGCGTGCCCAGCGACAAGGAACGCGCCGACATCATCGTCTACCTGCGTTCGCGCAGCGACGCGCCGAAGCCGCTGCCTTGAGCCGCGCCGCGCGCACGCGCGCGACGGAGGCCTGCCCCGACCGCTTCGTACGGCTGGCCGAGAGGCTGGCCGACGCCGCCGGCGCCATCATCCGGCGCTATTTCCGCACAGGCGTGGAGGTGATCGGCAAGGAAGACGCCTCGCCCGTCACCGTCGCCGACCGCAAGGCCGAGGCCGCGATGCGCCGGCTGATCGCCCGCGCGTTTCCGGACCACGGCATCGTCGGCGAGGAATACGGCCGCGAACGCGCGGACGCGGAGTTCGTGTGGGTGCTGGACCCGATCGACGGCACCAAGTCGTTCATCTCCGGCATGCCGCTGTTCGGCACGCTGATCGCGCTGCTCAAGCGCGGCAAGCCGATCCTGGGCGTGATCGACCAGCCGGTCTTGCGGGAACGCTGGGTCGGCGCCGTGGGCCGGCCCACGACGTTCTGCGGCCGGAGGGCCGCCACGCGGCGCTGCAAGTCGCTCGCCGACGCCACGCTCTATTCCACTTCGCCGTCCATGTTCGCGGGACGCGACGCGAAGGCCCATGCGCGCCTGGGCCGCGCGGTGAAGCTCATGCGTTTCGGCGGCGACTGTTACGCCTACGGCCAGGTGGCGAGCGGCCATATCGACATCGTGCTTGAGGCGACGCTCCAGCCCTACGATTACCTGGCGCAGGTGCCGGTGATCGGCGGCGCCGGCGGCATCATCACCGACTGGCAAGGAAAGCCGCTGGGGCTCGGCTCGGACGGACGGGTGTGCGCCTGCGGCGACCGCCGGCTTCACAAGAGCGTGCTGCGCAAGCTCGCGGGTTGATGCGGCCCTTCGCTTCGGCCAGAGTTGCGGGCAAGGGACTTTGGCGCCGTTCGGCGGCGCCCGGGATGGAGAATCCGATGCGCCGCGCCGCCCTGGCCCTTGCCACGCTGATCCTGGGGCTCGCGCCCCTTCCGGCTCCGGCCGACGGCCCGGTCGACGGCCCGGCCATCGCCATGCACGGCGAGCCCAAATACAAGCCCGGCTTCAAGCACTTCGACTACGCCAATCCCGACGCCCCCAAGGGCGGCGAGGTGCGGTTCGGGGCGATCGGCGGGTTCGACACGTTGAACGGGTTCATCATCAAGGGACGCGCGGCCGCCGGGATCGGCGAGATCTACGACACGCTGATGGTCGGCTCCGCCGACGAGCCGTTCACCCAGTACGGCCTTCTGGCGGAGAACGTGCAGAGCCCGGCCGACCGGTCGTGGGTGGAGTTCCGCCTGCGCCCCAACGCGCGCTGGCACGACGGCAAGCCGGTGACGGCCGACGACGTGGTCTTCACCTTCAACCTCCTGCGCGAGAAGGGCGCGCCGATCTACCGCTTCTACTATCAAAGCGTAGACAAGGTGGCGAAGACCGGCGAGCGCTCGGTCAGGTTCACGTTCAAGCCGGGCGAGAACCGCGAGCTTCCGTTGATCCTCGGGCAGCTCGCCATCCTGCCGAAGCACTATTGGGAGACGCGCGAGTTCGACAAGACCACGCTCGAGCCGCCGCTCGGCAGCGGCGCCTACAAGATCGACAGCCTGGAGCCGAACCGGTCGATCACCTATCGTCGCGTGGCCGACTATTGGGGCAAGGACCTGCCGGCGAACGTCGGCCGCGACAACTGGGACGTCGTCCGCTACGACTATTTCCGCGACCAGGTGGTGGTGCTGGAGGCGTTCAAGGCCGGGGCCTACGACATCCGCACGGAGAACGGCGCGAAGAATTGGGCGACGGCTTACGACATCCCGGCGCTGAAGACCGGCGCGCTGAAGAAAGAGGCGATCCCCAACAACCGCACCCAGGGCATGCAGGGCTGGGCCTTCAACATGCGCCGGCCGATGTTCCAGGACCGGCGCGTGCGCGAGGCGATCGGCTACGCCTTCGATTTCGAATGGACCAACAAGACGCTGGCCTACGACCAGTACACGCGCAGCCGCAGCTACTGGAACAACTCGGACCTGGAATCGAAGGGCCTGCCAAGCCCTGAAGAGCTGAAGCTGCTGGAGCCGTGGCGCGGGCAGATACCCGACGCGGTGTTCGCCAAGGAATACAACCCGCCCAGGACCGACGGCACGGGCAACATCCGCGAGAACCTGCGCAAGGCGGCGGCGCTGCTGAAAGAGGCGGGTTGGAGCGTCAAGGCCGGCAAGCTCGTGAACGACAAGACCGGGCAGCCGCTTTCGTTCGAGATCCTGCTGCAAGACCCGACCTACGAGCGCACGACCCTGCCGTTCGCCAAGAACCTCGATCGCCTCGGCATCGACGCACGCGTGCGCACGGTGGACACCGCGCAGTACCAGCGCCGCACCAACGATTTCGATTTCGACATGACGCTCGACTCCTGGGGCCAGTCGGAATCGCCGGGCAACGAGCAGCGCGACATGTGGACCACCCATGCCGCCGACGAGAAGGGCAGCCGCAACAGCACGGGCCTCAAGAGCAAGGCGGCGGACGCGCTGGTCGAGGCGATCATCGCCGCCCCCGACCGCAAGTCGCTGGTCGAGCGCACGCACGCGCTGGACCGCGTGCTGCAATGGGAATTCCTGGTGGTGCCGCAATTCCACATCTCGGTCGATCGCGTGGCGTACTGGGACAAGTTCGGCCGCCCGGCGGTGACGCCCAAGCAGGGCGTGCAGATCGGCTTCTGGTGGATCGACAAGGCCAAGGCCGCGACGGTGGACCAGCGCCGGGCCCAGGCTGGCAACTGATGCGGCGGCGGGTTTCCGCTACGGCCTGATGGTCGCGCGCACCGTCGCCGGGTCCTCGGGCGACGGGGTCACCGCGAAGCCGAGACGGCGGCAGAGGTCGAGCATCGCCGCATTCTCCGCCAGCACGTCGCCCCACACCTCGCCCACGCCGCGCCGGCGCGCGTGCCGCAACACCCGGTCCAGCAGGATGCTGCCCAGGCCCTTGCCCGCCACGTCGCTGCGCACGACCAGGGCGAACTCGGCCCGGGCGTTGTCCGGGTCGGCCATCAGCCGGCCGACCCCGAACAGCTCGGCCTTCCCGCCGTCGCCCGGCGCCTCCAGCACGAAGGCCATCTCGCGGTCGTAGTCGATCTGGGTCAGCCGCGCCGCCATGGGATGGTCGAGGGTCCTGAGCGGCGCGAAAAAGCGCATGCGGACGTCGTGCGCGCTGAGCTTGGTGAAGCCCTGCCGCAGCGCCGGCTCGTCCTCCGGCCGGATCGGCCGCAGGCGGAATCGCCGGCCGTCGCGGTCCGCGACGTCTTCCTCCAGCTCCGCCGGATAGGGGGAGATCGCCAGCCGCGCGCTGCCCGGCAGCGCGGGCCGGGCCACGCGCACGCGGGCGTCGAGCGCCACCACCCCCTCGGCATCGGCCAGGAGGGGATTGATGTCGAGCTCGGCGACCTCGGGCAGGTCGATGGCGATCTGCGCCACGCGGATCATCGCCAGGGCCACGGCATCCAGGTCCGCCCCCGGCCGGCCGCGATGCGGCTGCATCAGCCTTGAGATGCGCGTGCGCGACAGCGCCTCGCGCGCCAGCAGCAAGTTGAGCGGCGGCAGCGCCAACGCCTTGTCGTCGGCAAGCTCCACCGCCGTGCCGCCCTGCCCCACCAATACGACGGGCCCGAATTGCCGGTCGGCGACGATGCCGACGATGAGCTCATGCGCGCGTGGGCGGCTTTCCATCCGCTGGACGGTGAACCCGGCCAGGCGCGCATCCGGTCGCTTGGCCTCGACCGCAACCAGCATCCGCTCCGCGGCCTCGCGCGCGGCGGCGGGCGTTGCGATATCGAGCGCCACGCCCCCGACGTCGGTCTTGTGCGTGATATCGGGCGAACGGATTTTCACCGCGACTGGGCCTTTGATGCCGGCGGCGAGTTCCGCCACTCGCCCGGGCGTGTCGGCCACGTAGGTCGCCACCACCGGCACTCCGTACGCGGCCAGCAGGGCCTTCGCTTCCGCCTCGCCCAGCCATTCCTGCCCCGCATTCAGCGCCGCTTCGACGATCATGCGGGCGACCGCCATGTCGCCTTTGATCTCCGCCGCAATCGCCGGCGGCGTCTGCAACAGCGCCTCGCGGTTGCGGCGGTGCTGCACCGACTGCATGAAGGCCGCGACCGCGGCGCCGGGCGTGTCGTACTGCGCGATGCGCGCCCGGATCAGCAAGGCGCGGCCGGCCGCCGCCGCCTCGCCGCCTGCCCAGCTCGCGAGCACCCTCCCGCGCCGGTCGGCCACGGCGCCGACGACGGCGCGCGCCGCCTGCTCGGGCGTCAGCATCGCGGTCGGGCAGTTCAGCACCAGCACCGCGTCCGCGCCCGGATCGTCGAGCGCCGCTTCCATCGCGGCGCGGTAACGCTCCGCGTCGGCGTCGCCGATGATGTCGATCGGGTTGCCGTGCGACCAGGTCGGCGGCAGGGCGGCGTTGAGCCGCGCCACCGTGGCGGGTGCCGGCTCGGCGAGCCGGCCGCCGCACGCCGCCACCGCGTCGGCCGCCATCACCCCCAGGCCGCCGCCGTTGGTCACGATCAGAATTCGGTCGCCGACCTCGGAATCGCGCGGCGGGAAGCGCAGCAAGGCGAGGGTTTCGGCGGCGTCGAACAGCTCGCCGAGCTCGGTTACGCGCAGCATCCCGGCGCGGCGGAAGGCGGCGTCGTAGACCGCGTCGAGCCCCGCCAGCGCGCCGGTATGCGAAGCCGCCGCCCGGGCGCCCGCTTCCTGCCGCCCGGCCTTGACCACCACCACGGGCTTGAGCCGCGCCGCCGCGCGGGCGGCGGACATGAACTTGCGCGCGTTGGTGACCGCCTCGATGTAGAGCAGGATGGCGCGCACCTGCGGGTCGCCGCCCAGGTAGTCGAGCAGGTCGCCGAAATCGGCGTCGGCCATGTCGCCCAGCGAGACCAGGTGCGACAGGCCGATGCCGCGCGCGCGCGTCCAGTCGATCACCGCCGTCATGACTGCGCCGGATTGCGTGACGAAGGCCAAGTCGCCGTTGAGCGGCGCGGCGTGCGAGAACGTGGCGTCGAGCCCGATGCGCGGCACCGCGACGCCGAGGCAGTTGGGCCCGACGATGCGCAGGAGATGCGGCCCTGCGGCGGCGAGCATCGCCGCGCGCAGGGTCTTGTCGATGCCGGCGGTGATCACCACGGCCGCCTTGGTGCCGCGCGCGCCAAGGGCGGCCACGATACCGGGCACGGCGGCGGGGGGCGTGGCGATCACCGCGAGGTCGGGCGTCACAGGCAGCGCCGCCACATCGGGGAAACACCGCCGGCCGTCGAGCTCGGCATGCCTGGGATTGACCGGCAGGACCGGACCCTTGAATCCGGCGGCCAGCATGTTGCGCATCAGCACCCGGCCGACCGAGCCCGGCCGTGCGCTGGCGCCGATTACCGCCACGCTTTGCGGGCGCAGTAGGTACTGGAAATTGCGGATGCTCATGGGCCAAGCGCGGCCAGCTCCCGCCGGTAGGCTGCGAGGGCATCCTCGCCGAAGCAGCAGAACACCACGCGCCGGATCGCGGCCTCGCGCTTGAGCGTGTCCGCGACCGTCGCGACCGCCACGCGCGCGGCCAGTTCCAGCGGATACCCGTAGATGCCGGTGGAGATCGCGGGAAACGCGATCGTTGCCAGCTTGTGCGCGACCGCGAGGGCCAGCGAATTGCGATAGCAGCTCGCGAGCAGTTCGGCTTCGCCCGCGCCGCCGCCGCGCCATACCGGCCCGACGGTGTGGATGATGCGCTTGACCGGCAGACGGTAGGCCCTGCTGATCCGCGCCTGGCCGGTGGGACAGCCGCCGAAGGTCAGCAGCTCTTCCTGCAACTCGGGCCCGGCGGCGCGATGGATCGCGCCGTCGACCCCGCCGCCGCGGATCAGCCGCTCGTTGGCCGCGTTGACGATGGCGTCCACATCCATGCGCGCGATGTCGCCGGCGACGGCTTGCATGCGCTCTGCGGGCGGCGGCACGGCGGGCATCGCGGCTCCTTTGCTGCCGGTGTTGTCGCAGGACCGGCGCGCGGCTGCCTTGCTCCAGATCAAGCCGGGAATGGCGGGCATGGTAGCGCGCGGACCGGCGCTTGGGGCGGGCGGTCGCGGCGGGCATATACTTGACTCCGTCAACTAATCGGCCAAGACTGATGGCGCTGAGCCGTCGCGAGGGATTGGGCCATGGCCGCCGGCGATCTGGACGCACGGGTTCACGCGGTCCGCCGCTTCAACCGCTTCTACACCAGGCGGATCGGCGTGCTGCACTACCAGAGCACGCTCAAGAGCCCGTTCTCGCTGACCGAGGTGCGGGTGCTGTACGAGCTCGCCCACCGCGACGCCCCGACCGCGAGCGCGCTTTGCCGCGCGCTGGGGCTGGACGCGGGGTACCTGAGCCGCATCCTGCAAGGCTTCGAGCGGCGCGCCCTGATCGAGCGCCGCAAGTCCGACGAGGACGGAAGGCAAAGCCTGCTGAAGCTGACGGCGAAGGGCCGCGACGTGTTCGCGCCGCTGGAGCGCCGCCAGCATGAAGACGTGGCCGCGATGCTGCGCCCGCTTGCGCCCGGCGACCGGGACGAGACGGTCGCCTCCATGCAGCGGATCGAAGCCCTGCTGGACGGCGGGTCGAAGGAGACTGCCCAACCGAACAAGAACTACACGCTTCGCGCACACCGGCCCGGCGACATGGGCTGGGTAATCGCCCGGCATGGCGCCCTGTACGCCGAGGAATACGGCTGGGACATCGCGTTCGAGGCTTTGGTGGCGCGCATCGCCGCCGATTTCATCGACCGGTTCGACCCGGCGCGCGAGCGCTGCTGGATCGCCGAGATCGACGGCGAGCCGGTGGGCTCGGTCTTCCTGGTCAAGAAAACGAAGGCCGTGGCGAAGCTGCGCCTGCTGATTGTGGACCCAAAGGCGCGGGGAATGGGGATCGGCAAGCGGCTGGTGGAGGAATGCGTCGCCTTCGCCCGCGCCAATGGCTACCGCAAGATCACGTTATGGACCAACGACGTGCTCGTCGCCGCGCGCGCGATCTATGAGCGCGCCGGGTTCAAGCTGGTCAAGAGCGAGCCGCACCGCAGCTTCGGCAAGGACCTGGTGGGCGAGACCTGGGATCTGACGCTGTGAGCGCCATCGGCGCTTTGACGCTGTGAGCGAGTTCATGGGCGTATCGGCCGCCGTCCTGTCGAGCGCGCTCGGCGGCATGGTTGCCGCGTTCACGCGCCGCATCATCGGCTTCACCGATCCGATCACCCTCGCCGCCTTCCGTTTCGGCGCGGGATTCGCGCTGCTGCTGCCCTTGGCGTTGGCGCTGCGTTGCCGCTGGCCGGGCGGGCGCGGCTGGATCGGCGTCCTGTTCTTGGGCCTGCTGTTCTTCGCGCTGTTTTTCGCGCTTTACAATCTTTCCCTGGCCTTTACCACCGCCCTGCGCGGGACTCTGGCCTTGTCCGTCCTGCCGCTGGTGACCATGACCGTGGCGGCGGCGTTCCGCGTCGAGCACATGACCTTCCGCAAGACCGCGGGCGTGACGCTGGCGATCGGCGGGCTCGTGCAGTCGCTTGGGCTGAGCCTTGGAACGGCCCCGGCAGGCGCATGGCGCGGCGACCTGATCATGCTCGGCGCGACGCTCTGCATGGCCGCCTACAACGTGTCGTCCCGCCCGTTCATCGCGCGATCCTGCGCCCTGGCGTTCGTCACCGCGGGCATGGGCGTTGGGGCCGTGTGCCTGTCGGCGATCGCCTACATGCGCGGCGGCTTCGCGGCCGCCACGGAATTCGGCCCGGCGCAATGGCTGGCGGTCGCGTATCTCGGCGTATTCGGCGCGGCGGCGGCGTTCTTCCTGTGGGTCTATGCGCTGGAGCGTGCCTCACCCACGCGCGTTGCGAACACCATTACGGTCAACCCAGTCGCGGCTTCGATTCTGGCGACATTTCTGGTTGGCGAACCGATCGGAGCGGAGCTGATCGCCGGCGTAGCCGCGGTGTTCGCCGGCATCGGGATCGCGACGATGCAGGGGCACGGGACATGAGCCGGACGGCCCTGGCCGCGCTGGCCGCGGCGGCGACCGGCGTGCAGGTGGGCGCGGCCACCGTGGCCTCGCGGTTCGCGCTCGCCGAGACGGACCCGGCGTCCCTGGCCATGCTGCGCTATGCCATCGGATTCCTGTGCCTCGCCCCGGCGCTGCTCGCCGGCCCCCGGCCGCGCTTCCGAGCCCGCGACCTGGGCCCGATCGCGTTCCTGGGCATCATCCAGTTCGGCGCGCTGATCTGGCTGCTGAATTTCGGCCTGCGGTTCATTCCCGCCGGCCGCGCCGCGCTGATCTTTTCCGTATTTCCGCTGCTGACCATGCTGATTGCCGCCGCATTGCGCGAGGAACGGCTGACGGCGGCGAAGGCGGCGGGCGTAGCGGCGACGATCCTGGGCGTGGCCCTGGCCTTGGGCGAGAAGGCCATGGGCGGCGGGGCCGGTGCGGGCGGCTGGTTCGGCGAAGCGGCGGTGTTCTCGAGCGCGTTGTGCGGCGCGGTGTGCGCGGTGCTCTATCGCCCCTACCTGCGGCGTTATCCCACCCTGCCCGTCGGCGCGCTGGCGATGCTGGCGTCGGTGGCGTTTCTGGCGATCCCGGCGGCGGCGGAAGGGTTCTTCGCGCATGCGCCGCGTCTGTCGGCCGGCGTGTGGTGCGCCATCGTTTTCATCGGCGTCAGCAGCGGTGCGGGGTATTTCCTGTGGCTGTGGGCGTTGAACCACGCCACGCCCACTAGGGTGACGGCGTTCCTGGCGCTATCGCCCATTACCGCCATGCTGCTGGGCGCGACGATACTCGGCGAATCCCCGACGGCGATGGCGCTGCTCGGGCTCGGTTCCGTCGCCTTCGGCCTGTGGCTGGCGCATCGTCCGGCCGCCTGATGCGCCGACACGAAACCGGGCGGCGGGCCTTGGCTCGGCCCGCCGCCTGTTTCCGCCGCCGTCCGTTAGAGCACGAAATCGCCCGACGTCAGCGTCATCAACCCCGCGAGGTGAATCTGGAGGTCGGCGACCGAATTGCCGTTGTTGTCGGCTTGGACGATGGTCTCGTTGTTCAGAACATCCTGATACCAGGTGACCTTGTTGGCCTGCACGCCGGTCGTCTCCGCGGCGACGAAGCCGAACGCCTGGTCGCCCCACTGGCTCGTCTTCGCGTCGATCTGCGAAAGATCGATCTTGTCCGCCCCTGGGGTGAAATCGTCGATCGTGTCGAAGTTGCCGGCCCCCGGCGCGGACTCGCCGACTGCCGCGTACCTGAAGATGTCGGCGCCCAGGCCGCCGGCCAGCTCGTCGCCGCCGCCGCCGCCGGTCAGGCGGTCGTCGCCCGCCTCGCCGGAGAGGTAGTCGACGCCGTTGCGGCCCCAAAGCATGTCGTTGCCGGCCGCGCCGAACATCACGTCGTCCGCGGTCGTGCCGTTCGCATAGAACGCGTCGGTCGAGGCGGCGTCGGGCTGGAACCACACGCCGTTGTAGCCGATGTCGCTGAGCGTGTTGCTGGAATAGTCGAAGCGGTAGCCGGGACTGTCGCCCGGCTCCATCGGATCGGGATAGCCCCAGGCGGTGGGATAGTCCTCGGCGTCGATGGCCCAGCCGACGCTCGAGATCGTGTTGTGCGTGATGCGCCCGCCGACGGAATCGAGCTGCGTGATGCCCAGGATCGAGTGGGCGCTGCCGGTCCCGGTCACGCTGTTGCCGTCGATCGCCAGGTCCCGGTTCTCGAACGCCAGGATGCCCGAGGCGGCCCAGCTGGCGCCGGTGTAGCCGATGGCGCTGACCGCGTTGTCCTCGATCGAGCCGGTTGAGTCGAAGATCTGGATGCCGTTCTGCGCCTGGTTGCCGGTCGCCCCATACCCGGTGATCGTGTTGTCCTCGATGTCCGCGTCCGCGAACGACACGCGGATGCCGACCTTCTGGAAGTCCTCGATCGTCGAGTTCTTTATCTCGATCGAATTCAGCGCGTCGGCCTCGGCCGCGCTCGGCGTGTGCGGCACGCCGGGCGATGGATCGTCGTTGGTCACGTAGATGCCGACGCCGCGCTGGTTGCCGAATTGCGCGTCGGGTTCGCGCACGCCGGTGACCACGACGCCGTCGACGACGCCGTCGTCGCTGTTGACGTAGGCGATGCCGGCCAGGGTCGGACTGCCGGGGCCGCCGACATCGCCGCCGCGGTGGTCGCCGTCGACCGTCAAGCCGCGGATGGTCACGTCGTCGGCGTCGTCCACCGTGACCAGCCCGAAGATGGCGCGGCCGGTGTTGGGATCGTCGGCGGTCTTGACGAGCGTCGCCGGCGTGGAGACGACGACGTCTTCGCCGGCTGCCGCCGCGATGGTCAGGCCATCCTTGCCGGCGCCGGCGACCGTCACCTGCTCGAGATACGTGCCCGCGGCGACGAGAACGGTCTCGCCGCCCGCGGCGGCATCGACCGCGGCCTGGATCGACTGGAATCCGGCGCCGAACTGATCGACCAGCAGATAGGTCTCGCCGTGGAACACCACCGAGTTGCCGGCGATCGCGTAAGCCGCATGGCCGTTGGTGATAACCCACTGGCCGTCCTGGACCGCGATGTGGAAGCCGTGCTGGCCGTGCCCGCCGTGCTGGCCGGGCTGGCCATGGCCGCCGCCGTTGTAGTGGCCGTTGTGCTCGAACCAGCCCTTATGGAAATGGTGCCCGTTGGAGAAGAGGTCCGCCTCTTCGTCGAAGAGAAACCGGGATCCTCGTTCCCCGTCATCGTCGCTGGAACCATGGGAACTCGCATGACGGTCAGCCTGTTTCATCGCAGCCTCCTATTTGCGGCGCGGCTGGAGCGTTGCAGCCCGGGCATTTTGGTTAAAATTGTGCCCTATCGCGGCGTCATGGCTTTGATCTGCATCAACATTTCCCGGCCGGCGACGGCTCGGCAACGGCCCGGGAACGGTCCGTGCGCGATCGCCGGAGGGGCCAGGCGCGAAGGTGCGGCCGTCGAGGGCTAGCGGCCGTCCTTCAGCACCAGCCTCACGGGTTGGTGGTCGGAGGCGGAGGTTCGAACATCGACGGTCACGCTTTCGACCGATGCCGCCAAGCCCGACGACACGAAAAAGAAGTCCCGCGCATGGGCGCCCTGCGTCCACTGCACGCGGTCGTGGATGCCGCAGGTGGGCGCGTGGGGGGCGCCGGGGTAGCGCCGGGCCCAGGCGTCGACCAGCGCCTCGGTGCCGTCGGCGAACGGCCGCACCATCGCGGCGTAGGACGGCTCGGAGGCCTCGAAGTTGAAATCGCCGCAGATCGCGGTGCCGGTCGCCGCCGGCAGGATGCGGTACGGCCCGGGCCCGGGCTGCGGCAGCTGGCGGTCGTTCGCCGCCGCCTCGGCGTAGAGCGCGCGCAGGCCTTCGGCCTGGGCCGGGCGCTGCACCGCGCCGTGGAACTCGAGATGCGTGGTGACGACGCGCAGCGGCCCTCCCCCGGTCCCGACCAGCGCCGCGGCGGCGGCGCGCGGCATGTGCATGACCGTGGGATCGGCGGGGCGCGGCAGGACATGCGCGGACGCCGCCAGCACGGGCAGCCGCGACAGGATCATGTTGCCGAAGCGCTGGCGCTGGCCGTTCGGCCCGATGAGATCGATCGCGGGCGCGAAAAACGGCTCATAGCCGGGCAGCAGCGCCGCGAGCTGGCGGGCCTGGTCCACACCCTCGCCACCGCCCATGTCAGCGATGTTCACCGCCACTTCCTGCGCGCACAGCACGTCGAAATCGCCCATGGCGCGCACGGTCTCGACGATGCGCCCAAGATCGACGACGCCGTCGACGCCCTTGCCGTACTGGATGTTCCAGGAAACGATCGCGGTCATGGGCCGCTACGGCCTTCCCGGCGCGATGCGGCGGTAGCTGAGCGCCTCGGCGACGTGCAGGCGGCCGACGCGGAACGCATTGTCGAGGTCGGCCAGCGTGCGCGCCACGCGCATGACGCGGTGATAGCCGCGCGCGGTGAGCTTGAGCTTGTCGGCGGCCTGGTTGAGAAGGTCGCGCCCGTCCTTGTCCGGGCCCGCCACCTCTTCCAGCAACGTGCCGTCGGCCTCGGCGTTGCAGGCCGCGCCGTAGCCCTCGTAGCGCTTGGTCTGCACCGCGCGCGCCGCCAGCACGCGCGCCGCCACCTCGGCCGAGCCCTCCCTGGGCGCGGGCAGCGACAGGTCCGTGGCCGGCACCGCCGGTACGTCGACGTGGAGGTCGATGCGGTCGAACAGCGGGCCGGAGATCTTGGCTTGGTACTCCTGCGCGCATTTCGGCGCGCGCGAGCAGGCGAGCGCGGCGTCGTCGAGATGCCCGCACTTGCAGAACCGCGTTGCCTTCTTGCCATTCGTAAGGCTCTGTCTCAAAACGAAAATTCCCAAGGGGTATCCGGAGAGCCCGTCCACCTTAGGCGAGCATCTGCTACGCCGCAGGATGGAGTTGGGGCTTTTCCAGAAGGATGTCGGGGCGTTCCTCAGGGTCGATGCCTTCACGGTCCTGAACTGGGAGAAGGACAAGACTATCCCGGCAACCCGGTATCTGCCACGGATCGTCGCGTTCCTTGGCTATGACCCGTTTCCGGCACCCCGGACCCTTGGGGAACGGGTTGTCGCGGCCCGCCGCCGGCTCGGTATTCCGCGCAAGCGGCTCGCCCACCGCCTTGGGGTGGACGAGGGGGCGCTAAAGCGCTGGGAGGAGGAGCGGGTGAAGCCCCAAGGGAACTGCCTGTCCAAAATCCTCTGCTTTCTGGCTCGCGCGGACTAAGGCCGTGAACACATGAAAGGATGCTGGTGCAGTCCGTGAGTTTCCGCTTAGAAACCACAAGCGGCTGTCGTTCCCATCGAGCGCCTCTTCCGAGTCGTGCCAAGGGACATTCGGGTTTACGGTGACTGCGACAGAGATACGACAGTCCGAACATATCTCGGATATAGTTGACCGCAGCGCGCCGCCGATCAGAACACGAGGACCCGCGTTCCCATGGAAGTCCTGCTGATCCTTGCCACCGACCCTGCCGCTTGGGCAGCATTGATGACTTTGATCGCAATGGAGGTCGTTCTCGGAATCGACAATCTAATCTTCATCGCGATATTGACGAACAGGATGCCAGAGCATCAGCGCGAGATCGGGCGCCGGATCGGCATCGGCTTGGCGCTGATTTTGAGGCTCGCGTTGCTCGGCACGATCGCGATCATTGTGAAGCTGACGACGCCGATTTTCAGCGTGTTCGGCCAAAGCTTTTCCTGGCGCGATCTTATCCTCATCGCGGGCGGCCTATTCCTGGTGTGGAAGGCCACCAAGGAGATACATCACCGGGTTGATCCTGATCCTGGCTCGGACCTATTCGACCGCCGAGATGCCAGTCTCGGTCTTGCGGCGGCAATAGGTCAGATTATTCTCCTCGATCTCGTATTCTCCATCGACAGCATCATCACGGCTGTCGGTATGACGCAGCATGTGCCGATCATGGTCATCGCGGTGGTAGTTGCGGTCGCCGTCATGTTGGTCGCCGCGACACCGCTCGCCAACTTCATCAACGCCAATCCGACGATCGTAATGCTTGCACTCGGCTTCCTGCTGATGATCGGCATGGCGCTGATCGCAGAGGGCTTCGGCGCCTATGTTCCGAAGGGGTATATCTACGCGGCGATGGCGTTCTCTGCACTGGTCGAGAGCCTTAACATGCTCGATCGCCACGCCCGGAAAAAGCGGATTGAAACAGTCAAGCCTGAACGCGAGCCGAAGACATAGTCCCGGCGACCACATCGGCGATGTCCACCGACCGGCGCGGCCCCCCTCTCTCAATGATCAGGCATTCGCTTCGATCGGAAGACCCGCAGCCTTCCACTCCGGATATCCTTCCTCGAGGCGGCGTGCCCGGAAACCGCGGCGTCGCAGTTCGGCCACAGCCTCGAACGACAGCACGCAGTACGGCCCGCGGCAATAGGCGACCACCTCCCTTTCGGGCGGCAGGTCCGCCAGACGACGCTCAAGATCGGACAACGGAATGTTCACAGCGCCAGGTAGGTGGCCGGTGGCGAACTCATCTTCGGGGCGCACGTCGAGAACGGTGACTAGACCGTCGCGTGTACGCTTTAGCAGCTCCTCGCGCGAGACCGGTTCCATACTGTCGCGCTTTGCGAAATAGCCGCGCACGATCCGGTTCACCTCGGCGACATTGCGCTCCGCCACCTGGCGCAGGGAAGCAAGCAGGCCTAGGACGGTTTCGTCCGCGAGCCGATAGAGCACAAACTTGCCGTCCCGCCGCGAGGCGACAAGGCCTGCCCGCCGCAGCTGCTGCAAGTGCTGCGAGGTATTGGCGACCGAAAGACCGACGCGCTCGGACAACGCCTCAACGCCCCGCTCGCGCTGCGCCAGATGCTCGAGCATATCAAGCCGGTGCGGATGGCCGAGCGCGCGGGCCACCGTGGCGAATTCCGCGAACAGAGCCTGCTTGGGGCCAATTGACATCGCTAGGCCTCAGACATTATATCGTTCAAGAGATTGATAGAATGTAAGGCCCAGATCGGCCCTTGGCAAGGATTTCTCGTGCATGTCTGAACTGCTCCTGTCGAGCGAGCCGCTCATTCGGATCGCCTTCTTTGTCGGCATCCTGGCCGCGATGGCGGCGTGGGAGGAAGCGGCACCTCGACGGCAGCGGGAGATTCCCCGCCTACTGCGCTGGGCCAACAATCTCGGCATAGTCGTGCTCGATACAATCCTCGTTCGCCTGATCTTCCCCATCGCAGCGGTCGGCCTTGCGCTCATTACCGCAGAGCGCGGCTGGGGGCTGCTCAACGTGTTCGGGACCCCCGCCTGGCTCGCCTTCGTGGTGTCGCTGCTGGCGCTCGATCTCGCGATCTATCTTCAGCACGTGATGTTCCATGCTGTGCCCGCTTTCTGGCGGCTGCACCGCATGCACCACGCCGATCTGGAGTTCGACGTCACGACGGGATTGCGCTTTCACCCCATCGAGATCCTGCTTTCGACGGGCACCAAGCTTGCCGTGATCGCCTCGCTCGGACCTCCCGCCGTCGCGGTGCTCGTCTTCGAGGTACTGCTGAACGCAACCGCGATGTTCAACCATAGCAACATACGCCTACCGCTTGGGCTGGATCGCGCCCTGCGCTGGATTGTCGTCACCCCGGACATGCACCGCGTCCACCACTCTATCCACCCGAATGAGACCAACAGCAATTTCGGCTTCAATCTGCCCTGGTGGGACCGGTTACTCGGAACCTACCGTGCCCAGCCGAGGGAAGGCCATGAGGGCATGACCATCGGCATCGAGCAGTTCCGTGACCCGCGGGAATTGCGTATGGATCGCATGTTGCTCCAGCCGTTCCGCGATGACGACCGCCTCTATCCGCTCGGCCGGTAGTAGGCCACAGAATGACCGGGTCTGTTCTTCCGGTGTGGAAGAAGTAGCGAATCGATGGAAAATACCGGAATCAACTTCGCTATCGCGGGTGGGGCGGTGCTTGGCTTCCTGCTCGGCGTGGTGCTGCAGCGAAGCCAGTACTGCGTGCGCGCGGCGCTGGCACAGTTGTTTCGCGGCGGAGACCTTTCACAGTTCCACGCCTACCTCTTGGCGATGGCGGTCGCTGCGGTGGGAACGCAAGGTCTTGTTGCCGCGGAGCTGATCGATCCGTCGGCGCAGCCATTCCTGCGCAGCTCAGTTCCACTCCCCGGGTTGCTTGTCGGGGCGCTCGTGTTTGGCGCCGGCATGATGGCGGCCGGCGGCTGTCCGTTGCGCCTTATCGTCCGCGCCGCGGAGGGTCGGCTGGATGCGATGGTCGCCTGGCTGGTTTTCGTGCTGACGGTGATGGCGACGCTGGAGGGCGTTTTGGCGCCCCTGCGCGAAGCGGCCACGCGCCAAGTCATCGGGCTTGAAGTCGTGGCGGTCCCGGCGCTGCTCGGAAATCTACCGGGCTGGGCGACTGCGTTGCTGCTGGCCATTGTTGTAGTGGCAGTGCTGGCGGCGACCCGCAATCGGGTATCGGCCGAGCGCCGCTGGCCGATGCTGTTCGCCGGTCTCGCCATCGGCCTCCTGGCGGCCGGCGCCTGGCTGGTCAGCGTTGCCGGCGCCGATCCCTTTAAACCGGCCCAGCCCGCAGGCCTAGCCTTCGTCGCGCCGGCGCAGGATCTCCTGCGCTTTCTGACCATGAACCGGCTAGGCTTCGAAGCAAAGTTCACCAGCTCCTCTGTGGCGGGCGTGTTTCTCGGCGCGCTGCTCACGGCATTAATCGGACGGCGGTTTCGCTGGCGCGGCGCAGAGGGAAATGCGCTCGTCGGCAATATCCTTGGCGCTGCAATGATGGGCTGGGGCGGCGTGTTGGCCATTGGATGTACCTTCGGCCAGGGCATTACCGGCGTGTCGACCCTGTCGCTGACCAGCCTGCTGGCCGTGGCCGGCTTTGTCGCTGGCGCATTCGCCGGGCAACGGTTCTTGACGCCGTTCTTCCAAAGCAGCCAGCGGGTGGTGCCTGTAAGATGATGGCCCGCAATCTGCTCCCGCGCTTGGCGTTCGGGCTCGCCATCGCGGGGGTGGCGATCTGGCTGGTGCTCAATCGGGATCGCCTTGATCCGACGCTGATTGAAAATTCGATGCGGAGCCTCGGCCACTGGGCGCCCCTGGCCCATGTCGCGGCCTTTGCCCTTGCGACCGTATTCTTCGTGCCGGGCGC